>OHKP01001223.1_pt1 | contig 11151 bp, 12 predicted proteins | sample 1568861 | NCBI WGS metagenome assembly OHKP01 (sample SAMEA3879524, study PRJEB24766) | human gut metagenome | biome: human-associated habitat; feature: feces | place: USA | collected 1985/1987 | reverse complement strand
TATGTATATTTATAAACAAGCAAGTTGATATTTATTCACTTGCGAAACTTCAGTTAAATACAGTACATATCCTAAGACTAAACGCCATTGTAGAGGTAAACTATCAAATTGTTTTGAGAGTTTATTCCCCAAAAGTAATTTCCCTACGTATATTGCTTATTGTTGTAGGTGTAACTTTTAGATAAGAGGCAATATCTTTCAAATTGATGCTTTGAACTAATTCTGGACAACGAAGTAGCAAACGCTTATATCGTTCTCTGGTTGTCATACGATAGGTATCAAGATATTGTGCATAGATTTGAGTAAAAAGGCAATCGGATATAGCCTGCTTGAGATTGTCCATATTTACAGCATCTAATAAGTTCTCCAGTTCTTTCCCTGATATTTGAAGTATCTTACACGGAGTTCCAGCCACAATGGTTGTCTCTGATTTTTTGCCAGAAAGACAATTCGGATAGTCAGCAACGAACTCCCCCTCGAAAGCAAAGCCAGTACAGAAGTCTTTACCTTCCTCATCATTATGCACCATATACTTGAAGTATCCACGCTCCACATAAGCCACATACTGTGACGGATTACCACCCTCCTCAAATATCTCGCCACGCTTCATTATGCGTGTCTTCCCATGCTCTATGCAGTAAACACGCAGAAACTCTAAATCGAGTCCATCTTTATAAAAATTGAAATGCTTATTCAATTGGGGCTTAATTTGCATCATCAGTAGTGGCTTCTATTGTCCGTGCTCTATCAATAACTGCGACAGGCTGTCACAGAATTTCATCATACTTAATTTCTTGAATCTGTATAAGCTGTCCGCTTCTTCTCTACTAACACAACCTTGATGCTATTTAATTCTTTCATTGCAATTTTATTTAATTTGAACGCAAAGATATATAAAATAATCGACATTATAAGTAAGTCTTAGGGAACAAGATAAAGAACTTTATAGAAAATAAAGAGAAATGTATGGCTGGTAGATAGCCCTCTTCGGCTGGTAGATAGGCTGACAGATTTCCCATCCGAAAGCACATATACCAGCCTTTATCGTACTCGTAATGTGCGAGTTACGACGATTATGGAAGATATGGTGGATTTTTTCACGTACTGAAACTTTACCATGATATAACAAAAATCTATACCCTTTCGGGTGCAATATTAAATAAATTATATATATTTGCACCCGAAAGGGTATAATTGTATATATATGGAAACATCAATAGCAGCATTTGTAAAGGAACGCCGACGTATGTTCAACCTCACGCAGGTGGATCTGGCGGAGAAGTCGGGCGTGGGACTGCGCTTCGTACGCGAACTGGAGCAGGGAAAGGAGACGCTGCGCATAGACAAGATAAATCAGGTGCTCGCACTGTTCGGACACGAAGTGGGAGCTGTGCCACAACATCTTAACAGTTCAACATCTCAACACCGCAACATATGAAGAGTGCAAAGATATACATGTACGACCGCTACGCCGGTCGGCTGACGGAGGACGAAAACGGATTTCAGTTTGTCTACGACAGCGGGTATCTCGTGGCGGAGGGTGCTGAGCCTATCAGCCTCACGATGCCGCTGCGCAAAGAACCGTATGAGGATAAGGTGCTCTTTCCGTTCTTCGACGGACTGGTGCCGGAGGGATGGCTGCTGAACATCGCTGAACGCAGCTGGAAGATAAACCAGCGCGACCGTATGTCGCTGCTGCTCGCATGCTGCAAGGATTGCATCGGAGCGGTGAGCGTGGCGCCAGAAGAGGGAGTAGACGGCACGGCGTACAACCCTAACAGAGGTATTGCTAACTAAAAAATCTTGATTATGGAAAAATGCCTTTACTGCTACAAGCCGCTGAAGGAGGGACAGAAGGACTTCCACCCTGCCTGCGCACGCAAGATGTTCGGCGTGAAGGAGGTGCCGACGCTGCCCTACAGACGCAGCGAGATTGCTGAACTCGCAAAGCAGGTGGTGAGGGCGCAGACCACGCTGACCGGCGTGCAGGCGAAGCTGTCGCTCGACGTGAACCCGGGCGGGAAGAACGAGCCCGACCGATTCACTATCGTGGGGCTGTGGGGACGCTACATTCTGAAGCCGCAGGCCGACGCCTACCGTGCGCTGCCCGAACTGGAGGACCTGACGATGCACATGGCGGAGGCGGCGAAGATTGCCGTCGTGCCCCACTCGCTCATTCGCTTTGCCGACGGCGAACTGTGCTACATAACGCGGCGCATCGACCGCGACCGCGACGGATCGAAGATTGCGATGGAAGACATGTGCCAATTGACGGAGCGACTGACCGAATACAAGTACAAGGGCTCGTACGAGCAGATAGCTAAGCATATAAAGAAGTATTCGGCGGTGCCGCAGCTCGACCTCGTGAACTTTTGGGAGGTGGTGGTGTTCTCGTGGATTACGGGCAACTCGGACATGCATTTGAAGAACTTCTCGCTCTACAAGTCGCCGATGGGCTACAGTCTGACGCCTGCCTACGACCTGCTGTCGACGGCTATCGTGATGCCAGAGGACAAGGACGAACTGGCGCTGACGCTCAACGGCAAGAAGGCGCGCGTAAGGCGCAGCGACTTTGAGAAGTCGATAATAGCTTCGGGCGTGAACGAGAAAGTGCTCGACAACATTGCGAAGAAATTCCGCAAGGCACTGATGAAATGGATTGAACTTATAGAGGCGTCGTTCCTGCCAGACGACTTCAAACGGCAGTACAAACGACTCATTCTGAAAAGGATGCTGATGCTAAGATGATGGTTCGAAGCATCGAGTTTATACCCTTTCGGGTGTAATGTCAAATAAATTGTTTAAGATTACACCCGAAAGGGTATAATTACATATACACATATATACCCCAGTTCGGGATAAGAAATAGTTCATAAAAAAGTTGGTAGTCTCACAAATGTTTTGTCTCTTTATAGGTGAAATCAATTAGTTGCAAAAACACTTGTTGTGACTACCGATTACAAAGAGTAACAGAATTATTTTGTATAATACCTTAAATTAGCAGACAAAGTCCTTCCTTATATTCTTTAGATTTTTATCGTGCGCATACGCATATCTGCACGATAAAAATCCAAAGACGTTAAAATTAGGACACAGCGCCCCTTTCCCCATTGGGGATTGAGATTCAAAAGCCTCGAAATAAGGAATCTATCCAAAAGAAAGTTTGTCATACGATTAGCACATAAGCCATATTGAGTCTGTGTCCAATAATTAGACACGGTCGTCAAATATTTGGACAAAGAATTTCACACCCTCATTTTTACTTTTCATCATTATCGAGGTCCAAATAGATGTAACAGATAGAAGTTGAGGCTATGACGATAAATGATAATGATATAATAGAAACACTGAACGCAAGCCGGGAGACAGGCTTCAGAATGCTGCTGAGCAAGTATCAGGAGCCTGTCTACTGGCACATCCGTCGACTGGTGGTGTCGCACGATGATGCCCAGGATGCCACGCAAGAGACTTTTGTAAGGATGTTTCGGTCGCTCGAACAGTTTCGTGGCGACAGCTCATTGCGCACATGGCTATACCGCATTGCCACCAACGAAGCGTTGCGGCTCATCGGTAAGCGCCGTCAGGAGACGGTATCGCTCGACTCGGTTAAGACTGGCGTGGAAATCATAGCTGCCGACAACTACGTTGACTATGCCGACAAGGTTGCGGTGAAGCTGCAAAAGGCGATTCTAACACTTCCCCCCAAGCAGCAGTTAGCTTTCAACCTGCGCTACTATGACGAACTCGGGTTTGACGAGATAGCCAAGATAGCCGACTCTACAGCCGCAAGTGTCAAGGCAAGCTATCATGTTGCTAAAGAGAAAATAATCAAGTATATGAACTCAAACGATTAAGGATATGGATAAGAATTTCGATCTCAACCAAGTGGGCAAACGTATGCCATACTTTACTCCCGACGATTTCTTCGCCAAGATGCAGAGCGACATCCTTGATGCCGTACAGGATATGCCACAGAAGAATACGGAGATTAAGACGAATCGACGTACTCTCCGTAAGTGGCTTTGGCCTGTATCGTTGTCTGCCGCAGCTGTTGCGGCAATGTTTGTCATCAACATACATTTCTTAGCTCCCAATACACCAACGGCTTCGAGCGATATTCAGGATGTTGAGCAAGCCTTCGCACAACTATCCGAGGGCGACCAGGCTTATATCTTGGATGTGTATCAGGATGATGTGTTCATCAACAATTAAGGCAAATATATATATAACATAAACTAAAAAACACAGATTATGAAAAAGATTTTCAACGTAATGATGCTGGTCGTCGCAATGACGATGATCACCGTCAATTCTTTCGCTCAGGCTCCCAACAACAAGCAGCGCCTCACACGCGAGCAACTCTCAGAAAAACAGGCTAAGTATATAGCCAATGACCTTGCTCTTGACGACGAGACTACAGCCAAGTTCATTAACACCTATACACGATGCCAGAAGGAGATTTGGGCTCTTGGTCCGCGTCCTCGTCGCAATGACAATAACAATGAGGAGCAAATTGAGCAGAACATCAAGAAGCGCTTCGAAATGAGCGAGAAGATTCTCGACATTCGACAGAAGTATTACAAGGAATACTCGAAGTTTATGACGCAGAAGCAGGTTCAGCGTGTGTACGAAATCGAGAAGAATATGATGAAGCGATTCTCTCAGCGTAAGGGCAAGAACGGAAAACGCCCTATGCGCGGTCAATTCAGACCACGACCAATGGACAATAACTCTACAAAATAAAAAATAGTAGGTTGGTCGTTGATTTGAAACTAATTATAAAGGAGATTAAAGAGTTTAATTTACAATAGTGTTGCGGAATTAAGAAAACTGATAAAATTTTATATTTATGATTCGATTCATAATAACCATCTGTATCTCATTATTAATGAGTGCATGTAGTGAAGCCTCTACACAAGAGTGGACCACCAACTATCCATCGCCCATTACTCCTAAAGCGTATCAAGCATTACTCGGTCGTGGACTGGATGTAGACTGGTGGGGACGTAACGAAAATGATGTCTATGGCAACTATACCGACAAAAGCGTGGAAAATTTCAAACAGAAAGGTGTAGGACATATTCGCATTAGGCTGCACCATTATAACCTGACATCCAACGATTTTCAGCGATTAAAGCAACAAATCAACACTTGCTTGAAGCATGGTGTAATTCCCATTGTTGCCTTTTCGGCTAAACCCTATAAGGAGAACCCATCGGAGAAAGAACACAAATTAGTAGTTGATTGGTGGAGGAAAATGGCTGAAGAGATGAGCGACTACGAGGACAAACTCTCGTTCGACCTTATCATTGAGCCTTCCGACCAACTTAAGAAAGAACCCGACGAACTTAATTCGGTGTATGAAGATTGTGTTTCGGCCATCCGTAAAACGAACCCTACACGCATCATCTTCATAGCTCCACGAAAGCTGTCGCACCCAGATAAGCTTTGCGACCTCATCATCCCCACTCAAGGCAACAATTACCTTATGGCCGAATGGCACTTCTATGCCGCAGGGCCTGAAAAAGATAATCCCAAAAAACAATGGACCACGGGAACCGACTATGAAAAGGCGCTTATAACCGATCAGATTGAAATGGCCATGGACTGGCAGGAACAAACGGGCATCTATACTTGGGTGGGCGCATGGATGCCTGGCAACTATAATCATGGCAACTCATACAGCCTAAACGAACAAATGACTTTTGCACAATTCATGTGTCAAGAGTTAAGCAAAAGGAAAATACCATTTGCCATCAATACCGACAAGTTCTTCTACAATTACGCTACCGACTCATGGGTTGAAACCTACCTACCACTAATGGATGTGATTTTTGGAGGGTATAAATCATAATCTTTAGGATAAAGCTGCACGATTCTCAGTTATAATTCGTGCCTTTGCGGTTGTAAATCAATTATTCATGATTATGATACACAGTCTGCAAAAGGACTATTACCCACATACATCTCATATTTCTGCACAGCAAAACAACAGCTCAAAAATGCAGATGAAAAGAATGAAAACAAGTGAAAGAAAAAACAACCCTCAAATCCGTAACTAAGCCTTTCAACGTCCTTCTTGTGTGTACACATCCTCTCATTACTGAATTTACTCTAAAGTTTTAGGACTATAGTCAATGACTTAACTTTACGACTATTACAAGAAAAAAGTTTAACTTTGCAGAGTGATTGTTACAAATTCATTATAAACCAATTTAAAAAAACTATGACACAACAATCAAACAAAAGCTTCGCCATACCCTTGGCGTTTGTCGGGCTGATGTTCTTCATATTAGGCTTTGCGTTAGGCATCAACTCTTTTCTTATCCCCGTTCTGAAAGAATCGCTTAATCTGTCTTCGGGAGTGGCCTACTTGCTGCTGGCAGCCACATTCATACCGTTCATTCTATTTGGCTATCCTGCCTCGCGCACCATTGCAGCTATTGGATACAAACGCACTATGGCTATTTCGTTTGTCATTTTTGCCTTAGCTTTCGTCGTGTTCGTGCTGTCGGCTAAGAACGAGAGTTTCATACTGTTTCTTGCTGCTTCATTTGTAAGTGGCACGGCCAACGCCTATTTGCAGGCTTCGGTAAATCCCTATATCACAATTCTCGGCCCTATTGACAGCGCTGCACGACGCATCAGCATGATGGGTATATGCAACAAACTTGCTTGGCCAGTAGCTCCGCTGTTCTTTGCGGCAGTAGTGCCCGACAGCACTAATGTGCAGATAGCCGACCTCTACTTGCCATTCTATATCATCATTGGTGTGTTTGTATTGCTGAGCATCATTTCGCTTGTGGCTCCCCTGCCTGAGGTGAAAGCTACGGGTGAGGACGAAAGCTCTGCCGACGATTGTCCTTACGCGGCAAGCAAGACATCTATATGGCAGTTCCCTCACTTACTGCTCGGAGTTGTAGCCTTGTTTGTTTATGTTGGTGTCGAGACTCTCGCCCTCAGCACAGCCATCGACTATGCCACGGCTGTAGGTTTGCCCTTTCCCGACCGCTATGCTTGGATACCAAGCATCGGTATGGTAGTGGGATATATTTGTGGCATAGTGCTTATTCCTAAATATCTGTCGCAGGATGGTGCCATGCGCATCTGTGCAACACTCGGTGTGATAGGTTCGCTGCTTATTGTGCTGTTGCCTGCCCAGACTTCAATATGGGCAATATTCCTTATGGCTCTCGGATGCTCGTTGCTCTGGCCAGCGTTGTGGCCGTTGGCTATGGCAGACCTTGGGTGCTTCACCAAGTCAGGTAGCGCCTTGCTTACAATGGCCATTGCCGGAGGAGCTGTGGTGCCTACATTGTTTGGCGCACTTAAGGACTCATTCGGTGCACAGAATGCCTACTGGCTCGCCGTGCCCTGCTTCCTATTCATATTCTATTATGGACTGGCAGGACACAAGATAAGAAAATAAAAAAAAGAAATACACTCTTCTCTTTGGGAACGTTTGCGCAAATTGGGAACGATTGCGGTAACGTTCCCGATGAACAAGGCGTTTTTTGTTTTGTCGTACGCCTAAGACAAGATAAATTTGCAAGCGTAAAGAGTAAAAATTTTAAAAACCTAAACCTTGCAAATGAAAAGAATCACCACATCACTCATTGCCTCGGCTATATGCCTGACGGCTTCAGCACAAATACATCTTACTGCCGACTTGCAGAACAACCATCTGTGGCGTGGCATGGAAGTGGCCGACGGTTGCCTTATACTTACCGACCTTGGCTATACGTTTGCCAATGGACGCATGACTCTCGGTCTGTGGGGTGGCACAAATACTACCCCAATTCGGGATAAAATAGCGATTAGTTGCATGTGAAGACAGATACGCGAATTCTCTTCCCATGCCATCAGACATGGGCTGTATATAAAGAATCGAAAGAGATTATTCTGTCTTTAGAACAACGAGAGTTGCATTGAGGACACAAAGATTCCCGGTGTGGGTGTCTGATTATACCGAAGGCTGCCCGTTACCCCCAAAGGTGGCATATAGTAGGCTCACCACGGCCGTGGTGAGGGTTATGGGGGCATGGGGAGAGGTGCCGCTACTCGCCTTAACCGTCTTACAGTCTGCGAGCATCTCTTGGCAAGCATTTGTCACAGCCCTCGTTGGCGGTATATGGTCTCCTTGGCGCGGTTTATCTCCTGCAGTTTGCGTGTGGCGGCTTCCTTGACGTCGTCGCCGAGCGTAGCCACACGGTCGGGATGGTTGAGTTTGACCATATTCCTGTATGCAGCCCTCACCTCTTCGTTGGTGGCGCTTGGCGAGATGCCGAGCACGCGGTAGGCATCGTCCAGCGAGTCGCCGCCGAGCGACAGCATCTGGTTGACCATCTGTTCGGTGACGCCCAGGTTGATGGCCACCTGCTTTACGGCTTCTATCTCTGCCGGATGCACGGTGCCGTCGGCCTTGGCGATGACGATGAGGAAGTCTATGAGCTGCAGTCTGTGCTCTACGGGCATAAAACCAGTAATCTCGTCACACACCTTGCCTATCTCCAGTTGCCATTCGGCCTCACCTCTGTTTTTGCGGTATTCGAAGAGCTTCAGCAGGATGTTGTTGCCCTCTTCCACACTCGTTTCGCCGAACGTATTGAGCAGGAATTTCCTCACCGTTTCCATCTCCGAGTGCATTATCTTGCCGTCGGCCTGTATTACGTGCGACGCCAACACCATCAGCGAGAAGAGAAACCTGCTACGGCTGTCTTCCGCGCTCGTGCTTGTCGTCTCCGTGCTGCTTTGTGCTGCCGTCGGCTTGCTGTCGCCACTCCATATACTGTCGATAACCGAACCGATGACAAAACCGGCGATGGCTCCCAGCACACTCTGTGTCTGGGCAAATCCGCTAAAGAGTCCTATCCACTTGATAAATCCCATAGTTGTACTTATTTTGCCTGCAAATATATCGGTTTCTCATGTCATAGCCAAACAAATCATCCGAAATCGTCCTTTCCCCGTGCTGTTGGGCCCCGTGTCGGTGCCCGTTTTCCCCTGTTCTGTCGCCGGTTGCAGTCTCGCTGACGCCCCCAGGCTCCGTGTTCATTGCCCTGCTGATGGCGCGTCTCTGGATATAGATAAACCCCAAACGGGCTAATGACCGTTTGGGGTTTATGATACATCGTATGCTTTTTTGAGAGTTTCTATTTCAGAATGTCCAGAAGCCCTTTCACGCCTTTTTTCATCATGCTGGAGCCTTTCTTCTTGTCTTTCTTTTTGCCTCCGTCTACTATCTTCTTGACGGCAGCGGTGCCTTCGTTGGAGCCTTTCATGTAGTCTTTGCCCATCTTTGCGCGTATGGGGTGCAGTGCTTTTGCGTCGACATAGCAGCGTGAGCCGGTGAAAGGTTCTATTGTAGGCAGACTGTTGTACATTCCGTTCTTTACGCGCGACGCCCAGATGCGGTCGCCGTTGCCGAATGTTGATACGAAGGTATAGTGGTTGCGTTCGCCTGCGGCTGAGCAGAAGTCTTCCAATTCGCCGGGAGACACAGCCTGATACCAGCCTGTGCGGTGTGCCATGGTGGCGCGTTCTGCGGTGGTGAGTGCGAACTCAATGGTGCATACTTCGTTAGGTGCGAGTGTCGTTGCTGTCTTGGGGTCAATCACTTCCAGGGCGTTGCAGAACGCCATAGGCTCCTTTGCCCATTCCTTTATCTGTGCGCGGTCGGTGTATTTCGGCAGTCTCGACTCGTATTCGCTGTAAGCCAGTTCGGAGTTCTGTTCCAAGTAGAGCAGTGTGCGGTGTATGTATGCCGCTAATTCCTGCCGTGTCACGCCGCCGCTCTGTGGCAGTGAGGCGTCGTCGAGCCCGATGGCACTGGCTGACGCGTCCTTTCCAGACATCTCCTTCACGAGTAGAGTCATTATGGAACGCAGCTGTTTGCGGGTCACGGGTTTGGTGTAGTCGTTGCCGAGCACGGCGTCGTCGATGAGGTTGTCGCACAGGGCGCGGTTTACGCCGTCCTGCGCCCACACGCTCATCTTGGCTTCCGACTTGCGTGGCAGTATGAACATCTGGTCGTTCGTCAGTGTCGTCTCCAGCAGGCATATATCTTCCACGCTCTTCATACTTTCGAGCGTTGAGACTTTGAAATCTTCGAAAGAGCCTTCCATACCCATCATTTTCTGGTCTCTGGGTGTGAGGTGTCTCATGTGATAGCTGTGTGAGATGCCGCAATAGATGCAGCTCTTCCAGTAGAGGTGCTCACCGGCTGCGTTTACGCCGATGTATGCCTGGTCGTTGGCTATGTTCTCGTTCATGTCGTGCCATTCCAGTACTTCGGCTGCCGGTCTGGCGCTGAAGGTGTGCGCTTTGTTGCGTTCGCACTTGCCGCAAACCTTGCATGAGTAGTACCATTTGAACGGTTGCTTGCATGTGTTGTACTGGCACACGCGGTCGGCAGCCTCTATCTTGGCTGTGAACACATGCTTGGTGCAGGTGAGAAGTTTGGTGGCTGCCACGCCAGCCTTCTGTGCCTCAAACACATCGCCGCGGTATGTGCGTATGGTGTATGTCGGCTCGGTGGCGTCGAGAGCCAGACAGTCGAGCACAGCCTTGCCTGCGTTCTCGGGGATGAACAATGTGCCCTTGGCGGTGTAGAGCTTTGTGCTCTGTTCCATATAATTGCGTCCCCATTTTGACAGCCGCTCGACGGTGGCCTCGTTGAGGTCTTTTACGTATTTCACGGCATCCACCTTGGGGCTAAGCCACACCTCTTTCAGATTGAATGTGGTGGAGAATGGGGCACCGAGTGTATTTGCGAATTCTGAGATGTTGTAGTTTTCCGCCCCGTTGCTTACGTCGATTATCAACTTGGTCATCAGCAGGGTGTTGTGATTTTTGTATGCATGTCCGCTCGACGAGATGTATTTCTCATGCATGAATTCGTAGAGCTGATCGATCTTGTCGACTACGAGCACATCCAGCGGGTGGTAGTGTGGATACACTTCGTCGGCCTCTTTGCGCGATATGTAGGGCAGGGTGGAGCGGTATTCCTTCTTCAGCACGTCGTAGTCGGAGAAATGGTCAACTTTCTCCTGCGGTCCGGCCTTGCCACCAGGTATGGTGAATTTCACCTCCATAATGGGAGGGCACTGAAAAACCACCGTTATTTCCATTTTATCGGCGTGGTCAGACGTC
>OHKP01001216.1_pt1 | contig 11186 bp, 9 predicted proteins | sample 1568861 | NCBI WGS metagenome assembly OHKP01 (sample SAMEA3879524, study PRJEB24766) | human gut metagenome | biome: human-associated habitat; feature: feces | place: USA | collected 1985/1987 | reverse complement strand
TTTAAACATATCTTTATCAATATAATCATCAGGATCAACGAAAGCAATATAAGCACCATCAGCCTTAGATAAACCTAAATTTCTAGCACTGCTAACACCTCCATTATCCTTATGAAAAACCTTGATACGTTTATCCATCTTAGCATATTTATCGCAGATTTCTCCACATTTGTCTGGAGAACCATCATCAACCAAAAGCAACTCAAAATCCGTAAAAGTTTGACTCAATATGCTATCAAGGCATTTTATAATATACTTCTCTGCACTATAAACAGGTACAATTACAGAAAGTCTTGGCATATTAATTATCTCCCATCATTTTCAGCTTCACATACTTATTCAGCGTATAATTAGCATAATTAAGGCACAGCACAAAGCCTAGCCAACCCTCTAAACAACCTGCCTTCAAAACATACATTTTAAAAAAAGCAAATGCCGGTCTAAAAACAAGATCTTTGAGCACTGAACATTTTTTTCCTCTCGTTTTCCTATCTTCAGCGCCAATGCTAGCATACTTATTCATCTTCTCTAAGTATTCATCGAAAGAAGCATATGTATAATGCTTAAGATATCCCCCCAGCGCTTTTTCGTTAAATTTACCAACAGGACGCTCATGCACCTTGCCTTCCCATTTTACGTCCTCAGATGGAAATAAGCGCACAACGGAATCCGGCCCAAGCACACCATATTTAAAGTCCCTGCCAAAAGCACTGTTACGTCTTTCAAGCCTGTACATAGCTTTTTTGCCGCTAGCAACAGTCTTAGCAATATTTTCTATCAGCTCATCATTCATGCGTTCATCCGCATCCAAATACAGAATCCAATCCGTATCAATATGTTCCAAAGCAAAATTACGTTGTGCTGCAAAATCATTATCCCAGGCACGATAAACCACTTTAGCATTGTTGGCTTCTGCCAAAGCAACAGTTTTATCTGTACTGCCAGAATCAACTATGAGCACTTTATCCGTAAGCTTCTGCGCATTTTTAATCGCATCAAAAATATCCTTTTCTTCATTTTTCGTCAAAATGACTACTGTAATATTATCTGCTCTTTCCATAAAACAACCTTATATATTACTCCAATATTTCTGCAAACTTTGCTTTTAACGCAGCAAATCGTTCTATAACATATTCCTCAGCATATGGCAAAAGCTTAGGCTGGCTAATAAACTCATTATAATAATTCTCGTCTGCTTTCAAACGTCGTATCAGCTCTCTATTCGCTGCATTATCGGAATCTTTTTTCCAGAATATTACAGCATCCTTATTAATCAGACCAGGTTCCGGATTATTATTGGAACCATAATACAAAGGAATACATCCTGCAATAAACGCATCAAATACCTTCTCTGTAACGTAATTTTCAGTATTATCATTTTCTGCACAAATATTAAACTTAAATGTCTTCAAATAAGCTTCTTTATCATTATTGAACTCATCCCAAAGAGCAGTGGTATTATTATGCCATTTACCAGCTAACTTGACATCCAATATATCCTTTACACCATTATATACCATCTCACGTGTACCTTTTTTATCATGTTTATTGATCAATACACAGTCCGCAGTCTTTTTATAAATGCAGGTATTTATCTGACGTATTCTCCTTACAATATCATCCTCATTCATTTCTGGTGCAAATGTGGTCGTAAGCCAATAAGGAAAACGTAGATATTTATCCTCTTTATGCACACCAAAACCCAATGCTAAGTCAACATGCTTTAAGCAATAATCCCCAAAATATAAATTCAACTTAGTAAATTTGTGCTCAACATCCTCATTGGTAATAAAAACCTTGCAACCATCAAAATTATTACGAATGAAAAACGGATTCCCTAATGGTCCAAAAAAATTAACTCTCTTTGTATTTTGAGGAAAATGGTAACGAAGGAATCTCACATACCAATTGGATTCTAAACTATCCGCACCCCACTGATTATATTCATAATACAACTTATCATCAGTAGATCCACTAATTTTTGCTTTTCTAAAAAAAAACTCTATCATAAAAGCACTCCCCAAAAATGTATTTCTGTAATATGCATTTTCCTTTACTGTATTATACCATACCTACAGCTTGAATGCAGGAAAAATGCGCAACAGCCTGAGCCGTTGCGCATAAAATTATCTACTCAATCTCATTTCCCTTCTGTACTCTCCATGCGGCAACCTTACGCATAGAGTTAATCTCTTTCATTACCTGTGAATCAATATTTTTCTGCTCTTTAATCTCGCCATTTTGCGCAAACAACCTGTGATTGAATGCAAAATCGCTCTCAAACATACTTGGCAACATAGCACTATACGTAAAGCCTGCTGGTGCAAGCAACTCTGCCAAAGTTCCTGCAATCTGCATATGGCAGCCTACCGCATTCTCTTTAAACCAATCCTTCTGTACATCCTGACCATAAACAATACATGGTACAGACATCATTATACGCGCATCCTGTTCAACCGCGAATGTAAAACGTTCCATATGATCGCCAGTAATAATAAACAAGCTATCAGGCAACTGCTTTTCAGCCTGTGCCACAAACTCTCCCATAGTCTTATCAGCATACCAGATATGTCCTAACTCGGTCAGCGTATTATCATCCCTAGCAATATCAATTGGCAACTTTCCACGCACAGCTTCACGCGGGAATCCAAGTTTATCTACATCAATAATATAGGGGGCATGGTTACTCATTGTCAAAACCGTATGGAAAACCTTTTCATTCTTTTGTTCTTGCTTAAGATATTCTTCTGTATTTTGGAAAAGAACTTCGTCTGCGCAACCCCAAACATTATCAGTTTTTATGCCAAATTCATCAGCACAATGAAATTCATCGAAGCCCTGCGCTAAAGCAAAATTTTTGATATCCTCCCAAGTTGCATACCCACCATACCAAAAAACAGTTTTGTAGCCAAGTTGCTTCATAATCTGAGCAATACCCATTGCATATGGTTGCTTAAAGCTCATCGGCTGATAATTTTCATAAATACCAGTATTTGGCAAGCCTGTAATAAGACCATTTACCGCACGCACAGTATTATCTACCATAGGCAGCATAGAGGAAATATATGTGCAATTATCAGATGCCCTCAATTTTTGCATCTGTGGTACAACGCCAATATCTTTAAACTTCGGTAAAAACGGCCATTCGCCAAAGCTTTCGCCCACTATAAGAAAAACATTGTGCGGCTGTTTAGTTAATTTTGCCTGTTTTACAGTGTGCTTAAAGGCTTCGTCTATTGTGCCTGCATCTTTATTGCCACCGCTAATAAAAATTTGCTCACGCAATTCTTGAGTAGTCATTTGCACATTATTAACCTTATCCATTTTAGCCTTTATATCGCGCACACGATAAAGAGCTTGTCCATCATCTAAAATAGCTTCGTTTAGCAAATTAGATTTCAAGCGAGCAGCACTAAGCCAGTTTACAGAATTAGAGTAAGTAAAAGCTCCCCCAAAACGTACAAAAATCCATAAGCAAGCCAACACCGGCAATGTCAATGTAATTACCAGCTTTTTATGCTCTACAGCTTCAAAGGATTTGGCAGGCAGCTTGCGTAACCATATACGCAGACCATATGCCAAAGCAATGCCCAAAACCAGAGCTAAAGGAAAACGCCACAATAACTGGTACTCTTTAACCGCAGTCACAAATATCGCATAAATATCATCATGCGCACCATTTATCAGCATCATATTAAAGGCTGCATTAAAAATTTTGTAATACTGTATGCGCGTCATAAAGCAAACCGCAAAGAAAACTAAGGCCACAGCATGCCAGCCAAAACGCAGCCTATCTGCCGGCCAATTTTTCACAATAAGCTTCGGCAAAGTTGCAAACACAAAGCCAATCAAAGCTATCATGCCTGCTGTCTTTAAGCTTAAGCGCAGTCCTAACAATAAAGCCATCGGAATATCACTATAATCACCGTTGAGCTGACCGCTATAAATAGCAATAAACGCTATACGAAATACCGTAAAAACTAGGCACCAATAAATAAATGATTTGAGATCCTGCTGCAGGTTTTCAAAAAATCTTGCGTAAGAATTCATATAAAGCTTTCATCTCCCCATATTATGTAAATCTAATTAATTATACCATACTTTCGCTTAGCATCTGCTTATGATTTAGAAGAATTATATTTTTTAATTAGAATAAGCAAATGATTCATTCGTCAAGAAAAATGTAATTTATTGCACTTTTTCCTACGAAAAATTGTAATTTTTGACATTTTTTCTAACGAATATCATACGCGTACATTATTCTACTATACAGATACATTTTAAGTGCAAAATAAGGAGCAGCTTGCGCCGCTCCCTATTTATTCTTCAGCTTCTTTTATCCTGCGCTGCAGCAAAATAAGACGCAGCGACAAAACAACAGCACTGCAGATTACACCGATATCCAGACTCTGCCAATAAGCAAAGGCACCGTGATTAAACTTGTAATCCCAAAGCAGGCCCACTGGCAGGCAGATTGCCCAATAAGCCAGCATGCTGCACCAAAACGTAGCATTAACGTCCTTATAGCCACGCAAAATGCCCTGAATCGGCGCCGCGATTGCGTCGCCTCCCTGCCACATAATAGCGTAGATAATAAACACCTTCACCAGCTCAATAACCTGCGGATTCGTTGTATAAATGAGTGCGATATACTCGCGCGCCACCAGCTCCAGCGCCATATAAACTATAGCGATAAAAAGGCTCAGCTCCAAGCCAAGTGCCGTGTAATCACGCGCTCCCTGATAGTTTTTCGCACCATATTCAACGCCTACCACAATCGTCAGCGCCAGCGAGAAGCTCATGGGGAACATATAAATAAGCGAAGAGAAGTTAAGTGCCGCCTGATGCGCAGCAATAACCTCTGTGCCGAATTTGGCAATAAACAGCGCCACAACGCCAAAGATGCTCGTTTCCATAAAAATGGCCACGCCCATAGGCACGCCAATGCGCAGATATTCCACTACCAGTTGCTTAACAGGGCGCACCAAGCCCAGCACATCATACTGCTTGAACGGTTGCAGCTTCGTAACCACCACCGCGAACATCACCAAAAGCAGCCAAAAGGTGATTCCCGTTGCTACGCCGGCGCCAATGCCGCCCAGGCGCGGTAAGCCCAGCTTGCCGAAAATCAGCACATAGTTCAGGCAAGCATTCACCGGCAGTGCCAAAAGATAAATCTTCATTGAAAGCTTAGTATAACCAAAAGTATCAACAAGACTGCGCAACGGCGTGATGAGAAAGAACGGCAGCACGCCTATGCCAAGACTGGCCATATACCAAAGCGCAATGTGATAAACCTCCGGCGCCAGGCCCATGCCCTGCAAAAACGGCGGCAAAAAGATAACGCCGCCAACAATTATCAGCACAGAAAAGGCTACAGCCAACAGCATGCCATGTCGTACTACCGTAGAGATCTTTTCCTTTTCGCCTGCACCCAAAAGGTTGGCAATCAAAGGCATCGCCGCCAGCAAAATGCCTGCAAAGCAGGTCTGCACCGGCATCCAGATATTACCGCGCCGGCCAAATCCGCATCGCCTGCCTGCCCGGACATACTGGCATCAAAAAAGTTCATGCCCATAATCGCAATCTGCGTACCGATAATCGGCAGCATCACGCTCAGCAGACGCTTAACCTTATCCTTATAATCCTTGTGTAAAATTTTTACCATATCTTTACTCCCATTTTCCCTAATATAACAAAAGCCACACGGCTGCAAACACAGTCGTGTGGCGAAAAGATGACTATTGAATCAGAAAAAATCCACAACAATTTTTCAGATTTAATTTTAACAATAAGCAGCCTGCTTGTCAAGCTCAGCCTTCTGCTTCTGCCAATTCGGAAAGATAAGCCCAACGGTCCACCATCTCATCCAGCTTTTGCTGCACAGCCTCTTGCTGCTTCGTCAAGTCTGCCAAGCGGGTGAAGTCACTGCCGCATTGGTTGATTTCCGCACCCAGCATTTTCAGCTCTGCCTCGCTGCGTGCAATCTCCTGGTCAAGACGCTCCAGCTCCAGGCGCTCGCCATAAGTCATTTTCTTCTTCGCAGGCTCTTCGGCAGGCTTTGCTGCAGCCACCGGCTTAGCCTTTGCAGGCTGCGCCTGCTGTGCGCTTTCCTCCTGCAGAGCTTCTGCATAATCGCTGTAGCCGCCGATATACGGCTTGATGCTGCCATCCTGCTCCAACGCAAAAATCTTTTGCGCAAAGCGGTCGAGGAAGTAACGGTCATGGGACACGGCGATAACCGCACCGGCGAAGCTGTCGAGATAATCCTCCAAAACAGAAAGCGTAGGGATATCCAGATCATTCGTCGGTTCGTCCAAAAGCAGTACGTTCGGTGCCGTCATCAGCACACGCAACAGATACAGACGGCGTTTTTCACCGCCACTGAGCTTGGACACCGGCACCCATTGCAGCTCCGGCGGGAAGAGGAAGCGTTCCAGCATCTGTGCCGCACTTATGCGCTGACCGTCGGCCGTTTCAATGTAATTATTCGCTTCCTTGATATATTCCAGCACACGCATATTGCTGTCCGGAAACTCGCTGTGCTGTGCAAAATAACCAATCTTAACTGTCTGGCCCACGCGCATTTCGCCGCTCGTAGGCTGCAACTTGCCGGCGATAATATCCATCAGCGTTGATTTGCCTGCACCGTTAGGACCGACGATACCAATGCGGTCATTACGCAGCAGGATATAGCTGAAATCCTTGATATAATCCTTGCCATCCCACACCATGCCGATGTCTTCCAACTCGATGATTGTTTTACCAAGACGACTGCTGACGGAGGACATTTCCAGATTTGCTTCCGTCTTGACGTTCTTTACTTCCGCTTCAATCTGAGCAAAGCGCTCCACGCGGTCCTTCTTTTTGGTACGGCGTGCTTCCGCACCACGACTGATCCATGCCAGCTCACGACGATAGATATTGCGCAGCTTTTGCGCAGCAGAGACCTCTGCAATGCGGCGTTCCTCACGCTTTTGCAAAAACAGGCTGTAGTTGCCTACATAAACATAGCCCTTACCGCCATCTATCTCCAAGGTGCGGTTAACTACACGGTCAAAGAAATAACGGTCATGGGTTACCATCAGCAAAGCGCCCTTGCGCGCCAACAGCTTTTGCTCCAGCCAAGCAACAGTAGCGTTATCCATATGGTTGGTAGGCTCGTCCAAAATCAGCAGGTCCGACGGACGCACCAGCACACCGGCCAAGGCCACACGCTTGCGCTGGCCGCCGCTCAGCTCGCCCATCTGCTGCTGCAGATTAGTAATGCCAAGCTGCGTAAGCACCGCCTTCGCTTCGCTTTCCAGCTGCCAGGCATATTTATCATCCATCTGCTGCTGCAAATCAAGCAAATGCTTTTGCAGCTTTTTGTTATCTGGCTCCGCTGCAGCCTGCTCCACCGCAACTTCGTAATCGCGCAACAGCACCATCAGCGGGGAATCGCCTTTAAAAACCTGCTCCAGAACAGTTGCGTCTGCCTCAAACGGCGGATCCTGCGGCAGATATTCCATAACTACGCCGCCGGGAATCGTCAGCTTGCCATCACCGGCCTCATGATTGGCAATCATGCGCAGCAAGGTACTTTTACCGGTGCCGTTGACACCGATAATACCGTACTTGTCGCCTTCCTCTACGTTAAATGTAATATTTTCAAACAACAATCTGTCGCCATAGCTGTACGACAAATCCTCTGCACTTAAAATCATTTTACTTATCTCCCTGTAAAAAATTTACACTCTAAAATTATATCACGCCTGCGGATAAAAGTAAAAAGGACGAACCGCCAAGGCTCGCCCTTCGTATTGCTATTTCACTGTTACCTGTAAATTCTCGTTTTCCTCCGCTGCGTCCCGCAAAACCTGCAGCAGCTGCTCGCCATACCAGCCCAGCTTTTCATTATCCGTAACGCTGGCAGGCACAATAATCTGCGTTGGCTCGGCGATTTCCGTCAGGCAATCATACAGCGCGTCTAAATTTGCGCCGTAGTACACAGGCAATGCCAGCGCACTGCGCAGATATTTATGCAGCGCAGACACAGAGGTCATGCGCTCAAGATCTAATGTAATTGTTCTCATAATAATCTCCTTATTTTCCGTAAAGCTTGCTGAAGGACTTGTAATGGTCACCGGTGTAGTAAATCAGGCCATCGTTGGAAAAGACTATGCGCTTCGCGTTACGATTACCCTTCACATAATCAATGTCGCATTCCTTCCAGTTACGGCCGTTTTTCTTCGGCAGCTTGCCTTCGTAATTGCCGTAGCGGTCGCCGCCGATGGATTTGCCGGGTGCAACCTTGTCGAGTGTGCCTTTTGTCTGCCAGCCAAGCTTTTTGGCCTCGTTTTTCGTAATATAGTTGTGCGGCAGGCGCTTATATTCGTTGATGTAGGCAGCAACGTGCTCCTTATCGGTGTAAGCAGCGCTTTCGCTGATTTTGATTTTGCCGCTATTAGCCTTGACGTTGGCCGCAGTGTTCTGGCCATTGTTGCTCTTGGTTGTATTAACAGTTGTTGTCTGGGTTGTCTGCTTATCGTTGGTCTTGGGGCTGTTACTGCCGCAGCCGGCTATTACGCTGACGCTGAGCAGCATCGCCAGGAAGAACGCTAAAAGTTTTTGCATAAGGATGCTCCTTTCGTTTTCTTCCCATTATATCACATAGCCAAAACTGGCGCACCATATCATAATGCGCCGCCCCCAAAAGTTCACAAGTAATTCCTTGAAAAAAACTCCGCTTCATGTTATATTATAAATAAAGAAGACAACCGCCCACAAGGTGGGTTGCCGCTTGAATTTGGTTTGAAAAACCGTCTCTAGCTCGCAAATTACAGAGGCGGTTTTTCTATGTCTAGACTATCTGCTGTACTGAAAGATAAAAGTCAGCAATGCCAGAATGAACATGCCAAAAGCCATCAGGTCTTTGAAATCATAGTTCCTCATAGACATCACCTCGATTCTCTTAGAGAATTTCGGCAATGCCACCCCGTAAACGGTTGTCTTAAAATATATTTTATCATGTAAAACAAAAACATACAACGAACAAGCTGTGAAGTTTGCCGTTGTATGTTTTTTATTTATATCTTGTTTTTACCTTACATCTCTGCCATGAGTATAAACCGGCAGCAGCTTCGGCGACAGCTCGCCCTGCACGCCGGCAGCCTTTTCTTCCTCAGCATAGCGACGTACATGCTCCAGGCTCAGCTTGCCCAGCTTGACGCTCTTCGCTGCTTCGGCAGCCTTCGTACCCGCAATACGGCCAAAGACGATGATATCCAGCAGGCTGTTGCCCATCAGACGGTTGGTACCGTGAATACCGCCAACAGCTTCACCGGCAACAAACAGTCCCGGCAGTTTGGTTTCTGCATCCTTGTCAATAAGAATACCGCCGTTTTGGTAATGCAACGTCGGATAGATCAAAATCGGTTCCTTACGCAGGTCAATGCCGAACTTAGCATACATGCGCAACATACCCGGAATGCGTTTGGCAATCGTGCCTTCGCCGTGCAGCATTTCAATCAGCGGCGTATCGAGCCACAGCGCTACACCATCGAGCGCCTTCACGCCCTTGCCGCGGGCAGTACACTCACGAATGATAGACGCAGCCGCCACATCACGGGTTTCCAGCGGATGCATAAAGATTTCGCCTTCGCTGTTTACCAGCTGCGCACCAATCGAGCGCACTTTTTCGGTAACCAGCGCGCCATAAATCTGCGCCGGATAAGCAACACCCGTCGGATGATATTGGATAGCATCCGCATAAATCAGCGGCGCACCGGCACGGTAAGCCATAACAAGGCCGTCGGCAGTAGCACCGTAATGGTTAGAAGTCGGGAAGCCCTGATAATGCAAGCGTCCTGCACCGCCGGTTGCCATGATTACGCATTTTGCGCGTACAACCTTGTACTCCTGCGCATCAAAATCCCACAGCACCGCACCGGCAGTTTTGCCCTCCTCGTCGAGCAGCAGCTCGACTGCAGGTGAAAACTCCAGCACCGGAATACCGCGGTTCTGCACCTCGTCTCGCAGTACGCGCATGATTTCAGCACCGGTGTAATCGGCGCAAGCATGCATACGCTTACGGCTTGTGCCGCCGCCATGCGTCGTCACCATAGTGCCGTCCTGCTCCTTGTCAAACATAACGCCCAGCTTGCTCAGCCAGTCAATCGCCAACGGTCCGTTGGTTACCAGTTCTTCCAGCAGCTCGGGAATATTTTTGTAGTGACCGCCGCCAAAGGCATCAAGATAATGCTGCGCCGGGGAATCGTTGCCCTTATCCGCAGCCTGAATACCACCTTCGGCCATCATAGTGTTGGCATCGCCCATACGCAGCTTGGTAACTACGAGGACGTTTGCACCACCGTTATGCGCTTCCAACGCAGCGGAAGCACCGGCACCGCCACCGCCGATAACCAGCACATCAACGTCATAGTCCACCTTTTCCAGATCAAGCTCTACATCCTGCAGGCGGCTTTTACCCTCCAGCAGCTGTGCCAATTCTACCGGCACCTTCTGGCCCTTGTTGGGACCAACCTCCAGCACCTTGAAGCCCTTGGAACTGTAGTCCGGATGGAACTCCTTCAGCAGCTCGTCCTTCTCCTCTGCCGTAAAGCGTTCGATAGAAGCATGCAGACGTTGGGCACGGGTAGCTTCAACCTTAGCCATAGATTTTAACATATCTTCAGTAAATGCGCTCACCTTGCTGCACCTCCTTATTTTTCAATCTCACGCTTGTTATACAGGTCTTTGATTTCATCCAAAGGCATATTTTTGAGCTTTTCGAGCAGCGTTACATAATCGCCGTTTTCGATTTCGGCAACACGTTTAGCCAGATGCTCGCACTTCGGCGCAATATATTTGCCGGTCAGGCGACGGCACAGCAGGCCGACAGCGCTGTGGCTGATTTGTGCCGGGCAGCGGGATGCGCAGATGTTGCAGCCAACGCAGTCGAAGGAAGCATGTGCTGCTTTCTCGTATTCGCCGCGCTGAGCGTAAGCAATATACTGCATAACATTCAGACTCTGGGTACAGGCTTTGGTACAGGCATTACAGCCGATACAGCTATAGATCTCGGGATAAAGTTGCATCATAACCTGCTGGTCGGGCTTTATCTCATTGATGTCGTAGATCCTCTTTTCAAGGGGGAAGAAAGGAAGGGTAGCAACATACATTCCCTCCTGAACCTCTGTCTGGCA
>OHKP01001206.1_pt1 | contig 11234 bp, 5 predicted proteins | sample 1568861 | NCBI WGS metagenome assembly OHKP01 (sample SAMEA3879524, study PRJEB24766) | human gut metagenome | biome: human-associated habitat; feature: feces | place: USA | collected 1985/1987 | reverse complement strand
TTTTTATTTATTAGTTCTACATAAAGATGGATAAGTAAATCATCCTTTTTTATTGGGTAATGTGCATGAAAATGTTTATCACTGGAATCCCCTTCTAGAATATCAGTGCTAAAGCTGGAACCTCCCCCATAATACTTCATTTCATTTATATAGCCAAAAGGAGGGGCAGATGCATAACTGTTTGATTTGAAAAGTAAATTAGCTTTGGAATACACCCTATATTCTTGAGAAACAACAGGATTAACAAGAATTTCGTAATCTCCTACTTCATATTCATAAGTAAAATATCCGGCATCATAATACATTCCGATTTCTCCTTCGACATTTCTGATTATTTGAGGAGATTTTTTTAGATTCCACACACCAAGGGGAAAGTTATAAATGGGTACATCATTATTGTTGTTTGTGGTTCCTGCTACTGGAAATGACGAAATACTTCCCCAACCAGTTGTTGTTTGTTCACTTTCAAATTGCATTTGTGTATTTGTATTGATTTTTAGATCAATTTGTCCAATTGAAGGCTTACTTTTGTTGATGCCAATAATGGAACCTGCTAGACCTTTTAAGGCACTTACAGCTGCAGAGCCTCCTGACGTAACTAATGCTTTTAACCCGTTTTTAATGCCACTAACAGTTGCACCTTTAATACTGTTTCCAATACTTTTCCAAAAAGAATCTTTCTTAGTTATTCCGTTTTCAATTTCTTTACTGACTGTATTAATAAACCCTTCTTGATTAACTGCAATAGAAGTTTTTGAATTATTGAATGTATTGGCAAGATTGAAATTGAAGTTAGAAATATTAGTGGTGTTCATTACGATAGTACCTGTGATATCTCCACTTGTTTGAGCCATACCTGTAGTTTTTATTTTATTAACAGCCCAACCTCTAATTTCGAAATTAGCTAAGCTTTGTGTATTAAGACTAGGATCATAAGCACACTCTATTTCTAATCCATACCAATTGTTTGCTTTATATCCAGAGCTAACAAACTCGTTTCCTAAAAATGTACCTTCTGTACTTGCTATATATGAAGATTTTTCTGAACGATTTATGGGTATAGAAATTTCTTCCATAAAGTTGAATAGACTGGTAGTTTTGTCTGTACGGATTCCCCAAAAGGCCTCTGAACTACCTAAGCCTGCTGATGAAGCTATTTCATAAAAGAAAAAACGGAGTAATCCTGTATATTTGTGGTATAAAGCAAAATATTTTGTAGGAGTACTTTCGGTTATATTGCTATAAATGAGTTCCCAGCCATTTTCTCTAGAATAATATCGATTTGCATATATTGGATCAGAAGCATTCTCGTCTAACCATGTTGAAGGAATTCCTAGATTATTGCTGCTACCTTTTTTCCATGGAATTCCCATGGTAGTTATGGTATGTGTAAATGGGTTTATAGTTTCAATGTCATTTATACGGTCCCAATCAAAGTAATTATCAAAAGCAGAACGATTACTTGGTGGATTATTGGGGTGGGTGGTTATTATGTCATTGGTAAAGGTGTCATCACAACTATTAAATAAACATGAAGCAAAGATGAATAATAATAAGGATTTTCTCATATCTTTATGTATTTTATATAGTTAATTTCTCTTTAAGTTAGGGAGTGATAATACTCCCTAACTTAAAAGAGAAGGATTTATTGATTTGGATTTTATCAATTTGTGTTGACTATTATTTCAGATATTCTGGTGTTTGTACAATATTAGAATTAGCATTAATTTCTTTTTGAGGAATAGGTAATATTGTACGATAATAGTTTCTGTCGAAATCCATAGATGTTTTTTCGTCAGCGAAATGCACTACCTCTTTCATCATATCGTCTGTTTCGTTAATACGAATTACTCGTAAGTTATTACGTAATAAGTCAAACATGCGGTGCCCTTCACCAATGAGTTCTTTCCTGCGTTCTTCTAGAACATCATCAAGGGTAACCTTTGCGGGCATCGTATAGTCCGGATTTCCTCGGAGTGCAATGGCTTTCAGGTATTTTGCAGCTTTTGTTGCATCTCCGTTTTTCACGGCTGCTTCGGCTGCATTTAAGTAAGTTTCGGAAAGACGTACTATAGGAATATTGGCATCCATAATATTTTCTCCAGGTTGTGGTTGATACTTATTCAAATACATTACTTTTTTGTCTTGATTAACTAATAACTTAATGCGTACATCATTAGGCGTTTCTAACAGATGGTGATAAAAACTGACTGTAATGCACATATCTTGATATCCTTTTGGAGAAGTTAGATATCCCATACTTTCATTGCCGGGGCTTTCGGTAGTAGTATTGACTATTTCGAAGAGAATTTCTCCCGGATTTGCTTCGGAGGCTTCCGTACCCCATACAGTGGGATATTCTTCGGTATTCCATAATTGGTATTTATTGGCTTCCGATCCTTTTATTGCTTCTTCTGCAGCTTGTAAAGCTTCACTGTTCTTCCCCATATACAGATATGCCCGACTTAACAAAGTTAATGTGGCCCATTTACTGATTTTACCTTTCTTATTTAAGGATAAATCTTTTTGATTCAAACTAGTACCTGACCATGAATATGTGGGTATCATTAAACTAGCCGCATTCTTTAAGTCTTTGATTATTTGATCATAACATTCAGCTACAGTGTTACGTGAAGGTTTACTGTCGGCAGTGGCTGATGCTGAAGTGATGATAGGTACTCCTAAAGAGGCTCCGTTATCTTTTAAATAAGTATATCCGAAGAAGCGCGTAAGGTCAAAAAGGGCCAGACCACGTATTGCTAATGCTTGTCCTTCCAAATCATTGCGGAAGATATGCTCATCTTCATCGTTTGGAAGAATTTCGATATTGTCAATGCCGTCTAAAATTACATTACAGTTTTGAATGATGGAATAAAGATATGACCAGTGTGTACTTGGTCCATTTGCAGGTAACCAATCCATTTGGTAATAGTGAGCTGTTCTACAAGTTGATTGTACAGCTTGCATGTCATCTCCTGTTACATCTCCGTAGTAGATTAAACGCCCGGAATACGCATAGGCATTACGCATTGTCGCATAAATGGCGTTTAGTGAATAATCAATGTCGGAGAGAGATTTGATACTCGTTTCTGTTGGAATTTGTGTGGACGGTTCTAAATCCAACCAATCGTTTCCACATGAAGTAAACAATCCGATGGATAAGACTATTGATAAAAAATTATGTAATGTTCTCATATTGTTGTTTTTTAGTGGTTAAAAATTGATGTTGAGACCAAAAGTAACGGTTTTTAAAGGCGGTGTGGTTTGAGTTGCACTACCGGCACTAACAGCTTCAGGATCATAATTGTCATAGGCCGCCCATGTCCATAAATTGCTTGCTGATGCATAAATACGAACATTTCCTATATTGATTTTATTTGTCCATTCTTTAGGTAACGTAATGCCGAATGTGATATTTTTTAAGCGGAAATAATCAGTACTGTGGATACGGCGGCTACTTGTTATTTTATGCATTGATACAGAAGATGATTTACCCGGCATATATACTTCTATATTGGTTTGATCACCTGGCTTTTTCCAGCTATCACGATAATAAGTCGGAATGTTTGCATAGGAATCGTAACCGCCATGTTCTGTCTTTTGTGCCCAAGTATCATAAGAATATCCTCCGAATTGATAGGAGAATAAGAAATTTAAATCAAGCCATTTATAACGCAATGAATTAGAGATACCTCCGTTAACAGTTGGTTCTGCATGTTTATAAGGAATGAATTGTGCATTTTTAGAGTTCTCGGTAATTTCTTTTATATAATTTCCGTTCTCATCCAATTCATTGGTATAGAATAGAGGATTTCCTGTTTCAGGATTGATGCCCGCAAATTCTTGTACATAGAATGTACGATAAGAACTTCCTACTTTGTGTATTTGGGTTCCACTGACAATTTGTGTCTGTTCGCCATCTAATTTTACAACTTTATTGGAGTTATGACCTAAATTGAAAGTTGTATTCCAGTTAAAGTCTTTTATTTTAATATTAGTGGAATTAATAGTTAATTCAATACCTTTATTTTTCACTTCACCTATATTCATTAAATAACTACTAAATCCTGTTGTCATGGATACAGGACAGTCCATTAATAAGTTTTTAGTTGTACGGGTATAATATTCAATCGTGAAGTTCAGACGATCCCAAAAACCAAAATCCAAGCCAATATTCATATTATAATTGGTTTCCCATTTCAGATTAGGATTTGCAATTTGGGACATTTGAATACCGGGTTGCTCCAAGTAACCACCACTAATGGAGCTTAATCCCATATAGCCGAAATAATCAGAAGGAAGAGTACCGTTTACACCGTATGATGCTCTTATACGCAAGTCTGTCAACCAATCTTTTACAGGTTGCATAAATTCTTCTTCAATAGTACGCCATGCTCCGGATACAGACCAAAATGTTCCCCAACGATTGTCACGGTGCAAACGTGAACTGCCATCAACACGAAAACTAGCTCCTAGATAATATTTATTTTTGTAATCGTAATTCAAACGGCTTAAATAGGATACCAGTCTGTACCTTGAATCACTTCCCCCTACAGATACTGTTTTCATTCCATTACTAATGGCATGTTTGTCGGGAGTTGTAAAATTGTAAGCTTCCCCTGATAAATAGTCATTGTAGGTATCATCAATTTCATATCCGGCAAGAAAGTCCAAATGATGAATGTTGTTGAAAGTAGTTAAATAGCTTAAGGTGTTACTCCATACCATTTTTTTATATTCTCTTATGCGTTTTACTACTTCTCCATTTTCATCTTCACCGTTGGAAGTACGTGGGTCATACCATTTCTCACCTTTTACAGTAGTGTAATCATAACTGAATGTTGTTTTGAATTTCAGATTTTTTATGATTTCGTATTCGGCATAAAGCGTATTGAATGCGCGTAGCATTTTTTCATGTTTATAATCGTATTCAGCTGATAATTTGGGGTTGCGGTCATTGGCTTTACGAATAAATTTACGATTCCAACTGCCATCTTCATTGTAGACCGGATCTGAAGGAGTAGCCCAATTACGTGAGGAATAGAAAGGAGATGTATAAGTGAATCCTTCGTCATAAACACTCTGATTTACATTTGAGAAAAGTATCTTGGCGCCTACAGTCAATTTGTCTGTTGCACTGAAATCTGCGTTCAAACGCCCTGTTACACGTTCCAAACCGGAACCTTGTACAATACCGTTCTGCTTCATATATGATAAAGAAGAGTAATATTTAAATTTATCGCTGCCACCGGCTAGTGATGCTTCATAGGTAGAATGATGTCCCTTTTGGAAAAGCTCTTTATTCCAGTCTGTGAAACCACACCATGGAATTGGAGCATATTTATCGATTTGCCCATCTGCATAAGTTTTACTTTGTGACATTAGCTCTTCCTCTGATATATTAGGATTTTTATCAGCTAGTTTACGTTGTTGATATAATATCAATCCATTGTAAATATATTCACGTCGTTCTTCTCCCCCCATAACTGGGCGATAATCCATTGCGAAATCATTGCTACCCCAGTCTGCTTTTAATGAAATTTGTGCTTTTCCGCTTTTTCCTTTCTTGGTGGAGATTAAAATAACTCCATTTGCAGCACGTGAACCATAAAGGGAGGCTGCTGCAGCATCTTTTATTACTGTAATATTTTCAATATCCGAGTTGTTTAATGTAGACATTATGTCAAATCCGGAGTCGGAGCTGGTAGCAGCAACAGAACCGGATTGGACGGGAACACCATCGATTACGTATAGTGGAGAATTGCTTGCATTGAAAGAACCCATACCACGAATACGGATAGAAGTGGAGGCACCAGGCTGACCTGAACTGGAAGTGACTTGTACTCCGGGAGCATTACCTTCTAGCAAACTGGAGAATGAAACTACGGGTAAATCTTTTAATTCTCCTGTCTTCACAGTAGAAGCAGAACCTGCGTATGCCGATTTCTTGAAAGTACCATAACCGGTAACAACCACTTCTTCCATAACATTATTATCAGGAGCCATGACTACTTTCAGTATCTTTCCGGCAGTGGCTTTTATTTCCTGCTTGCCATAACCTATATAGGAGATAATCAAAGTGGCAGGTATACGGTCTACATCTAATGAGAAGTGCCCGTCCAAATCTGTAGTAGTTCCATTCGTAGTACCTTTGACTAAGATATTCGCTCCAATAATAGGTTCTCCCGTCTCATCCAGTACTGTACCGGTTAATGTTGTTTTCTGTTGAGGAACAGCAGACTTTTTTTCTTCAATTTGCTTGATAGCAATAACGCCGTTGTGAACTGAATAGGTCAAACCGCTATTCATAAGACATTTATCAAGCACATTGGCTATTTTTTCGTTATTTACATTTAGGTTTTGGACTTTTATTTGTTTTACATCATTGGTGCTGTATACAAAAGTAAAGTCGGTTTGTCTTTGGATTTCCCAAAGAATTTCACTCAACGTGGCATTCTTGAATGAGGCTGTGACAGTGGCTTGTGCAAACACTTTGTTGGCAGCCTGCATAAAACCTGTGGTAATGATACAGAAAAATAGGAACGTAATCCACAAACGTTTACTACTTTTACCGTGATTGGTGTAGTTGTGTTTTTTGTCCATAATACATCATTTTTATTAGTTATAGAATGTGATTGTTTTGTTATTGACTTTTACGTGTACTTTTTGAGTCTCTTCCAACAAACGTACAAATGGAGTGATTTCCGAATACCGATCTACATTGCATCCGAAGCGTAGGTCTTTTATTTTCTCATTGGCAAAAATTACTTCCATGTCATACCAGCGTGATAGTATTTTCATGATATCTTCCAATCGCTGGTCTTTGAAATGAATTTTTCCTTTTATCCATGAGGTATAAAATCCGGCATCTACCATGCGTATCTGTATGCTGCTGTTTCCGAGGCTGATGGTAGCTTGCTGGGAAGGCTTTAAAATACAGCTTTCTCCAGTTTCTGTATTTACTTTGACAGAACCGTTTACCAAAGTTGTCTGATACTCTTCCTGTGGATAAGCAGAGATGTTGAATGTGGTTCCCAACACTTCTACTTGCATGCCTTGAGTGCATACTATAAATGGTTGCCCTGTTTTGCAGACTTCAAAATAGGCCTCGCCTTCCAGTTCCACTTTGCGTGGACCGTTATCAAATGTCACAGGAAAGCGGAGACTGGTCATTGCGTTCAGATGCACTTTTGTTCCATCACTTAACAATAGAGCATATTCTCCACCTCGTGGAGTTTCCACTTTATTATATACAGGCTTGTTTTTTGGGACTGTTTTTGATGTTACTTGGTAATTCAGCATTGTAGAGTCCATGTGGACTCGGGCTCCGTCTATTTTCTCAAGCAGACTCTCTGTTTCTTTATTTATATGGATTGTCTGGCCGTCCTCCAATGTCAGAATAGCTTGGGATTCCCCAGGTAGAATGGATTGTGCGATGAACTGTTTGTCCGAAAGAGAAACGGGCGAGGTGAATTTCATGGAAATACTTACAAAAAGGACAGGTAACAGAATGATTGCGGCATAACTTACTATTTTGATATATCTGCTTCTGTTATTATTTCTTTTGATTCGCTTTTCCACTTCTTTCCATCCGGATGAAGGATTGAATGCCGTATTTTTCCGGAAATGTTGCTTTTGGTTTTCTTCATCACAAATTTTCTTGAATAAAATCTCGTGCGCTGTAGATTCTTCTCTCCAAGCAGTTAGTTTTATTGTTTCTTCCGGGGTTATTTCTTCCGACAGATACCTTGCTATGAGGTTGGCTATATAGAAATCTTGTTTTATCATATTTTGACCTGTTTTTTATCTCTTTTATAATAAAACAGGTCTGTTTGAAATTTGGGTGAATAATAAAACGACTTTTTTTGAAAAAAAACAAATTAATGTCTTTTTATATAAAGAACAAGAGGAAGTAATAGTAGTCTTTCAAGTTCTCTCTGAGTTTCTTGTAGGCTATTTTCTTTAATGTATGGACTGTTTCTGTAGATATGTTTAGTCTGTCTGCTATTTCTGCGTTTTTTTTCCCTTCCAGAGATAGTTGCATAATGGCTTTCATTTGGTCAGGTAATTTATTTATGGCTTCAGAAACGATACGATAAGTTTCCTCTTCAACGATTGCATCGTGAAAAAAGGAATCCTTTTTCTTTTCGATGACATTTTGAGCGTATTCATATACTACTTTTGAATGCTCCAGTTCATTGAGTGCTTTATTGCGTACAGCTGTATATAAAAATGCTTTTACCTGATGCAGATAAAAAAAATCTTCTCTTATTTGCCATAGTTTGGCAAATGAATCTTGTACAATATCTGCTGAAGTTTCTTGGTTTTCTGTATATTGATTGGCAAATAAGCATAGAGTTACATAATATTTATTGAAAATATCATGAAACCCTTGCTCATTAAGCTTAATACTTATAGTTGTATGAGAAGTTCCCGCTGCCACCTTTGCTTTTAATTTTCTCTAATTTTAGTGCGAATATAGAGAAAATTAATTAAAAACAGCCTCTTATTCTATTAAAATATTATTTTAAGTCTACTACAGTAATACCTGCCCCACCAAATTGTACGTGTTCGTCTTGATAGTGTGCTACTCCTGGAACACTTCCCAAATAGCTGCGAATCAGGGTGCGCAGTATGCCTGTACCTGTTCCGTGAAGGATACGTACACGGTCTATTCCCAATAGTATGGCATCATCGATAAAATAAGTTACTGCCTGTATCGCTTCATCGCCACGCATACCGCGTACATCAATATCTTGTTTGAAATTTAGTTTCTTTTCATATACCCGATCTTGTGTTTCACTGCTGACGAAGGTACTTTTTACCATTGTTTTCTGGGTGGGCTGTATTGGTGTGCTACGTTCCAGCTTATTCAGTTTTACATTGGTTTTTATCATTCCGAACATAACTATTGCATTTTTGCCATTAATTCCTAGTACTTCTCCGACACTGGATTGACCTTTGATCTTTACAGTGCTACCTACAGTGATAGGCTGTTCTTTGGGTATTGACAGTTGGGAAGATTCCGTTTTGGCTTTATCCTTTTTGTTTTTTTTCCGCTCTTGTTTTTCACGGAGTTTTTCCATTTTCCGGATGATTTCATCTTCCTTGTTCTTTTTCTCGATATCTTCTATCTGATTTTTAAAATCAGTCAGTTCCTGACGTGCCGATTGTGTACGTTCTTTGTCGGCTTGTGCTTCCTTGATGATACGGATGGTATTTTCAATTCGGGCATTTGATTCCTGTATCAATTTTTCCGCATCTTCTTTGGCCTTTCGTAAAATCTCTTTACGACTTTTCTCCAGTTCCTGTAGTTCTTCTTCGTATTTGGCGATGGTTTCTTCCATCTGTTTTTCTCGTTTGCGGATGTTCTGACGCTTGGTTTCCCAATAACGTTTGTCACGTACGATATCTTGTAGATATTTATCAGCATTGATATATTCACTCCCTACAATTTCGGATGCGTCGGCTATTACTTCTTCCGGTAAACCTATTTTCCTAGCTATTTCTACTGCAAATGAACTTCCCGGATTTCCTATTTGTAATTGGAATAAAGCTTGCATTAAATGCCTGTCATATAACATGGCACCATTAACCACTCCTTCGTGATCTTCGGCAAAATGTTTCAAATTTTGATAATGAGTGGTGATAACGCCGAATGTGCCCTTTTCATTGAAACGTTTCAACACAGCTTCAGCTATGGCTCCTCCAATTTGTGGTTCTGTACCTCCGCCGAATTCATCAATGAGGATAAGGCTGCGTTCGTTACAGCTTTTCATCATTGTTTTCATGTTGGTAAGGTGTGAGGAGTAGGTACTCAGATCGTCTTCGATACTTTGTTCGTCACCTATGTCTATAAAGATACTGCCGAATAATCCGGCATGGCTACGTTCATGCATCGGAACCGGCATACCACATTGTAACATATATTGTAGTAATCCCACAGTCTTCAGACAAACGGATTTACCTCCGGCATTCGGTCCGGATATAATTAGAATGCGTTGATTTTTAGTTAGTTCTATATCTAGAGGAACAACCTTTTTATTATGCTTGGCCAGCGAGAGTTGCAATAGTGGGTGTATGGCCATGGTCCAGTCCAAAATCTGTTTGTCTTCCAATGATGGTTTGGTGGCGTTCGTCTGAATGGAAAAATGGGCTTTGGCACGGATGAAATCAATTTCTGCCAAAAATTCGTATGACTGGAGGATGGCGGGGACCTGTGGGCGGATTATGATAGAGAAATCTGTCAGGATACGGATGATTTCCCGGCGTTCTTCTCCTTCCAATTCCCGTATTCTATTGTTTGCTTCCACTACTTCGGCCGGTTCTATGAAAACTGTTTTGCCGGTGGATGATTCATCGTGTACAATTCCCTTGATTTTCCGTTTTAATCCCGGTGCGACAGGGATGACGAGTCTTCCGTCACGCATGGTAGGAGTTACATCTTTATCAACATAACCTTCTGCTTGAGCGTTGCGTAGAATTGCATTCAAACTGCGTGATATGCTTCCGGCTGTCGAGGCCAACTCTCTGCGGATGCGTAATAATTCGGAAGAAGCGTTGTCTTTGATTTTTCCGAATTTGTCTAAGATGTTGTTTATACGCGTAATGAGTTGAGGAAACACGATAATATCTCCTGCCAGTTTTTGTAGGGCAGGGTAGGGGGAGTTTTCTTTTTCTTGTTCTTCGTCATTCGGGGTCAGTGTCAGAAAATGGATGATATCACGAATTGTTTCTAAAGAACGGCGTAAATCAAACAGTTCTTGCTCATCCAAATACATACCTTCTACGCGGATACGTTTTAGTGATGGTCGTACATCAAAAAAATATTGGTCGGGAAAACTGTCTTCCTCTTGTATGATGCGCATGAATTCCATCACCTGTTCCAGCCATTCATTAATATCCTTAAAGGATTCTGAGAAGTTCATTTCATCTACTCTTTCTTGACCTAATGTGCTGAGACATTTCTCTTTTAGTAAATGACGGATGGAATCGAAACCTATTTTCTGTTCGAAATTCTGAGGGTATATCATGATTTATTTCTTTCGTTTATTATTCGTATGCAAAAATACGATTTGAAAATTTTATAGCAAAAAAACTGGTAAACTATTTGCTTATTTAAAATAAAGTCGTACCTTTGCAGCGCTTTCAACAGAAAGTACTTTTGAAAAAAGAAGTCTTGGAGAGGTGGCAGAGTGGTCGATTGCGGCGGTCTTGAAAACCGTTGTACTGCG
>OHKP01001191.1_pt1 | contig 11315 bp, 10 predicted proteins | sample 1568861 | NCBI WGS metagenome assembly OHKP01 (sample SAMEA3879524, study PRJEB24766) | human gut metagenome | biome: human-associated habitat; feature: feces | place: USA | collected 1985/1987 | reverse complement strand
AATACTTGAAGTGTAAAGAAAAGGAAATTATTAAATACTGTAATCAGGAGGGAACAGAATGAAACTTGAACAGATGAAGATTAAGAAAAGGCTCCGTACAGGGTTTGGCTTTGTTACGCTGCTTGCAATGCTGTCGGCAGTAGTTGGCATTATTGCGCTTATTGTGGTATCAACACGTTATGAATATGCGCTGTCACACTATGGATTTTCACAGGGGGATGTAGGCAAAGCAATGGTAAGCTTTGCGGAGGCAAGAAGTGCTCTCCGTGCTGTTGTGGGATATGATGACGAGAATGAGATAGAAGAACAGATAGAATTACATGACCAGAAAAAAGAGGTATTCCAGACATATATGGAGGAGGTTGAGAAGTCTGTAACATATAGAGAAGGAATTCAGGCGTACAATGATGTCCTTAATGAACTTGACGGCTATTGGGAACTTGATGGACAGATAATGAAGCTCGCAACCTCTAATGACAAAGATGGTTATTTAAAGGCCCAGAAACTTGATGTCGAGCAGCTTACACCTAAGTATGAAAAGATATATGCGGAGTTTGCGGATCTTATGAATCTTAATGTGCAAAAGGGCGACAGTGCCAAGGATATGCTTCATGTTGTTGAAATTGTAATGACGGTACTGATAATTGGTGTGATTGCAACTGCAGTTTTATCATCAACAAAGCTCGGCAATACTATAGCTACAGATATTGAAAAGCCGCTTCTTGCATTACAGGCGAGACTTAAGACATTTGCAGAAGGTGACCTTGAGAGCCCGTTCCCTGAAGCTAATACCAATGATGAGATTGGTGAGATGATTGAAGAAGCGAGAGAGATGGCGGAGAATCTGAACCTTATTGTAACAGATGCCGGAGAACTTCTTACACAGATGGCAGACGGCAATTACGCAATTTCCACCAAGATAGAAGACAGATATGTAGGTAAGTTTGCTGCTCTTATGGATGCAATGCGTAAGATGAACAGACAGATGAATGATGCGCTGTCACATGTTAATGACGCAGCCAATCAGGTAACAATAGGTTCGGAGAATCTTGCTGAATCTGCACAGGCACTTGCAGAAGGTGCAACAGATCAGGCAGGTGCGGTTGAAGAACTTACCGCAACGATTGCCAACATTACCGAAGGAGTTGACAGGACAGCAGAAGATCTCGATGAAATGCGCAAGAAAGCCGATATGTATGCAGAGAAGGCAGATGACAGCCGTGAGCAGATGACTGAGCTTGTTTCGGCAATGAACCGTATTGATGAGACATCTAAGAAGATTGAGAATATCATTTCCGATATAGAGAATATAGCAAGTGAGACTAATCTTCTCTCACTTAATGCGGCAATTGAAGCAGCGCGTGCAGGAGAGGCAGGAAGAGGATTCGCAGTTGTGGCAGAGCAGATAAGAAAGCTCGCCGAGCAGAGTGCCCAGTCGGCTGTGGACACGAGAACACTCATAGAAGGCTCATTGCGCGAAGTTGATGATGGTAATCTTGCAGCAGAAAGCGCAGCGGGTGCAATTGAAGAAGTAGTTGAAGGAATAAAGAATATTGCGGAAGCATCCAACAGGCTCAGCGAGACACTTAACGAGCAGGCTAAGGCGATGGATCAGGCAGAAGCAGGAGTTAACCAGATATCTGAGGTTGTACAGTCTAATTCAGCTGCAGCGCAGGAATCATCGGCAACAAGCGAGGAGCTTTCAGCCCAGGCAACTACACTCAGTGATCTTGTCGGAAGATTCACCCTGAGAAGCTGATATAATATTGAATATCTACACGGATAAGTATCTGAGAGTATCCGGGATAAGTAACTAAGGCAGTCCTTGCCCATTGGATTATGGGGAGGGCTGCTTTTTATATATGGATTCAAGTGATTTTACAAGATGTTCGGCAGTATCTTCATAATTGTTCAACTGCCATGTGTAGAACATATTATAGAGGGAGCCGGAGAACGAGATAAGAGTGTATTTATCTGCATAATTCTGCCATTTGTGCAGGATATATTCATTAAGCATATTGAGAAAAGATATTCCCATTCCACACCGCATAAGGCCATCGAGAAAGTCGCGGTTGTCGTACAGATAATTGAAATAATGCGTCATATGGGCATTATCATAGTAAATGCCATCAGACAGCTCAGAACATGAATCAGCATCGTTACGGTACTGTTCAAATACTTCTGTAAGATGCCTGTCAAATATATCCTCCAGCGATTTATAATTACGGTAAAAAGTCATTCGGGATACACCGGCTTTTGAGCATAATTCGGATATGGTAATGGATGATAACGGCTTTTTTGCGGAGAGCTTTATAAGAGCAGAGACTATGCATTCTTTTGCAAGCCGGTTTGAAAAATTTCCTTTAGAACTGCTGTTAATAATATTATTCATGTTACAAAAAATGCCTCCTTGTCACAGTTGGGATTAGATACATTGATTAAGTATCATGTTAATGTTACAATATGTCACATTAATATTTTACAGGAAAATTATATGATTTCAAGTACATTGGAGGTATATTGACATGAGCGTAAAGGAAAAAATTGCAAAGGTAATCCGAGTTATATCGGTTCCACCGGTTATGGTAGCAGTGATGCTTTGTGTGCTGGCTTTGTCAGGGGAAAACTATTTTAACGGAAGAGGAGATGTTGTAGTTCTTATTGTTTTGCTTGGCGTGCTGCCTGTGCTGGCATATCCTATGCAGAAAATAATACCGGCATTGGCAGAGCAGGGGCGTGGAGGCCAGCGAAAACTTGCATTTATCATGAATGGGATTGGCTATACAGCTGCATATATATGGTCATTGCTTGCAGATACTACGTGGAGCGTAAGACTTATAACATCGACATATTTTTTATCAGTAATTCTGCTTACTATATGTAATAAGGCACTTCATGTACGTGCAAGCGGACATGCGTGCAGCTTTACGGGACCGATAGTACTGCTGATATGCCTGCTTGACTGGAAAGCCGTAATACCATGTCTTATTGCAGCAGTTCTTATAATATGGTCATCGTTGGCTTTAAAAAGGCATACGCCCGGAGAACTCGCGGCTGGAATTACAGTGTGTATTCTGTCATTTGCAATATCGGTATTAGTATTATAAGAAATTTGTACACTAAAAGTATTGTTAAATCATTGATTGCTGTCGCATTTTAGATTAAAATAAAAAAATGTATTATGTATGACAATATGGGAGAGAATCAATGAGCAAATTTATCTTAAGCTGTTGTTCAACGGCAGACCTTACAAAAGAACATTTTGAAAAGATTAATGTAAGATACATATGTTTTCATTACGAGCTTGACGGAGTGGAACATGCAGATGATCTCGGACAGTCAATTCCATTTGATGAGTTCTATAAGAAGATGGCTGAAGGAGCAATGACCAAGACATCCCAGGTTAATGCGGAGGAATATAAGGAATACTTTGAAGGGTTCCTTAAGGAAGGCTACGATGTTCTGCATGTATGCCTGTCATCAGGAATATCGGGGACGGTTAACTCTGCCAATATAGCCAGAGATATGCTTGCGGATGAATATCCCGACAGAAAAATATATGTTGTGGATTCGCTTGGCGCGTCATCCGGTTATGGTCTTATCATGGATACGCTTGCGTCACTCCGCGATGAAGGAAAGACAATAGATGAGCTGTATTCATGGGTTGAGGAGCATAAGCTTGAACTTCATCACTGGTTTTTCTCAACTGACCTTACATTCTACATCAGGGGAGGAAGAATATCCAAGACAGCCGGAGCAATAGGCACAATACTTAATATATGTCCGCTGCTTAATATGGATAATCTTGGAAGACTTATTCCAAGATATAAGATAAGAGGCAGGAAGAAAGTAATTACAGAGATTGTTAAGCGGATGGAAGAGAATGCACAGGATGGATATGATTACTCGGGCAAATGCTTTATATCGCAGTCAGCATGCTATGAGGATGCAAGAGCAGTTGCAGACCTTGTCGAGGCTAAGTTCCCTAAACTTAACGGCAGGGTTGAGATTAACAGTATAGGAACTACAATAGGAAGCCATACGGGACCGGGAACAGTGGCACTTTTTTTCTGGGGCGGTATGAGAACAGAGTAGTTTTTACATTGACAAAATAGCTATTATGAGGAGATTATGCTGATGCTGACACAATTTGCAAGAACAGAGCTGCTGCTTGGAAAAGATGCCATGGAAGTTCTTAAGAACTCAAGAGTTGCCGTATTCGGAGTAGGAGGCGTAGGCGGATATGTGTGCGAGGCGCTTGTGCGAAGCGGTGTAGGTGCATTTGATCTTATTGATGATGACAAGGTCTGCCTTACTAATCTAAACAGACAGATTATAGCAACGAGAAAGACAGTGGGCAAATACAAAGTTGACGTTATGGAAGAACGTATACATGATATTAATCCTGATGCCGGAGTGCGTGTGCACAAGTGCTTTTTCCTGCCTGAGAACGCTGATGAGTTTCCGTTTGATGAGTATGATTATGTTGTAGACGCAGTGGATACCGTAACAGCCAAGATATCACTTGTAATGAAGGCTCAGGAGAAAAATATACCAATAATCAGCAGTATGGGTGCAGGCAATAAGCTTGACGCAAGTCAGTTCCGTGTTGCGGACATTTATAAAACCAAGGTATGCCCGCTTGCCAAGGTTATGAGAAGAGAACTTAAGAAGCGTGGAGTTAAGAAGCTGAAGGTTGTATATTCCGAGGAAATGCCGACAAGGCCGGTAGAAGATATGGCTATAAGCTGCAGGACGAACTGCATATGTCCTCCGGGTGCACAGCATAAGTGCACGGAGAGAAGGGATATTCCGGGAAGTGTTGCTTTTGTACCTTCTGTTGCGGGACTTATTATAGCCGGAGAGGTTGTTAAGGATCTGACGGCAGGAGCCGGACGTACTGATGTATAATAGAAGAGATATTGCCGGGAGTATTTTGAAGAAAGATAGTATGCCTTCGGAACAACAGCATACATGGTGATGATAAGAATGGTTTAGTTTGTATACAGGAGGCGGCATACAATGAATGGCAGCATTAATGATGTTAAAAGATCTGATAGCGGCAATGTGACAATGGAACAGATGGCAAAGCTTGATGCTCTGAGGGAGTATCTTAAAAGCCTCGAATCGGTTGCAGTCGCATTTTCAAGCGGTGTCGATTCAACATTTCTTCTTAAAACGGCTAAGGATACACTGGGAGATAATGTTATTGCAGTGACGGCACGTTCCTGCTCATTCCCGGGCAGAGAGCTTAATGAGGCTCTGGAGTTCTGCAAAAAAGAAGGAATCCGCCACTTTGTCTGTGAATCTGAGGAACTGTCAATAGACGGATTTGCACAGAATCCCAAGAACAGATGTTACCTCTGTAAGAAGGAGCTTTTCCGGAAGATTCAGGAGATAGCTGACGAGAACGGCATTGCGGCGATAGCTGAAGGCTCCAATATGGATGATATGGGAGATTACAGACCGGGACTTACGGCAGTAGCAGAGCTTGGAATAAAAAGTCCGTTAAGACACTGTAATCTTACAAAGGCAGATATAAGAGCGCTTTCAAGATATCTTAATCTTCCTACATGGAAAAAGCAGTCATTTGCATGCCTTTCATCAAGATTTGTATATGGTGAGACGATAACGGAAGAAAAGCTTGGAATGGTAGATAAAGCTGAGCAGCTGCTTCTTGATATGGGATTCCATCAGGTAAGGGTAAGAATTCACGGTATGATGGCAAGAATTGAGATTGACCCGTCGGAATTCGCAATGCTCATGGAAGAAAACAACCGTATGAAAATTACCGGTGAATTCAAAAAATACGGATTTACATATGTGTCACTGGATCTTATGGGGTACAGGACCGGAAGTATGAATGAAGTACTGCAATAGGGCAGCATACCGGTAATCCCGGTGATGTCTGCCGGTTTGCATAAGAGTTTTAATATTTGTGTGGTTTATTGTAAATTTTTCTAAACTTATAGGCGATTTTGTAGTAAAATAAAAGAGTGGGATGATGGAATTGAAACGGCTGCGGATGTATGGAATGCTGAACGGCATACAACTCATGGCCAATGCAATTTAATTCATACGCAAATAATCAGTAAGGGAGATAATAAAGTATGAGATCAATTGGCGCAAAGATTAATTATGTATTGCTGCTTGTATTTCTGATATGCGGCGTCGGCATGCTTATAGTTAATGCTAAGATTAACAGCATGGATGACATAACTAATGAGATAAGCCAGAATTACATTGCCAGCGTCAGTGAGGTTGATACGATTTCGGAGAATGTTACCAGCCTCAAATCACAGATGATGGAGTATCTGCTTGTTGGTGAAGATAAGCGCCCGGCTACACTTGGCAATATAACCAAGACACAGGGAGCGATAGTTACTTCATTCCAGAATCTTAAGAAGTATGCCTCAACACAGCGTACAGAAGAAGCTGTAGGCAGACTTGAGCAGTCGTATGGTACATATAAGGATCAGTATAATGCGGTTCTGAAAGACATTGATAATGGTAATATCAAAGATGTGGCATCAATAGATGCACGGCTTGGTAAGGCATATGATGATCTTGAGATACGGGTACATTCAGTTGAAGTACAGAATACGGTTAATACCGCACGTGCCCAGAAGTCACTTGCAGGAAGTGCAAAAGCAAGCCATATCACATTTATTGCTGTAGGAATACTGCTTATTGCCGCAATTGCCGCAGGTGTAATTGTAGTAAGATTTACTGTAATTGCGCCGGCCAGAACTGCTACTCGTGAGCTTAATATAATTATTGACGGCATAGAGAAGAATGATGGCAATCTGACAGCGCGTGTTACGCAGAAGTCCAAGGATGAGATAGGACAGCTTGTTGGTGGCGTTAACAAATTTATAGAAGTACTGCACAGTATTATTGCAGAGATTAAAGCTGATGCAGATAATGTCAGTAACAGTACTAATGTAGTATATCAGCAGATTTCTACCGCAGATGGCAATATTATGGATGTTTCGGCTACAATGCAGCAGCTGTCGGCAGGAATGGAAGAGATGGCGGCTTCAGCTGAGCATATAAGCAATGAGACTGATTCCATAAGTACAAGTATGGAGAATATTGCAGCTCAGGCAGGTGAAGGTTCCAACAAGGCGAAGGATATAAAGGTAAGGGCTGTTGCACTCAGGGATGACGGAATTGCAAGCAAAGAGACTACAAGCAGCATGGCTGATGAGATAAGGACAGCTGTAAGGGCATCACTTGAGAAGAGTAAGGATGTAGAGAAGATTAATGCGCTGACAGACAATATTCTTAATATATCAAGCCAGACTAATCTGCTTGCACTTAATGCATCAATTGAGGCTGCAAGGGCTGGTGAGGCAGGCAGAGGATTTGCGGTTGTTGCCGATGAGATAAGAACGCTTGCCGACTCAAGCAGAGCTACAGCTAATGATATTCAGGTAATAAGCCGTGATGTAACAGCTTCTGTTGAAGAACTTGCGGAGAATGCCAACAAGATGATTGATTTTATTCTTAATGTTGTAATGCCTGACTATGATAAGCTTGTTAATATGGGTGAACAGTATAACAGGGATGCAGGTGATTTTGATGACATTATGATTGCATTTACTGAAGACTCAGCGCAGCTTAAGAAGACAATGGAGGATGTTGCAGGACTTATCAGAAGTATGTCATCGACTATTAATGAGAACTCTGAGGGAGTTGCAATGGTATCAGACAGTGCATGCGGACTTACTGAAGGCATGAGCCAGATAAAAGACGAGATGTCGCATACAGAGGAAGTAGCAGCAAGACTTGGAGAGACTGTGAGCCGCTTTACACAGATATAATCATATGAAAGGAAGTCAGACGATATGAAAAGAAGACTTTTAATTACAGTAATATTTATGGCAATGTTGTCTGCCCTTACCGGATGTGGAAGCAGGCAGGAAGTTACAACACTTATAATGGCTGATGTGCAGGAGGGAGATCATCCTACCGCAAAGGCCTGTGATAAGTTTGCAGAGCTGGTTAAAGAAAAGACTAATGGCAGAATTGAGATTGAGGTGTATCACGGCTCAACACTCGGAACAGAGGCAGAACAGATTGCACAGGCAACTGTAGGCGGAATTGATTTCGTGCGTGTATCATCCCCTGTTTCTGCTTATGATGATGACATAAAGGCATTTCAGGCATTGTATCTGTATGGCAGTGAGGATGACATGTGGAAGGTGCTCGACGGACAGATAGGCAACGAATTCCTTAAGGCACAGAAGCTCAAGAATAATGGCCTGGAAGGTCTCTGCTGGATATCAGGCGGTTCAAGAAATTTCTACAATAATGTAAAGCCTGTTTCGAGCCCTGAGGATCTTAAGGGACTTACGCTTCGTGTTAATACTGATTCCATGTTTGCATTTCTTGACAAATGCGGCGCCAAGGGTGTGAATGTATCATATGGTGATATTTACAATGCGATTGCAGATGGGACAATAGACGGAGCAGAGAATAACTGGCCGTCATATATATCTACGGGACATTATAAAGTGGCACCTTACATTACTGTTGATGAGCATACGAGAATACCGGAGATGATAGTTGCATCGGCAGAGACAATGAATAAGCTTTCACAGGAGGATCAGCAGATAATCCGTGAATGTGCAACGGAGGCCGGCAAGCTTCAGAGACAGTGGATGCAGGAATACGATGAGAAAGCAATAAAGGAAGCAGAAGCTGCAGGCTGTACAATCACATATCTGACGAAGGAACAGGTCGCAAAGTTCCAAAGCGTTGCCCAGCCGGTTAATGAGCAAGTCAGCAGCAAATATATGGATATAATTAAGAAGATTAAGGCAGCACAGTAAAGGAGCACATGTGACTAAGAAGAAGCTTGCTCTTGAGGTTATAGAGAAACTGAAAAATGAATACCCTGATGCAGCCTGTACGCTTGATTATGATGATGCATGGAAGCTGCTTGTAAGTGTACGTCTTGCGGCACAGTGCACTGACGCGAGAGTTAATGTTGTGGTTGAGGGACTTTTTGACAAATACCCAAGTGTGGCTGCACTTGCAGAAGCTGATGTTGATGATATAGAGAATATCGTGCGTCCATGTGGACTTGGCAGAAGCAAGGCACGCGATATAAGCGCATGTATGAAGATGCTGCACGAAAAGTATAATGATACCGTGCCGGATGACTTTGATGAACTGCTCAAGCTTCCGGGTGTGGGACGTAAGAGCGCTAATCTTATAATGGGAGATGTGTTCGGTAAGCCTGCAATTGTGACGGATACACACTGTATAAGGCTTGCTAACAGGATAGGTCTTGTTGACAATATAAAGGAGCCTAAGAAGGTGGAGATGGCACTGTGGAAGATAATTCCACCCGAAGAAGGCAGTGACCTCTGCCACAGGCTTGTAATACACGGAAGGGAAGTGTGTACGGCAAGAACTGCACCATATTGCGACAGATGCTGCCTTGCGGATATATGCCGTAAAAATATATAGAAGACATGCGCCGGGGATGCATATGTAGTATTTATAATTTATGTGAATAAATATTCTGTATAATGTCAATCCTCTATTATATATATGGCAGACCGTCTGTGTCTGCGGAATGGAGGATGACGATAAAATGTCAGATATGTTTTGTTTTCAGTGCCAGCAGACAGCAGGCAACCAGGGCTGTATTAAAACAGGGGTGTGTGGTAAGCAGCCCTCAACAGCCAATCTTCAGGATGAGCTTGTAGCGGAGCTTATACGCCTCGCACAGACAGCGCTTGATAATGGTAAGATGTCACATGAGACAGATGATTTACTTATGGACGGGCTTTTTACGACCCTGACTAACGTAAATTTCAGTGATTCTGCGATAAAAGCATTCACAGAACGTGTGGTAAAGATGCGTGAAGCGCTTGGCGGCGGCAATATCCCTGTTATATCATTGTGGGAGGGGGATACGGACATTGTATCGCTTCGTTCCACTCTGCTGTTCGGATTGAAGGGGATGGCTGCATACGCACATCACAGCAGGAATCTTGGGTTCCGCGATGATGAGGTGAGCGGCTGGTTCTATAAAGGATTAACAGAGATAAATAAAAAGCATACAGTGCAGGAATGGCTTGAGCTTATCATGGAGTTTGGCAGGATTAATTTCAAATGCATGCAGATGCTTGATACAGCCAATACAGCAGCGTATGGGACACCGGTGCCTACAAAGGTCAATACTGACATAAAGAAAGGTCCTTTTATTGTAGTATCGGGACATGACTTAAGAGACCTTGCACAGCTCCTTGCACAGACCGAGGGCAAGGGAATAAACATCTACACTCACAGTGAGATGCTGCCGGCACATGGCTATCCCGGACTTAAAAAATATCCGCATCTTGCAGGCAATTTCGGAACGGCATGGCAGAGCCAGCAGAAGGAATTTGAAGATATACCGGCACCTGTGCTGTTTACCACGAACTGTCTTATGCCATGGCGCAAAAGCTATAAGGATAATCTGTATACAACATCAGTTGTGGGTTACGAAGATATAAAGCATATCGAAGGGGATGAACATGGTAATAAGGATTTTACACCTATTATAGAGCATGCATTAAGACTTGGCGGCTATGAGCATGACAGAAGCATGAGCGGAATAAACGGAGGTCACATTCTTACAACAGGTTTTGCGCATGGAACGGTTCTTGCCAATGCGGATAAGGTGATTGAGGCTGTTAAGAGCGGTGCTGTAAAACACATATTCCTTGTAGGCGGATGTGATGGAGCACATCCGGGGCGCAACTATTATACGGAATTTGTCAAGCAGACACCTATGGATTCGCTGATTCTTACTCTGGCGTGCGGCAAGTACCGCTTCAATGATATTGACCTTGGTGAGATTAACGGTCTGCCGCGGATACTTGACATGGGACAGTGCAATGATGCCTACAGTGCGATAAAAGTAGCAGCAGCACTTGCGGAAGCTTTTGGCTGCGGTATAAATGAACTTCCGCTTACGCTTGTACTCTCATGGTACGAACAGAAAGCTGTATGTATTCTTCTTACACTGCTTTCACTCGGAATAAAGGGAATATATCTCGGACCTACATTCCCGGCGTTCATCTCGGAAGGAGTTGCAAGAGTCCTCACAGAGCAGTTCGGACTTCAGCCGATTACGGCACCGGAGCAGGATATGGATGCGATTCTGGGACGCGGGTAAACCGGTGGCACCCCGGAAATGGAGAAAACAGATTGTTTCAGAGGTGAGCTCCCCTGTGGAAAGGCGGGGCGTGGATCCCGGAATATAACAATCTCGCTGATATCTCTACAATTGTGGCGAAATGCTTGCGGTTTGC
>OHKP01001184.1_pt1 | contig 11373 bp, 4 predicted proteins | sample 1568861 | NCBI WGS metagenome assembly OHKP01 (sample SAMEA3879524, study PRJEB24766) | human gut metagenome | biome: human-associated habitat; feature: feces | place: USA | collected 1985/1987 | reverse complement strand
GGAACAGCCTGTTCTTCTTTTTGGGATGCCGGATTCTTTTCTGCAAAATACTCCTTTACGGCATCTTGAAAGTCCTCGTCAAAGCCGTTCCACAAATCTTCTGCCACAAGTTTTCCCTGTTCATTGACCGCAACGCAGGCAGCTTCATCCCCGTATTCCTCGTGCTCCAGCAGGAAGAACTTTTCGCCGCCGACCTCCGTTTCGTCTACCACATACCATGTGCCAACGTGACCCTCGACCGTGATGTGGTCGGAATCGCCGTGGAGCAGACCATTGTTTTTCTCTTCCTGCTCTTTCATAAATTTCCGGACAGTCAGCAATCCACCCGTAAAGTTCAGACCTTCTTCGCCCAGTTCCAGCCGACCGTCTGCACCAAGGTCAAGTTCCTCTGCCATCAGAACAGATGCCGCATGGTTTACGATCACTGTTTTCTCCACCAGAATCGGCTGCCCCGGATCATAGTCCGACCCGCGCAGGTCATAGCGGTACAATCCATCCGGCACATCCTCATCCCGCAGTCTGCTGTTGCTGAAAAGACCGGGCTTATCAAAGATTTCAATTTCCTGCAACTGTTCATCCAGAATCGTTTCTTTCTTCAAATCCATCTTTCTTTCCTTGAAAAAATCCGGCAACTCTGCAAAGCCGATGCTGTCCACATAGCAGGCTTTGATCGACTTGCCATCGTTCAGCACCACAACATCACTGACGGAAAGCGAATGCCCGGTAAAATCCGTTGGACGCTGGATATTGAAGCGTTCGTAAATGGCTTCAAGTGTATCTTTTTCCGTAAGAGGCTCGGTATAGACCAGCTCATAGTCTGCACGGTTCACTTCCATCCCATGCCGTTTTACAAAGTCCAGATTCATAAAGCGATAGTCGTGTTCCGGGTCACGGGCAGTGATCTGGTAGATGCCAAACTGCTTTTCACTGCCGGAAAGCAGCTTCTGCTCCTTGACCAACGCATCCAGCCGGGTTATCAGCTCTGCCGCCTTTTCTGCGGACTCTCCCTCTGATTCCTCCACTGCAACTTGCAGCCATTCCCGGATCGGCTGAATATCCCCAGCCTGAATCTGTTCTTTCAGTGCTTCAACTGCCTGTTCCCGATCCTCCACGCTATCTTTATAGTGGTAGAAATCGAAGTCAAAGGCGAAATTATCAAGGTCTGCCGCCAGCTTTTCAACGGGTGTTTTTTCGCTGTTTTCCATTGCTTTCTGTTTGTCCTTTTCCAAATCTTCCTGGGCAATCTGGAAATAGTCACTTCCCCGCTCGATTTCTTCACGCCCTGTGACAAGAACCGGCCATGGACTAACGCGGATAAGATAAATCTGCTTGCCCTCATCAAACAGGCGCAGAGCCTGTTCCCGGCTTATCACCGTCAGTGCAGCGTCCGGGCGGGCATACTCATCTTCCAGATACTCTTCGTTCTTTTCCAGCAAAACTGCACTCCATGCGTCTGCCTTGATTCCGAAGATGCCATCATGCTGTTCGATTTCTTCCTGACTGGCGAAGTCTCCTGCCGTGCCATCCTGAAACAGCGGATAAATCCGTTCACCCAGCCGATGCCACTCCCGTGCGCCTTCCTTTGTCAACGGCAGAACATCATCTTTCAGATACCCATATTCGTGCATTTCCGAAAGACCGATCATGCCATCCGGCAGACTTTCGATCTTCTCCTCTGCTTCCCACATCAGGCGATTGATTTCTTCCGTGTTTTCAGCCGCAACCGCAGCCGCCAGATTGTTGGCAAGTTCTTCCGTTGCCGCCCGGTCATCCAGCTTGTAAGCAAAGTTTACAATGAGATTTCGCTGGCTGTTGTCAAAAACGGTTTTGTCCCGTTCCTTGTCCGCAATCAGCTTTTCAGCATATTCCATCGCCGTCATGCGCTCCACACTCCTTTCTGCCACCGCCGTTTCCAGTTTTTCAAGAAAATCAGCAGCGGTCAATCGAATCGTATCCATCGAATCTTTCAATTCTTTCAGTTCCTTGCCGCTTGCCCAGCTTGCTACATACGGGAACGAGTAGTCCGAAGTATCAATGCCAAGTGCCGAGCAAACCGTAAATGCAATGCTTTCCGCTTCTGTTTCTTTGGTAAGCTGGTCTTTTTCCTCGCCGCGCTGTTTCATCTGGTCGCTGTCATGCAGCATGGCATGAGCAACCTCATGGATCATCGTCTTGATGGTCTGGCTCTCACCCATATCGGCACGAACACAGATTTCTTTGTCCATGTGGCTGTAATAACCTTTTGCGTTGCCCTCGATCTCTCCAAAACGAATTGGCACAGGAGATACCTGTTCGATTGCCTCTTTCAGCAGGGTATAATCCTTGACACGGGCAGTCAGTTCATTCACTTCCAGCGTAGGCAGCGGTTCTCCGTCTGTCTGGGCATAATCGAAAACCGTTGTTACCCGGAACCGGGGAATCACCCTCTCCACCACTTCGATTTCCGGCTCCCCGCTCTCATTCAGCACCGTAAGCCCGGTGTCCTTGTCGATTTTTTCCCTCTCTTCCCGTTCCTTTACCGGGGCAGGCGCGATGATCTGGATGCCCTTTTCACCCTTTTTCACATAGCGGTTAAACTTATTTTTCCAAGCATTGTACCCAGCCACCAACGTAGCATCTGGACGCTGCATTGCGATCAGCAGCGTATTATTGAAGCTGTAATTGTGGAATTTCGACATTGTAAGCAGGTACTTCGTATACATTTCCGAAGTAAAAATGTCCTTTACGCCCTGCTCCAACCGTTCCGTGATTTCTTTGAGCTGGTCTGCCCGCTTATCTGCCATTCATGCCCTCCTTTACAAAATCTGCCCCATCAGATTCCCTTTCGGAGATCTGACGGGGCATTCTCAGTTATAGTTCCATATCGTGACTTTTCTTTTTCTGCGGTTTCGGCTCTGCCATGCGTTCTGCCTGCTTTTCGTGAAGCTGTGCAAGGATCGACGGACGTTTTACGCTGTCTGCACTCCGCTCAATCTCACGTTTCGGCGCAGGAAGTTCGCTATCCGTTACTTCCTCATCCATGCCAAGAGCCGCATCATCCCCCTTTTCGTCCATATCCAGCAGGGCATTCAATTCTGCAAGCCGTGCAGATTTTTCGTTTAATTCCGCCTCCTGCGGGAACGGACGCTGCACTTCTTCCTTTGCTTCTGCCAACTGCTGCTGTAAGGTTTCCAATCTGCGCTCCACCTGCGGCAGTGTCTTTTCGATAGATGCCAGCGCATTGAGAATACGCTGGATATTGCCAGCCGGATCACTGCCAAGTTCAATCGTATAACTGCTCTGCCGCTTGATGGTCAGCTTGAATGTCTGGGCGAACGCATCAAACCGGGAACTGATTGCAAACCCTCCCAAATCTGCGATTTGCCCCTCTGTCTTAGCGATCTTCATTGCGGCACAGGCTGCAAGAATTGCCGAGCCTGCTTCCTTGCGGTCGGTATAAACCCTGTCCTCCACCGTGATGGAGAACTTCTCCTTGTCCTGTTCCAGCAACGGCTTTGCCACTGCAAGGTCAGCTTTCAGACCTGCTATGCGCTCTTTCGCTGCCGTGATTTCTGCCGGATACCGCCGTGCAATATCCGATTCCAAGCTGTAAATCTGGCTGGTGTGGTTGGCCCGCATCAGCTTCAGCTTGCTGACCTGAATATCCAAATCCATCTTTTCCTTGATGTAGGGATTTCCCGTTGCCAATGCTTTGATTTCTGCATAGGTCAGCGCGGTATCGTCCACATCATCGCAGGCACGAACAGGAGATTTCGAGGTCATGATCTGCGAGATGAACTTCTGTTTATTTTCCAGAATTTGCCACATATACGAATCGAACGTATTCTCTGTGACGTAACGGAAAATCTTCACTTTCTGATTGCGGTTTCCCTGACGAAGAATGCGTCCTTCCTGCTGTTCCAGATCAGAGGGCTTCCACGGGCAGTCCAGATGATGCAGGGCGATCAGTCTGTCCTGAATGTTTGTACCAGCACCAAGTTTCGGGGTCGAACCAAGCAGGATACGCACCTGACCGGAGCGCACCTTTGCAAACAGTTCTGCCTTTTTGGTTTCGGTATTTGCCTCATGGATAAAAGCAATCTCCTCACGGGGGATTCCCTTTGCCACCAGTTTTTCCCGGACATCATCGTACACATTGAATGTTCCGTCTGCTTTCGGGGTCGATAAGTCGCAGAAAATCAACTGGGTGGATTTGTCGGGCGTGGATTCTTCCCATACCTGATAGGCATTCTCCACGCAGAGGTTGACCTTACTTTCCGGCTCATCCGGCAGCAGGTCATTGATAAGCCGCTGATCCAAGGCCAGCTTTCTGCCGTCGTTCGTGATTTTGAGCATATTATCGTTTCTCGGATCGACATTTCCGTTCCGCACACGCTCTGCACGGTCGGCAAAGCTGCTCACCATTTCCTGCTGCGTTTCACTGGGTTTCAGCACCTCATTGATGTACTCTGCTTCTGGCACAGGCAGATTCAGCATATCTGCCGTCTGTACGTCTGCGGACTCCTTGAACAGTGAAATCAATTCAGGGAGATTGAAAAAACGGGCGAACCGCGTCTTTGCACGGTAGCCCGTTCCCTCTGGGGACAATTCGATTGCCGTTACGGTTTCGCCAAACGAAGCCGCCCAGCTATCGAAATGTCCAAGATGAAGTTTCTGCAAGGTGTCATACTGCAAGTAGCGCATAATGGTATACATCTCTACCATGCTGTTCGATACAGGCGTACCTGTTGCAAAGGTCACACCCTTGCCGCCAGTGATTTCATCAAGATACTGGCACTTTGCAAACATATCCGAGGATTTCTGCGCATCGGTCTGAGCAATACCAGCGATGTTCCGCATTTTTGTGTAGAGGAACATATTTTTATAGAAATGGCTCTCGTCCACGGTCGGCAGACTGGGCAGAGAAAAAGCAGAGGCAATTTCTTCCTCTGCTTCGCTCAAATCCTGTTCGGTTGTGTCAGCGGTTAGTTGTACACCAATTCCTTCAGCACGATCTCTTCCGCCATCGCGGTCAGATTGTTCTGATGTGCCATCCATGCCATCTGTTCGGTTTCCTTGTTCGGAGCCGGATACTTCTCGTTCAGGCTCTCGATCAGTTCTTCCATCCGGTTCTCCGCCTGCTCGTCGATCTGCGCCAGATGCTGATTCAGCCTGCCGCTCATCAGCATACTCTGATACCAGTTCTTCTTGTTTTCCCTCAGATAAGTCCTGCGCAGCATCCCGTACTTCCCAATGCTCATCGGCTCGTCCTGTACGGTCAGGTTCGGAAACAGGTAGTCCCCCTTGCGGTGATAAGTCAGTTCCATACGGTTTTCCTCCTTCAGTGATGTTTGTTTCGGTTTCGCGCTTTAATGTGCTAAAGTCTGTACTGGTATTATACAAGCTGTCGGCAGTTTTTGCAAGATGTTCTGTGACTTCTTTTCGGTAAATTTTCTGCATTTCCCGTCCGATGTCACGGAGAACTGCTTCACACTGTTCCGAAACGGCATTGCCCAGGAAGGTCAAGACCGGAAGTTGGTTGAAATCCACGATACGGATAAAATCCTCATCGTCCAGCACTTCCAGCGGTTCCTGTACGCAGCGTCGGGAAAGGGTATAGAAAATACTGTTGGTCATTAACTCCCGGAAACGGACACGGAGGTTATCTTCATCCAGTCCTTCCAGAAAAGTGTCTGCCACCTCATATTCCAGACCATCCATCGCTTCTTCCAGATTCTCAGCGGTCAACTGCTGTGCCAGTTCCATCAGCGCAGCATTCATGCTGTCCGTCTGCGTCAGAGCATAAGTATCTGCCAGATGGTCGAGGATCATCTGCTGGTGTTCCGAATCATCAATGCGCCAGAGGATCGGCGTTCTGCCGCCCTGCACCAGATGCGTGTCCGCAATGTCGAACACATAGCGCAGCTTTGCCCGTGGGCTGGCATCGTCCAAAAGCGCAATGCCTTTTGCGCCACGGTTTACCCAGCGGTTCATTTTCTTGTTCCAGACTTCCAGCTCTGCACAGGCGGTCGCATCAGGACGCTGAGCATGGATCAGCAGAGTATCTTTGAACGAATAGCGGTACAGCCGTGCCGCCACATCCAGATAGTTCATCCAGTCTTTCGGAGAATTGCTTACCCACCGTGCGTTCTGCTGGGCAAGTTCCCGAATATCGTTAAATTTCGCCAATCGTTCCCTCCTTACTTCTTAGCTGGTGTTTTCGGAAATTCAAGACTGTACTGCGCCCTGCCATTTTCTATTGCCATAACAAGGTCTGCGGCAAAGGTCTTGTTCTTTTTGGCAGAGTAGAAGTCTTTTGCATAGGTACGTCCTTTCTTCAAAAGGTCAGTTGCCATCTTCTTTGTGAGCGTCTTTTTCATGCCGGAAAGGTATTTACTTTCTTTCCAGAGGGCAAATTTACAGTCCCGGTCAGAGCAATAGAAATTCAGCTTGCCTTCACAGACGGGCTTTCCACATACCGGACAGTTCCCGATAGATACCTTATTATAAATAGGTGATTCCTGTACGGTCGGAATTTGCCGGAGGTCTGCCAGCATTCGTTCCAGCAATCCACCGATGCCCTGCATGAAGTCGGCGGGCTTTGTTTCGCCCCGTTCCATCCGCAGCAGTTCATTTTCCCACTCAGCGGTCATGCTTGCCGATTTCAGGTAATCCGAGATATTTGCGATTGCCGTAACCCCCTCTGCACTGGGAAGAATCTGCTTGCCTTTGCGTTCCACATAGCCGGAAGATACCAGCTTTTCCAGAATCGCTGCACGGGTCGCAGGTGTTCCCAGTCCTTTCTTTTCCGTGTCTTTTTCAAACTCCTTGTTGCCTGCGCTTTCCATTGCAGAAAGCAGGGTGTCTTCGGTAAATGCTTTCGGCGGAGATGTAAAGCCCTGCTTTTTCTCCGCGCTCACCACAGGAATCACCTCGCCCTGTTCCAGTTTCTTGGGGAATGCCATATCCTTGCTTTTTTCCTGTTCTGCAAACGGAACAGGCATTGCGGTATGTCCCGCCTGCAAGACATTTTTGTATTTTGCAGTGAATTTCCTGTCCTGACAGCATACTGTTACCAGAACATCTTCATAGATGTATGGCGGCTGTACTGCCTGTTGCATCTTCCAGACGATGAGAGCAAAGACCTTTTCCTTATCCCCGGACAGGCTGTTTGACCCACGCTTGCAGCTTTCCAGTGTCGGCAGAATCGCATGGTGGTCAGTGACCTTTTTGTTATTGACCACCTGCTTTACTCCATCTGCTTCGCCGCCATAGTGTTTGAGCAAATCTGCCATGGTCTGCTGCATATCTTGCGTGATGTACTGGCTGTCCGTTCGCGGGTATGTCACCAGCTTTTCTTCGTACAATTCCTGTACGATCTTCAAAGTCTGACTGGCGGTAAAACCATAATAGCGGTTAGCTTCTCGCTGCAAGGTCGTTAAGTCATACAGCTTCGGCGCAGACTGTTCTTTCCGTTTGCGCTCGATGCTGCCAACTACGGCACACTGTCCATCACAAGCTGCCTGCATGGTATCCGCATCCTGCTCCTGTACCATCCGTTCCGATTCTGCCACGATGCCATTTCCTGTGATTTCTACTTTGTAATACGGCTCTTTCACAAAGTTCTGGATTTTGTCCTGCCGTTCCGTCAGCATTGCCAGTGTCGGAGTCTGCACCCGTCCAATGGTCTGCCGCCTGCCGTATTTTTTGGTAAAAGCCCGTGTGCCGTTCATACCAATCAGCCAGTCTGCCTTTGCCCTGCACTCCGAAGCGGCAAACAGGTTGTCATACTCTGCGCCATCCTTTAAGGAATCAAAGCCCTGCTGGATAGCGGAATCTTCCATGCTGCTAATCCACAGCCGTTTGACCGGGAGTTTGCTGTCTGCCAGACCGTACACACGGCGAAAGATTGCTTCGCCCTCACGCCCTGCGTCTGTAGGATAGTTCTCGGAGGTGACTTTTCTGACTTTGTTACTCGATGGCATCCAATGGGCCGATAAAGCGGTAGAAAATCTGGATTTTCTGGACGTATTCGCCATCGACCTTTTCCGCTTTGGATACCAGAATCTTGTCAATCAGCTGATGCAGAATCTTATAGTTCAGTTCGGTGATGCCAGCGTACTTGCTGACTTCATCAATAAAATCCTGAATCTTGTCCAGCTGATCGTGTTCAGCACGGCCTTCCCGCTCGTACTGCTCAATCTTCTCGGTCAGTTCAGCCTGTTCTTTGTCGTAGCGATCTGCAAGCATTTGAAAACGTTTCTCCGGGAGAAGTCCCTTTGATACGTCCTCATAAAGTTTTGCATACAGGTCTTCGATTTCTGCGATTCGTGCTTTACACTGCTTCAAATCCCGTTTGTGCTGCGCCCGGTCAGAGGACACCCGGAGGTGCATCTGATTTGCAATCTTCTTCACAAGGGCTTCCCGATTGCTCACAGCGGCCTTTGCGTGTGCCTGAATGTCCGCAAAGACAGCTTCATGCAGAACACGGGCTTCCAAATTATGAGAGTCACAGGCTTTCGCACCATATTTCCGATAAGTGCTGCAACAATAAAAGGTCTGATCCAGAACACTGTTACGTTTGCGCCTGTGCTCGACCTTGACTAACATCGTTCTGCCGCAGTCTGCACAGCGGACGATGCCTTTGAAGATATTGTCGTAGTCGGTCTTATCGCACATAAAACTACTGGAACGGCTGTAAAGGATTCGCTGCACGTTCTCCCAACGGTCTTGTGGGATGATTGCTTCATGTGTATTCGGAACGATAGCGCGTTCTTCAAACGGAATATAACGCCGCTTTTTGGATTTCATGGACACGGTGGGCTTGGCTTCGTAGATGATGTGTCCGGCGTAGACTGGGCTGTGCAGAACCTGACTGATATAGGCACTGTCCCAATCATACATCTTTTCATCATCAATAAAGCGGCCAAACATCTCTTTCTTGTAGTAACACGGCTTCAAGACTTTTTCATCGTGGAGCCGCTTGGCGATGCGGTGAAGCCCCAGCCCTTCCTCTGCCATTGAATAGATATACTCAACAACGGGGGCGGTGTTCGGGTCGATCACAAGGTGATTGTGGTCGGCAGGGTCTTTCTGGTAGCCAAACGGTGCGCCGCTGGAGATATACTTTCCGCTTTTCTTGCGTGTCCGAAGGGCACTCTTGATTTTTCGGGAAGTGTCTTTGGCGTACATTTCATTGATGATGTTTCGGAACGGGGCAATATCCATCTGAGATTGCTCGTTGGAATCATAACCATCGTTGATTGCAATATAGCGGACACCGTGTTCAGGAAAGAAGATTTCCATATACGTTCCGGTTTCGATGTGGTTGCGTCCAAGTCGGGACTGGTCTTTGGTAATGACTGTTGCCACCTTTCCTTCCCGGATATCATCCAGAAGTTCCTGAAAGGCAGGGCGGTCAGAGTTCGTACCGCTGTAACCATCATCAACATAGTACTGGCAATTCCCGAAACCGTTGCGTGTGGCATACTCCATAAGCATCGCCTTTTGAGTGCGGATGCTCAGGCTTTCGCTGTTTGAACCGTCATCTTTTGACAGTCGGCAGTATAAAGCAGTTACTTTTTTGTCCTTTTCCATGTGTACCTCCATAATGGAAAAGAGACCTCATCAATCACATTGTAGCGGATGCTGCGTGATGATGCAAGCCCTTTTCCGCAGTAAAACGTCCAATTAGCCAGCGGCGAGATACGATTCGGCAGTTTTACGAATTTCTTCTTCCGCAAGCCGCTGAAAAAGCGTATTCATCGGCACATTGCCGATATAATGGCGTTCCACGATCAGGCGCACGGACTTCGGACTTCTCGGCGCACGTTTGCGTGTGGTGGGCTTCTTCTCAGATTTTTCTTTGTTCAAGGGCAGACCTCCTCATTCATGTGGTGCAAATACGGAAAGGAATGGATGGATTCTATTCGTTTTTCTCTTTTTGTTTTATTACGTTGGTTAGGTGAAAGTTTTCTTTGATACAGTCTTAAAGGCTGCTATACTGCATAGGAAAAATATCTTTTGCAGATGCCATTAAGAATCTGCATCACAGAATCGTGATTTTGGCGGTTCTTGAATCGTGAAAAACGCAGAACTATTCAACATTTGGAATTTTCACAAAGATGTGATTGGGCGAAGAAAACTGCGTTCGTCTGCGCTCAATCAATCCCGCAGCGTCCAATTCCTTAAGCGCACTGGAAACACTGACAGTGCTGCGCCCTAGCTGCTCAGCCAAAGAGCAAATCGTAAAAATGACAAACACGAAACCACGTTCATCTATCCAGAGATTTTTCTGCGAGAGCGTGGCACGGTCGAGCAGCAGCACATAAGTCATTTTTGCAGTCTGGCTCAGGTCAAGTTCCAAAAGGAAGCGTGGGTATGGGAGAAACGGCGGCAGCAGAGTTTGCGTGGTAAGATATTCTGAAATGTTGATCACCTCCAGCTGAAGCAGAAATCAGGAACAAAGAGTATGTAACGAGAATTGGTGGGTTCCAATTCTCCAGTCGCAGAAAAGCACGAAACAAGTGCTCAACTGCGTTAATAAGTTAAGGTCTCCCATATTGGTCCTCGACTTCCCTAGGAGTGGGGAATCGTCCGGCGGCGGGCTTGCACCGCACCATTGGCATTTCAGCCACCCCGTCTTCGTTATGACCGGGCTGCGAGTTACAGAAGTACCTTTTGTGAAGTACCGGACGATTGAACTATTCACTTGTCAAGGAACATATGGAAGATTTCTGGACTTTGACGGACGAAAAACATCCTTCTACTTGGTAGCCGATGAAAAAGGCCATTTCGTAGCATTGCAAGCAATTTTGTAAACAAAACGTCATAATAGTCCGAGAATGGTCTTGAAAAAGATGCCCTACACTTGGTAGGCATCGAGAACGCCTGTTTCGTAGCATTGGTGAGAAACTTGTAATTGAATTGTAATTCTTGAGACCAAATCTCCGCTTTTGAAAAAATCCTCTCAATAGGTAGGCAACGAAAACAGCCCAAAGACAACCATCTTTTTGAGAATTAACAAAAAGGTCACAAATGACCGGCTTTCAAAGAGGCGCTTCTACTATTAACAGAAAAAGTGGCCTAAAATGGGGGGTGTTGGAGAAAATTTCTGCCTTAAAAGTACGCCTCTACTCACTAGCCAGCGAGAATAGCCAAAAGTCGGCAAAAAAACAAATGAATTATGTACTTCTGCCACTGATTGCAACGGCATATCGGTGACAGAAAGATCGTTTAGAGCGATTCTTCGCGGTTTGGGGTGGTGGAAATCGTTTTGTAGTTAGACTTTTTCTGCTGAAGCTGCTCCAGCTTTTTCAGCACCGATTCCTTCTCCGGGGTCTTACCGCCCGGTGCGGAAAGCTGCTGCTTATTCAGCACCATGTCGATATACTT
>OHKP01001165.1_pt1 | contig 11551 bp, 8 predicted proteins | sample 1568861 | NCBI WGS metagenome assembly OHKP01 (sample SAMEA3879524, study PRJEB24766) | human gut metagenome | biome: human-associated habitat; feature: feces | place: USA | collected 1985/1987 | reverse complement strand
CTGATCTCCAGCTTCAACGCAAAGTACCCCGACATCAAGGTGACCGTGGAGTATCTGGACTACACCAACGGCGACGATCAGGTGAACACCGCCATCGAGGGCGGCAGCGCACCCGATCTGGTCATGGAAGGCCCCGAGCGTCTGGTGGCCAACTGGGGTGCCAAGGGCGTTATGGCTCCGCTGAACGATCTGTGGACCGACGACGCCAAGAAAGACATCTACGCTTCTGTGGAGTCTGCCTGCCACAACGAGAAGGGCGACTACTACGAGTATCCCCTGTGCATGACCGCACACTGCATGGCCGTGAACATGACCAAGGTCAAGGAAGTGGGCGCGGACAAGTACATTGATACCGACAAGCACACTTGGAGCACCGAGGGCTTCCTCAAGACCGTGGACGCACTGTACAAGGGCGGCTACGAGAACGTGGCAGCCATCTACTGCAGCGGTCAGGGCGGCGACCAGGGCACCCGCGCCATCATCAACAATATGTACGGCGGCACCTTTACCGATGCAGCCCACACCAAGTACACCGCCGACTCTGCCGAGAACATCAAGGCCATTCAGACTCTGTACGATGCAAAGGGCGTCAACTTCGATCCCTCCATCAACGGCGGCGAGGAGATCACCCTGTTCCGCAACGGCACCCTGCAGATGGCTTTCTGCTGGAACATTGCACAGCAGCTGAACGCTGACACCGCTGCCGCAGGCCAGACCATCAGCGGCGACGAGATCTTCCCCATGGCATTCCCCACCGAAAGCGGCGACCCGAAGCTGTGCGGCGGCATCTGGGGCTTCGGCATCTTTGATAACGGCGACGAGGCCAAGATCAAAGCTGCAAAGACCTTTATCGAGTTCATCGCTGCCGACCCCTCTCAGGTCAAGGACAGCGTGCTGGCTTCCACCTACTTCCCCGTCCGCACCAGCGTGGGCGACATCTACGCCGGCAACGAGGTCATGAGCGAGTACAGCAAGTTCATGGGCTATTTGGGCGACTATTACCAGATCACCCCGGGCTGGACCACTGCCCGTACCGAGTGGTGGAATATGCTGCAGCGCGTGGGCTCCGGCGAGGCCGTCGAGACTGCCGTCAAGACCTTTGTGGACAACGCAAACGCAGCCGCTGCTGCCGAGGCATAAGCGCTACTTTTTCTGAACTGCATCACAGCTGAACCGCAAGGCCCCTTCCTCCGGGTGAGGGAGGGGCCCTTTTACGGAAAAAACACTCTCAAACGAAAGGTCTGGTGATCCTCTTGGCTGCAAAGACGGCAATGAAAGAGCCCAAACGCAGCAGTGCGCTGGTACGGCGCGAAACCTTCGCCTCCTACTGCTTCCTGCTGCCCAGCCTGATCTTCTTTCTGGGCTTCGTCATCTACCCCATGATCCTCTGCGTGGTGACCAGCTTCTTTGACTCCACCATGAACCGCGCGGATATCTTTGTGGGGATGGCAAACTACAAGACCCTGTTTGCCGACCCCATTTTCCTTGGTGCATTAAAGAATACCTTCGTCATCGTTATCGTGTCGGTGCCCATCACCTGCATCTTCTCGCTGTGGGTGTCCTCCGCCATCGTAGACCTGCCGGAGTGGGCCACCAGCCTTTTCCGCTGCGTGTTCTACCTGCCCGTGGTCACCGGCTCTGTCGCCGTTACCGTGGTGTGGAAGTGGATGTACAACAACTACTACGGCATCTTCAACTATCTGGGCAAGAGCCTTGGTATTCTGGACAAAAACATCAACTGGCTGGGTGACGAGCGGTTCGCACTGGGCTGTATCATCCTGATTTTGCTCACTACCTCCGTGGGTCAGCCCATCGTGCTGTATGTTTCGGCACTGGGCAACGTGGATCAGTCCATCGTGGAGGCTGCCGAGGTGGACGGCGCAACCGACTTCCAGTGCTTCTGGAAGATCAAGTGGCCGGCCATTATGCCCACCACTCTGTACATTCTGGTCATCACCACCATCAACTCCTTCCAGTGCTTTGCACTGATCCAGCTGCTGACCTCCGGCGGCCCCAACCACAAGACCGATACCATTATGTACTATATCTACTACACCGCCTTCAAGCAGTACAAGTACGGCTACGGCAACGCCATGGGCGTGGTGCTGGCGGTGATCATCGCCATTCTGTCTGCTGTCCAGTTCAAGCTGGGCAACAAGGATAATTAAGGAGGTGCGGAACAATGCGTGCAACTGCTGCAAAAAAGCAAAAACCGTTGGAGCGCCATCCCAGTAAACTGAAAAAGATGAGCGCCTACACCATTCTGGCGATCATCCTCATCAGCATCATGGCGGTGCTGTTCGCCTTCCCGCTGTACTGGATCATCACCGGCTCCTTCAAGACCGGTGCCGCTATCAACGCGACCACCCCGGAGTGGTGGCCCAGCCAGTGGGTACTGACCAACTACCAGAAGCTGTTTGCCGGTAAGCGTGCCCCGCTGTGGCAGCTGGCCGTGCCCTTCGGCTCCAAGTTCAGCGCCAACGGCGAGCCCGTCTACTTCTCGGTAGGCCCCATGGCTCCCGCTGCCATCCGCTGGATGATCAACACTGTGTTCATGGCAGTTATGTCCATGATCCTTACCTGCCTGACCGCCGCCATGGCCGGTTATGCGCTGGCCAAAAAGCGCTTTGTGGGCCGCAAGCTGCTGTTCACCCTCATCGTCTGCGCTATGGCACTGCCCAAGCAGGTCATCCTGATCCCCCTGCTGCGGGAGATGAGCGCACTGAACCTGTACAATACCATCTGGGCGGTCATCTTCCCCATCGTGGGCTGGCCGTTCGGCGTGTTCCTGATGAAGCAGTTCAGTGAGGGCATCCCCACCGAAATGCTGGAGGCTGCCCGCATCGATGGCGCCAGCGAGGCACGCACCTTTGTCAAGATCGTGCTGCCCATGGTCAAGCCCGGTATCGGCGCGCTGGCCATCTTTACCTTCATCAACAGCTGGAACGACTACTTCATGCAGTTGATCATGCTGTCCAGCACCAGCAACCTGACCATCTCGCTGGGCATTGCAAAGCTGCAGGCAGAAAACAGCACCGACTTCGGCCTGATCATGGCCGGTGCCGCACTGGCCGCAGTGCCGATCATCATCATCTTCCTCATCTTCCAGAAGTACTTCACCAAGGGCATCGCAATGGGTGCCGTCAAGGGCTAAAATTGCGACCGCGGCCTGCGGCCGAAACAGGGAGCAATTTTTGGCGCAGCGGTCTGCAAGACGCGAGACCCGCCCAAGGGTCGAAGCGGATGCAGGGTACCGCAAGAGGGCACTGATGCCGCTGCCCGAACTGGAAAGCGTACGAGCTTGATACAACTTACAATTATAATTAAAGAAGGGCTTGAAACATGAAAGATATCAAAAAATATCAGGGTGTCATCCCTGCCTTTTACGCCTGCTATGACGCAGAGGGCAACATCTCGGTGGAGGGCGTCAAGGCGCTGACCCGTCACCTGATCGCCAAGGGCGTCAAGGGCGTGTATGTGGGCGGCTCCTCCGGCGAGTGCATCTACCAGCACGTTGACGAGCGCAAGACGGTGCTGGAAGCCGTGATGAGCGAGGCCAAGGGCAAGCTGACCGTGATCGCCCACGTTGGCTGCAACAACACCGCCGACAGCATGGAGCTGGCACGCCACGCCGAGAGCGTGGGCGTGGACGCCATCGCCTCCATCCCGCCCATCTACTTTCATCTGCCGGAATACGCCATTGCCAAGTACTGGAACGATATGTCCGCTGCCGCCCCGAACACCGAGTTCGTCATCTACAATATCCCGCAGCTGGCAGGCACGGCGCTGACCATGAGCCTGCTGAACGAGATGCTGAAGAACCCCAACGTGGTGGCTGTGAAGAACAGCTCCATGCCCACGCAGGACATCCAGATGTTCAAGGATGCTGGTATTGCCGCCCGCGGCGAGGGCAACTTTGTGGTGTTCAACGGCCCGGACGAGCAGTTCGTTTCCGGCCGCGTCATCGGTGCGGACGGCGGCATCGGCGGCACCTACGCCGTGATGCCGGAGCTGTATCTGGCGATGAACGCCCATCTGGAAAAGGGCGAGATCGCAAAGGCTCGCGCTATCCAGTACGAAGCCAACCGCATCATCTACAAGATGTGCTCTGCCCACGGCAACCTGTATGCGGTGCAAAAGGAGATCCTGCGCCGGATGTACGGTCTGGAGCTGGGCAGCGTGCGCGCCCCGATGCCCGGCCTGATCCCCGAGGATGAAGCCATCGTGGCCGAGGCACAGGCCATGATCGAAGCCGCCATCGCAAAGCTGTAACAAAATAAAAGCGCCCCTCTCCGTCTCTTTTTCAGAGGGGAGGCGGGCGCTTCTTTTATTGGAGGAAACGCAAATGATCTGCGATACCCTGCAGCATCTTGGCCGGTACAGGGGACTGCACCCCAACTTGGATACCGCCATTGACTATCTGCTTACCCACGACCTTGCCGCCCTGCCGCTGGGGCGCACCGAGGTGGACGGGGACAAGGTGTTCATCAACCTGATGGACGCCACCTTGCACCCGGATGCGGGCTACCACCCGGAGTACCACAAGCGCTACGCCGACTTGCAGGTAGACCTTACCGGCAGCGAGGGCTGGGGCTACACCAATCTGCCCGGCGCGGAGATCGGGGAGTTTACCGGGGACTGCGGCTTTCAGGACAGCACCAGTGTAGTGACCGGTGCACTGGGCGAGGGTCGATTTGTACTGTTCTTCCCGGAGGAACTGCATAAACCCGGCCTTGTACAGCACGGATGCGTCAGCGTGCGCAAGGCCGTTGTCAAGATCAGAATGGAGGAGTAAGACCATGGAAAAGGAAAAGCTGTTTGCACAGATCAAGGGCGGGCTGATCGTGTCCTGTCAGGCACTGGAGCACGAGCCGCTGTACACCAAGGAGGGCGGCGTGATGCCCCTGATGGCGAAAGCTGCCGCCATGAGCGGCGCTGTGGGCATCCGCGCCAACACCGTGCGGGATATTACCCAGATCAAGCAGGTGGTGGACCTGCCGGTCATCGGCATCATCAAAAAGGACTACCCCGGCACGCCCATGTACATCACCGTCACCATGAAGGAAGTGGACGAGCTGGTGGCCTGCGGGGTGGATATCCTTGCCGTGCAGGGCACCGGTGCGCTGCGCCCGGACGGCTCTACTTCCGCGCAGTTCATTCGCGCCATCAAGGCAAAGTACCCCGAACAGCTGGTGATGGCGGACTGCGATAACTTTGAAAACGCCATGCTCTGCGCCGAAGCCGGTGCCGACTTTGTGGGCACCACCATGCGCGGCTACACCCCCGAGACCACCGGCATTGACGATATCGACTTTGACTTCATCCGCAAGCTGTCCGCAGAGTGCCCGGCAAAGATCATTGCCGAGGGTCACATCCACTACCCGGAGCAGGCGGTCAAGGCGCTGGAAGCCGGTGCCTTTGCGCTGGTGGTGGGCGGTGCCATTACCCGCCCGGCAGAGATCACCGCACGCTTTACCGGTGCCATCAACGCCGCTAAAAAATAACACAGGGGAGTGCCTGCTATGAAACACTATCTTGGTATCGACATCGGCGGCACCGCCGTCAAGCTGGGCATCGTGGACGAAGCCGGTGCAGTGCTGGCGAAAGCCGAAGAGAGCGTAAGCTTTGACGGCTACCACACCCCCATCCTGACCACGGTGCTGAAGGCTGCACAAGCTTTCCTTGCCGCGCAGAGCGTCCCGGCAGAAAGCCTTGCGGGCATCGGCGTTTCTGCCACCGGGCAGATCGACAGCCGCAAGGGCATCGTGGCGGGCACCTGCGGCAACCTGCCCAACTACATCGGCGCACCCATCAAGGCGGAGCTGGAAAAGACCTTTGGTCTGCCGGTCACGGTAGCCAACGACGCCAACTGCATGACGCTGGGCGAGGTGTGGGTCGGCGGTGCACAGGGCTATACGGACGTCATCGGCGTGACGCTGGGCACCGGCGTGGGCGGCGGCATCCTGACCGGCGGCCGTCTGCTGGAAGGTGCGCGGGGTCTGGGCGGCGAGCTGGGACACTACCGCACCCACGCGCTGGACGGCGTGGACTGCACCTGCGGCGCAAAGGGCTGCTGGGAGCGCTACGCTGCCACCACTGCTCTGGTGCGCGCCGCACAGGAGGAAAATCCGGCATGGAAGGATGGCCGCGCTATCTTTGCCGCCGCAGAAGCGGGCAACGAGACCGTGCTGGCGCTGCTGGACGCATGGACGGACGAGATCGCGCAGGGGCTTGCAGGCATGGTGCATATCTTCAACCCGCAGCTGATCCTGATCGGCGGCGGCGTGTCTGCCCAGCAGAAGCTGCTCATCGAGCCTATCGCTGAAAAGGTGAAAGCATCCGTCATGCCCGCCTTTGCCGAAGGACTGGAAATTCGTGCCGCACAGCTACACAACGATGCCGGTATGGTGGGCGCTGTGTACTACTTCCGACAGACGATGGAAAAGGAGTGATTTGGTTATGAAAAAGCATATTCTCTGTCTGGGTGATTCCAACACCCACGGCTACTGCGCCGACCCCAATGACTGCGCCGACCACGGCATCCGCTTCAACGAGGACGAGCGCTGGACCTGCCGTCTGCAAAAGGCGCTGGGCGAGGAGTATCTGGTCACCGAGGAGGGGCTTTCCGGCCGCACCACCGTGTTCGTGGATCCGCTGCATGAGTCTATGGATGCGCTGAGCGTGGCCTACGCCCTGCTCAAGAGCCACGAGGTCATCGACCTGCTCATCATCATGCTGGGCACAAATGACGTCAAGGAGCGCTTTGGTGCAAACGCCGCCTGCATCGGCGCGGGCATGGAGCGGCTGCTGCTCAAGGTGAAAAGCGTGGACTGCTGGGGCGGCAAAGCGCCTAACATTCTGGTGGTGGCGCCGCCCTGCATCAAGGACGGCTTCCACGATGCCGTCATGGGCGCAGGCTGCGTGGAGAAATCCCGCGGGGTCGCCGAACAGCTGCGCATTGTGGCCGAGCGGCAGGGCGTGCACTTTATGGACGCCGCCGAGTGCGAGTTCAACGAGGTGGACTTTATGCACCTGACTTGCAAGGGTCACGCCCGGCTGGCAGAGCTGCTGACCGCAGAGGTGCCAAAGCTGGTCTGAGTGTGTTAAAAGAAAATGGACGGAGGAACGTCAAAGACGCTCCTCCGTCCATTTTTGTGCGGTGATGTGAGATGATATCAGAGGTTATGTGGCGCTTTTAGCCTGCTTGAGGATACGGATTACCTTGTATTTGGGTACATACTTTTCCGGGGCGAAATCCTCTTCCAGATAGCCCTGCTCGACACACCAGCGGGCGGCGGCAGCGGCATCGGTGGCTTGTGCAACGGTGGGCTGGGGGCAGCCTGCGTTCTGCCACAGCAGCTCAGCCAGCTGGCCCTGAGTCTTGGGGATGGCCGCATCTGCGGGCAGCAGGTTCTTCAGGATGGCGCGGGTAGTGATCTCGTAGCCGCCCCAGACTGCTGCGCCGCCAATGGCGACTGCTGCAATAGCACCGGCGGCGGACTCTGCGGGTACTTCGGGCTCTTCGGGCTCTTCAGGTTCGGGCTTCGGCTGAGGAGTATCAACACCGAAATCCTCGTCCAGCGGCTGATCTGGATCGGGTCGGGTCGCCGGAGTAGCGGACCACTGTGCTGTCAGTCTGACAGCACCCCGGGGCATGATGAATGCGATCTCCTCAGTACCCTGCTCCGTATCAGAGCCAAGCGTGCCGACCGTTACGCCAAAGTCCGCGCTGGTGCCTTCTTCCACTTTCCAGTGATGGAATTGCATGTTTTCAGCAGGTGCATCAGCCTTGATCGTGACTTTTTCGCCCGCCTTTACGCGCACAAAGCTGTCCTGCGTGCCATTGATTGTACCGCCTTCCACGATGACCGGCAGACTCATTGCGATGGCGGGAATACTGTAGACAGCACTCAGTTCCACAGGCTTGTCAGACATGGTGAACGTAAAAGTTTCGTTTTTGATCTTTGCCCCGCTGGCATCCAGCAGATAATTGTTTTCTGCGTCCACCGTAACATTCAGGCTATTGCCGTCCGCATCGATGATTGCAGTAAGGCTGCCCTTTTTGAGCTTCCAGCCTACGAGCTTGGAAAAGCTTGCGTTGCTGTCGTGACCGGTCACGGTAACGGATGCACCCTCCAGTGCATACACCGTCTCACCGGTGGTATTGTCCGTTTGGGCAGTACCGTTGCTCACCTTGACAGCAGCCTTGTAGACAGCGGTCAGCTTGACGGCTGCATCCGGCATGGTGAAGCTCAGAGGGCTGACCTTCAGCTCCTCTTCGGTCTTGCCGATATTGCCGCCAGATACCTCCCAGTGGTCAAACTGGTAATCCTCGGGGCTGCCTGCGGTCACGGTAACGGCTGCGCCCGGGCGGGCAAAATCTGCATTGCTGTTACCGTTCACTTTGGCAGTACCGCCGGACACTTCCAGCCTGTTGCTGTGGTGTGCAGTCAGTTCCATGTCGCCTGCGGGCATGATGAACGAAAATTCCCTCTGAGCCAGTTTTTCGTCAGAGATCGTAAAGCCTGCGGGAGCATTGGTCAATTCCCAGCCGTCAAATTTTCGGTCGTCAGTTTCCTGAACCTTAGAAACCACGGTCACTTTCTGGCCCTTGAAGCTGTCCAGTTCTCCGCTGGTTGTATCGCCTGCTGTGGCGGTTCCATTGTTCACCTTGAGGTGAGCATCCTGCTTTTCTTCAATACGGAGATAGCTGTAGCGTGCATTCGCCTCAATGGGGGTAACACCGGCATCAATGGCTCCCTCTTCCCCGTCTTCGCTGGTAAAGTAGACGTAGTCTGCACCATCCGTGCGGTGGTAGGTAAAGTTACCAGCATTTGCGAGTACACTGCCGCCATCTTTCTCACCGTGAATCGTCACAGGGCCGTCGCAAGTGATGTCAGCCTTGCCATAGCCGCTCAAGACCCGAGAACTGCCCGATGCATCGATTTCCACTTCGTTAGCTCTGTGGATGATCAGCGTACCATCTGCATTGCTCGTATAGCCTATAGCATAGGTGCCTTCCGGTGCATTGATAGTCACTTTTCCGGTGCAGGTGATCACTGCCCTGCGGCCGATAGCGGAGTAGTTGTCGCTGGAAATTGTCACGTCGTGGGCTCTATTGATGGTCAAGTTGTGGACTGCAATGTTTTCCTTGCCATCCAGCACCACGTCAACATCATCCGGCACCTCAATGGTAATAGTATTAATCGTCTTAGTAGTATTGGTAGATGTCAGTATCTTCTGCACCGGGTCATAGTGGAAGGTATAGTTGCCTGGGGTGACGACAATGTTCTCATAATCCGCCGGGTCGATCACATTATTATTGATTTTGATCTCCTCTGCGACGTTCTCCGCATCCAGCACACTGACCGCACGGTTGCCGCTGATGTTCAACTGCATCAGTGCATCAGTGCTCTCAGCCAGAGCTGGGGCTGAGAGGGTGAACATCATGCATCCGGCTAGCGCTGCCGATACTGCACGTCGGATAAGTTTGCCTTGTTTCATGGTACAACCTCCTTTTTCCCCTCGTATTATTTACGGGGGGGGGGGTATGTATTGTGGTACTTCCATTATATTACATTTTATCGTATTTTGGAAGGGAAATGGCGCGAAATGCCCAAAAAGAGCACGAATTATCGAAAGTATCACTCTTTGATCGGCTCTGCCCCTGCCGTTCTTCCGTTCTGCGTGCTTTTTTTGCCCCAGCACCGCCTTTTTTGTTGACAAGGCACCGGCTTGCTATTATAATAGTGTAGTCAAAATGGCATTCCTGTGCGGCTTTGTGGCTGCGCGAAAGAAATACAGCTAATAACAAGGAGAGATTCTCAAATGGCACAAGAGATCAAGATGTCCGCTGCCGGTCTGAAGGCAATGCAGGAGGAGCTGGAATACCTCAAAACCGTCCGCCGCAAGGAGCTGGCTGAAGAGATCAAGGAAGCCCGCAGCCACGGCGACCTGTCTGAGAACAGCGAGTACGACGAGGCCAAGAATACGCAGGGTCTGGTGGAGAACCGCATCACCGAACTGGAGCAGACCATCAAGAACGCAGTTATAATCGACGAGAGCGAGCTGAGCGTGGATAACGTCTCCGTGGGTACTCACGTCACCATCCGCGAGACCGGCGAGGACGAAGCCGAGGAATACGATATCGTGGGTCGCACCGAGGCTGACGCCTTCAACGGCAAGATCAGCGATGAGAGCCCCGTAGGCCACGCCCTGATGGGCAAGGCTGTGGGCGATAAGGCCGAAGTGCTGCTGCCCACCGGCCAGACCGTGGAGTACACTGTGCTGGCTATCACCCATTCTGCAAACTAAGTAGGAGTAACCATGGAAGAGCAAAAGAGAAACCCCGCTGCGGGTCTGTCCGAGAGCGAGCAGGTACAGGTGCGCCGCCAGAAGCTGGCCGACCTGCAGGCCGCCGGCAACGACCCCTTTACCCTGACCAAGTTCCCGCAGGACGCGTATTCCGCTGACCTGAAGGAAGAATTTAAGGAACTGCCCAACGAGACCGACAGCGGCAAGCTGGTGGCACTGGCAGGCCGTATGATGTCCAAGCGCGTCATGGGCAAGGCAAGCTTTGCCCACCTGCGCGATGACAAGGGCGATATCCAGCTTTACGTCCGCCGCGATGAGCTGGGCGACGAGCCCTACGCCGCTTTTAAGAAGCTGGATGTGGGTGACATTATCGGCGTGAAGGGCGAGGTGTTCCGCACCAAGACCGGCGAGCTGAGCGTGCGCGCCACCGAGCTGACCCTGCTGGCCAAGAGCCTGCGCCCCCTGCCCGAGAAGTTCCACGGCCTGACCGATACCGAGATGCGTTACCGTCAGCGCTATGTGGACCTGATCGCAAACCCGGAGGTGAAGGACACCTTCATCAAGCGCAGCCGCATCCTGAAGGAGATCCGCACTTATCTGGACGAGAAGGGCTTTTTGGAGGTGGATACCCCCATCCTGACCCCGTTCGAGATCGGCGCTTCTGCACGCCCCTTCTACACCCATCACAACACCCTGAACATGGACATGGTGCTGCGCATCGAGACCGAGCTGTACCTCAAGCGCCTGATCGTGGGCGGCATGGATCGCGTGTACGAGGTGGGCCGCATCTTCCGCAACGAGGGCATGGACCCCAAGCACAACCCGGAGTTCACCACCATTGAGCTGTATCAGGCCTTTACCGATTTCCATGGCATGATGGATCTGGTGGAGGAGCTGTACAAGCGCCTTGCCCTCAAGATCTGCGGCAGTCTGGTCATTCCATATCAGGGCAAGCGGATCGATATGAGCCACTGGGAGCGCCTGACCATGGTGGAGGCTGTGAAGAAGTATTCCGGTGTGGACTTCAACGACTGGCAGACCGATGCGGACGCCATCGCTGCCGCCAAGGCGCACAACGTGGAGCTGCCCGAGGTGCCCACCAAGGGCGCCATTCTGGCCGAGTTCTTCGATGCCTTTGTGGAGGACAAGCTGATCCAGCCCACCTTCATCTACGATTACCCCGTGGAGATCAGCCCGCTGGCCAAGCGCAAGCCGGACGACCCCGCCTTCACCGAGC
>OHKP01001160.1_pt1 | contig 11595 bp, 8 predicted proteins | sample 1568861 | NCBI WGS metagenome assembly OHKP01 (sample SAMEA3879524, study PRJEB24766) | human gut metagenome | biome: human-associated habitat; feature: feces | place: USA | collected 1985/1987 | reverse complement strand
GTCGCAACAGACACATTGCCGCGGTCTGTCACAACTTCAATCGCCGGCAGACCCGTGCTGATTTCCACGTTCCAGCCAAAGGACTCCGCGGGCGCGTAGCGGAACAGCTCACTGCCGATGGCGGATGCTTTCTCCGTCAGCTCCGACGTTGCCGGATAATTGGTGGTCGTCAGCGCGACGCGATTGTAAACCGTGACGCTGTGGTCAGATGCGACGATGGTGATGTTCTCGCCGTTCGCCGTCATGCTCAGCACAGGCGCGGTGATGCCCAGAATCGCCAGCGTCCGCGCAGTCGCGACGTTCTCCGTGCGCACCATCAGGGCAGCGGTGTTCGTCGTGTTCTGTTTGAGGTACAGCAGTTCATCCGGCGCGGTCGTGGTCTGCTCGTCCGCCAAATCGCAGAAGGCAAGCACGCCCGTATCCACAATCGTGGCGCCATTGCGCAGCACGCCGTCCGTCAGCGTATAACTCGACTTCGCCGTCAGCGCATTCACCTGCTCGTCGGTCGGAGCTTCCGCGATAATCAGCGACTGTGAGCCGTCCAACGCAATGCTGAGCAGCTTGCCATCCTGCGCGCGGCAGTAGACAACCGTGTCGGTAATCGAAAGAATATCCGCAATCGGATAACGCAGGACGCGCACCGTACCCGTCGGATCCTGCAGGTACAGCTCATTGCTGCTGCCAAGATACGCCGTGTAGCCCAGATGCGTTATCGTCGGCTCAGCAAACGCGGTCGACAGCATCAGCAGGCTTACCAGTCCTGCCAGAAACTTCTTCATCCGTTCTTCCTCCTTTTGCGCGGAGCGAACCAGCTTTGGGCTGTTTCCCTCCCCTTGCAAGAATAAAACGCATGACGCTGCTGTTTTGTTCCCAGCGGAATCAAATTTTTCCGAAATAATTTTTTTCCATGCCGGAATCCATAGGAAAAACTTGCATTCCATTGCATTTCCTGATATAATAGAAGCTGTCGTGATGGGCAAACCGTCCATCAAGTTTTTGCTATCCGCTTTTTTTCCCGCAAGGGCACAGGAATTTCCATGATATGAGGAAAGGAAGAGAACGAATGAAAAAATGGAAGCTGCTCGCAGGGCTGACGCTGCTGCTTCTGCTCCTGCTGAGTGTCACAGCGCAGGCGGATTCCAGCAGTTATGGCGTTGTGTTCGGTGCGGCGAATGTCAACCTGCGCTCCGCCCCCACTACCAGTTCCGCCGTTTTAGGTGCGTACAACAAGGGAACGTGGATGACCGTGCGCGGATACAGCAACGGCTTTTATCAGGTGGAAACACCTGACGGCCGCTATGGCTGGATGCGGCAGGATTACCTGCTCATTTCGGCGGATGCGACCGGCACAATCGGCTACGTCTCCCATGCGGGCTACCTGAACCTCCGCCGCGAGGCCAGCACATCCGCCAAGGTGCTCGGCAAGTACGACGACGGCACGCCCTGCGTCATTCTCGACCGTGCTGGCGACTGGTATTATGTTTCCGTTGGCGGTCAGACCGGCTATTTTCTCACCCGTTTCATCTCCACCCGCAGCGGCGTCTACTCCGACAAGCTCGGCATGGTCATTTCGCCGAATAAGGAGAACGTTCATCTGCGCTCCGGCCCGGGCAAGAATTACGGCAGCCTCGCTTCCATCCCCGGCTGCACCTACGTTATGATTCTCCAGCAAGGCAACGGCTGGTGGAAAATCGCTGTCAACGGCGGCGTCGGGTTTATGTCCGCAGACTATCTGCGCGCGGGGCATATCCGCCGTTCCGAAGGCGAAGCCCTCTGCGCGAAGGCAGCGGGAAGCAGCGCATCGAGCGGTTCTTCCTCCACAGCACAGCAGGCAGCCTATGCGGTCGTCAACAACCCGAATCCGCGCGACAAGCTGAATCTGCGCAGCAGAGCGAGCACCCGCGGCGCGAGCTTAGGCAAGTATTCCAACGGCACGGTGGTCACGATGATTTCGCAGGGCGACCAGTGGTGCAAGGTCAAAACGCCCGACGGCAAAACCGGGTATATGATGACCGACTACCTTTCCATTCCCTCTGCCAGCTCATCGAGTTCCACACGCATTGTCCGCCATCCGCAGGGAACGTATGTGAACCTGCGCAGCAGCGGCTCGAAATCCGCGCGCGTGCTGGTGCAAGTGCCGCACGGGTCAACGGTGGTTGTGCTCTCCGCGGGCAAAACGTGGACGAAGGTGCGATACAACGGGTACACAGGATATATGATGACGGCGTATTTGAAGAAGCAGTAAGGAGATATTAACACGCGGCAGGGGGCTGAAAAAATCAGCCTCCTGCCGCTTGCTTTGTATGAAGTTTATTCCCCACATTCTCCCCCGCTGCCCTCGCAGACATGCTCCATGCCCTGCCGCAGCAGCGTCGCCACATGGTCATCCGCCAGCGAATAGAACACAGTCTTGCCGTCGCGCCGCGCCTTAATCAGCCGTGCCTGTTTCAGCACGCGCAATTGGTGCGATACGGCGGATTGTGTCATGCCCAGCAGCTTCGCGAGGTCGCACACGCACACCTCCGCCGTCAGCAGCACGAACAGGATGCGCACGCGCGTCCCGTCGCCGAACACCTTGAACAAATCTGCCAGCCGCAGCAGCGTTTCCTCCTGCGGCAGCTCGTGCTGGACTTTTTCCACCACTTTCTCGTGCACACACAGGAAACCGCAGCCCTCTACCTCCAGCTTCTCTTCTGCCTCCGCCACGCATTCCGCCTCCTTGCCTAAATCGCTTTCATTATAGCATGGTTGGCGGAAAAACGCAAATGGTCAGGCGAAAAAAACATGCTGTTCCATTCATATGTTGTGTTTTCTATGCAAATATGCGCATCATTCCTGAAGTTCCAGCGTAAACCCTTTTTCCGCATCCGGATGGCAAGCATCCCACCTCTCTCCCATATTGCGAATCGGTAGAAACGTCAGCCGCGTGATGTCCGTCTCCGCCGGATAGAAGTCGAAGCCGACAGTCAGCTGTTCGGGCGTATCCACGCCGTACGCGCCGTTCGTGACCTGCTGGAAATTCGCGTAGGCGTCGTAACCGGCTTCTGTCTGCCCGTTGACATACACGCGCCAAGCGTTCGGCAGGTTCGTCATTTGGCGGATTTCATCCTCGGTATACGCCGCTGAAAATTCATAGTGCATGGTGATGTTCGCGCGCATAAATGACAAGTTCACATTGTCAATCACGAGGTCGTAGTCCCCCATGTCGATGCGCTTGCCGACCAGCTCCGGATGCGCGTAATCATCCGCAAAATCCGTTGTGAACTGCACGATGATTGTGTCCGCGCGCCGGAATCCGCCGCAGGAAAGCAGCTGTTCCGTCCGGCTGCCCGAAAGCGGCTCGGTAATGGTTCCATCCGCCAGCATCGCCGCCTCCGCCGCATACTGATACTCTACCAGACTGCCATACGTCACAGTGATGATGTGCTTCCGCCAGTTGTTCTGCACATAGGCTTCGAGCGTGTCCGCCCCACCCGCCAAGAGCGCCTGATACTGCGCGTCCGGCAGATATTCCACTTTCCACACGGGCTGAAGCAGCTCGAACGTCATCGTCCACGCAATCGGCGCTCCTTCCGGCGGCGACTGCATGTCGTCATCCCAGAGCACACCGTCGAACCCAAATGGCGAGTCACTCCAGCTGCCCGTTCCATCCGGCAGGAACATACCGCTCATGAAATCGCCGCCCCCGCAGCCCTCAATTTCCAGGGTGTACGCCCGCCCTTCGCATTCTGCCGTGACTTCCATGTCCATGAAAACCTGCTTGCCCGCCTTGGGCTGCACGTTCATGGCAACTTCGACCGTCGTGCCGTCAAACACAAGGTCATTGACGGACAGCGTGAGCAAATCGCCGTCGTAGGCTTCGTTCAGCGCGACCAAATGTGACATGTATTCCGGCGTCAGCCCCGACGGCGGCGGATAGTCCGTCACGCTCGCCAGTTTTGCCGCCGCTACGCCGACCGCCGTGAGCATCATCAGCATGAGAGCAAGCGTGACAATCGTCCGCATTCTCCGGCTCATCCGGACGGGATTGCGTGTTTCCACTCGGTGGTGCGTCAGCGAATGCTCAAAGGCGGCGCGGGTTGCGTCCGGCATGGTTCCGTAGGCGGATTGCAGCTTCTCCCGCACTTCCCGCTCGGTCATTGCACGTTTGCCCCCTCTCCCTCCGGGGCGTCCAGCTCCACGCGCAGCTTTTTCCGCGCCTGATGCAGCCGGAATTTCACCGTGCCTACCGGAACGCCCAGTGTCTGCGCAGTTTCAGCCACCGTCAGCCCGTCCAGATAGTACAGCACGACCGGCAGGCGCAGCGTATCGGGCAGATTGTCCAGCATCAGGCGGAAGTCCGCGTCTTCCGGCGGCGCGGGGATTTCCGGCACGTCGTCAGTGGACACAACGGGCTTGCTCTTCCGGCGGATGTCCTTGCACACGTTGATGCAGATGCGCACCGCCCATGTGCCGAAATATTCCTCCCTGCGCAGCGTCGACTGCTTCTCCCATGCCCGCAGCGCCGTCTCCTGCATCGCATCCCGGCGGTCATACTCCTCGCGCAGCATGGCGCAGGTCACATGGTAGAGTGTTCCCTCAACCGCGTGCATCTTTTCGATCCATGTCGCTTCGTTCATTCCGTCCCCTTCTCTCCCGACAAATTCAGCGTGAAGCCCGCTTCGCCTTCTGGCACGATGCGCAAGCTCGTCAAATCCGCGCACGGCGCAAAGTACAGGCAGATGGACGGCTGATTCACATCCACCACGCCGCCCGGCACGCCCGCATAGCCCGACGCGCGCGCCCATCCCGCTTCACCCGCCGGATTCTGCTCGTCGTTGCGGTAGATTCGCCACACGTCCGGCAGTGCCGTCCCATTCGGCAGTGCCGTTCCATTCGGCGCTTCGCAGTGCAGCACCACGCACCCGCCGAGGAACGATGCGCGCACATAGTCCACAACTGCCGCGTACCCGTCCAGCGGAATCCGCAAGCCGGACAGCTCCGAGTGGACGTACTGCGTGTTCCCTTCCGTCGCGAACGCCACGGTATATGTTTCCGCGCGCTCGAAGCCGCCGCAGCGCAGGAGCAAATCCGCCTTGGAGATCTGTTCTATCTCGTCCCAGCCCGCGCCGCACATTTCCAGCAGGTAGTCCTCCACGCCCGCGTCCGTCAGCGTGATCATGTGCTGCTCCGCCTGCTCACGGATGTACTGCGCCACGTCGTCCTCTTCGCTGAGCGCTTCATACAGGTCATCCGGCATGGTTTCCGTCTGCCAGACAGCTTTCAGCACGTCGATTTCGATTGTCCACGCAATCGGCTTTCCTTCCGGCGGCATCTGCCCGTTTTCGTCGAGCAGAATGCCTTCCGCAGCGTACTTTTCTCCATCGAATGTGCCGCCGAGGTCGGGCAGCATCAGCAGGCTTTGGAACTCGCCGCCGTAGACATCCAGCGGGTCAAAACGGTACATTTTGCCGTCGCATTCGCCGCATATGCGCACTTCCACTGCCAGCACGTCGTCCGTCTTTGCCGCCATCTCCATCGTGAATGCCAGCACGCTGCCGTCGTACACGGCGTCGTTGACTGACACAGACAGCAAATCGCTGTCATACTGCTCCTCCAGCGCGAGATAATGCGCCTGATAGTCCCCTTCCGTGCCGTCCTGCGCGGGGTGGACGTCGGTGACGCTGAAGAACCGCGCCGCCGCCACGCCAACCGCCGTCAGCATCAGCGCCATCAGCAAAGCGGTGATGACGATGCGCATCGTCCGGCTCAAGCCGATGTTTCGGTGTGTTTCCGGTGCGCGGTGGTGCGTCAGCGAATGCTCAAAAGCTGCGCGGGTTGCGTCCGGCATGTTTCCGTAGGCGAATTGGAGCTTCTCGCGAAGCTGCTGTTCGGTCATTGCGGCTACGCCTCCTTTCTGATTTTGGGGTGCGATTCGCGGGAGTGTTCCCTTTATTGTGTTGCGCAGGGGGGCGCTCCTGTGGAAGCGAGCAGAGGGGAATGAATCACCTGCACCCTGCTGTTAGCAGTCTTTCCCGTTGCTGGGGATTCCCCATATCATTAGACGCCGCATTCAACGGTTTGGTTGGCGAAAATCAAAAAAAGAGGAAACGGGCGAAAATGCCGCGCTTCCCCTTGATAGAACAGATTAGCCGGAGATTTTGAGCGTGCCAGCGTCCACAGACGGGCTGCCGATGCTGCTGCCCTCGAAGGTCAGGTCGCTGCCGACGGCGCAGATGCTCTTCAGCAGCTGGTAGAAGTTGCCCGCCACCGTGATTTGCTCCACGGCGCGGCCGCGCTTGCCATTCTCGATGGTGTAGCCCTTGCTGAGCAGGCTGAAATCGCCGCTGGAGGGATTCGCGCCCGCGTGCAGACCCGCCAGTTCAGTAATCACCACGCCGTTGCCCACGTCCGCCATCAGTTCATTCAGCGACTTCTCGCCTGCGGCAATGTACAGGTTCGTCGGCGCAACCATGATGCGTCCGCCCACGCGCGCGGCATTGCCGGTCGATGCAACGCCCTGCTTGCGCGCCGTCTTGCGGTCGTGCAGGAGGGTCGTCAGCCTGCCGCTGTCTACGACCTTCTTCGTGCGGCTGGCGCTGCCCTCGCCGTCAAACGCGCTCGTCGCCAAGCCGCCCTTCATCAGCGGGTCATCAACGATGGTCACGACGTCCGCCGCAACATTTTCCCCTTCCTTGCCTGCGAAGAGGGACAGGTTCTGCTGGGCATTCTCCGCCGAGAACACGCCCCAGAACGTCTGCAAGAGGCTCTGCATGGCGTCATAGCGGAAAATCACGCGGTATTCGCCTGTCGGCACGGGAGAAGCGTTCAGCTGAGACAGCGTTTCTTTCGCCGCATCCGCAGCAATTTTCTCCGGGTCAATGCCGTCAAAGCGACTGGACACAGCCACCTTGCCATTGACCGCGGTGGACGCGCCGTCCTTCGCAACCAAGCTGGTGTAGGAGAAGAAGTAGCTGCCCGAATCCTGCAAATTCAGCCCATAGCTGTTGCGCAGGATGACTTCGCTGCTGGAGGACGCGACCATCGCGCTCGGTACGCGAACAATGCGCGGATCAGCGGCTTTCGCCAAGGCTTCCAGCTTCAGGCACTTCTCAATTTTCGCTTCAGCGCTCGTCGTCGCGACGTCGCTTTCTTCCTTCTCGATGGTCGGATAGCGCTCTTCGCCCGCGAAAATCTCGTCCTGTTCGTCGGTTTCCAGCAGGGTGGCGGATTCCTTCACACCGTCAATCAGCTGGCGGACGGCATCAGCGTCGAACGCCTCGGTGGACGCGCTGCCCATCTTGCCGCCAAACATGCCGCGCAGGGATACACCGCACGAGGATGCCACCTTGTAGTCGCTGATTTCGCCATCCAGCGCGCTCACGTTGAAGCTGTCGCCGCCGTGATAATATACTTCCGCCGGATCAATGCCCGCCGCCTTGGCTGCCGCGAGCACCTCATTCAAAAATTCGTTGACTTTCATCTGCTTTTCCTCCTTAGCGGCCGCCCACGGTGATGCTGCTGACGCGAATCATCGGCTGACCGACGTCGGTCGGGACGCTGCCGCTCTTGGATCCGCACATGCCCTGCGACAGTTCCAGTTCTTTGCCAACGCGGTCAATCTTCATCAGGATTTCGCTGCCGCGCCCGTACAGACCGTCGCCCATGGACGCGATGATTTCCTCGTTGCTGTCATTGCCGGGGGCGATGAAGGTGGAGCGCATACGGCTCGTGGGGGCATAGGCATAGCTTTCGCGGCGGGAGGAGCCGGTAATCGGGTGATTCATCCGGCGGCTGCCGAGGCGGTCCACCATGTAGCTCTTCAAAATGCCGTTCTCAATCAGCACCGTGCGCTGGCTGGGCGTGCCCTCGTCGTCCACATGGATTTGACCCCAGTTGTTGACAAGCGTGCCGTCGTCGATGGCGGTCACGATGGGCGAGGCAATCTGCTGGCCGAGCTTGCCGCAGAATTCGCTCACGCCGATGCCGACGCTGGTAGCTTCCAGCGAATGGCCGCACGCCTCGTGGAAGATAACGCCGCCGAAGCCGTTGTCAATCGCGACGGGCATCACACCCGCGGGGCAGACCGGCGCATGAAGCATCGTCACTGCCTGCTGGGCGGCGATTTTTCCTGATTCTTCCGCATTCACGCGCGTGTCAAACAGTTCAAAGCCCATGGACGCGCCGGGCGCATCACTGCCGGACTGATTTTCCGTGCCGTTGCTGGCAATCGCACTCACGCGCAGGCGCGTCTGCACACGGCGGTCGGTCACGAACACGCCCTCGGTATTGCAGATGCACACATCCTGCACATGGTCGCCATAATTCGCCATCACCTGCACAATTTCCGGGGAGATGCTGCGCGCCGCCGCTTCCGCCGCGCGGAGCTTCTCCGCCTTGAGTGCCGCCTTCACGTCAGTCGGCAGGAGCAGAATTTCTTCCGGGCGGGAGGCATCCCACGGCTTAAACGGCGCAACGACGCAGCCCTTGCCGCCGCGCACCGCCGCCGCTGCCTGCCGCGCGCAGTTCATCAGCCCTTCCCGGCTGGTATCGTTGGTGTAGACATAAATCGCATTCGTACCGCTGAACACGCGCACGCCCGCGCCGTGCGTCCGGCTGGTCGTCGCGCTTTCCAGCTTATGAGAGCGCATCCCCATTGCGTGGTCAATGCGGTCTTCCATGAAAATTTCAGCGAAATCACCGCCGGTACGTACCGCTTCCTGCAATACTTCCCGTGCAACGTTCTGATCGAGCATTGGTGTTTCATCCTTTCCGAGCCGTTCCTCGCGGCTCATGTTTTATTATACCGCATTCTTTCCCATTTGTACATGACCCGCCGGGAAACTTCGCGGCTGCACAATTTTCCACCCGCGATTTTTTCGGTGGTGTGCGTTGTCTTGCGCGCACAAATGTGTTATGCTGAGAATGGCAGCGATTTTTCCTATGCTTAATTATAATTGTCGTAGTGGCGAAACCCCTGCGCAATGCAAAAAAACACTATTTATCATCATTGAAAGGAGTCTCCCCCATGGAAACCATGCAGAACATCCTCACCCGCCGCAGCGTGCGCAAATTTGCTGACAAGCCGATTGAACCCGACAAACTCCACACCATTCTCGAAGCCGCGATGAGCGGGCCGTGCGCCGTCAACGCCCGCGAATGGGCGTTCATTGTCGTAACCGACCGGGAAAAGCTCGCGCAGATGGCGGAGGCGAACGGACGCGTCGCGCGGATGCTCAATCAGGCAGCGGCGGCGATTCTTGTCTGCGGCGACCTCGACCGCGCTTTTCCGCCCGCGCCGGATTTCTGGGTGATTGACGCCGCGATTGCCGCGCAGAACATGACGTTAGCGGCGAACGACCTCGGCATCGGATCGGTCTGGCTTGGCACTTGGCCGGACGAAACGCGCGTGAAGCGGCAGGCGGCAATTTTCCAGCTGCCGGAGACGATTGTACCGCACTCGATCCTCGCGCTCGGCTATCCGGCGGAGGATATCGACATGCGTGCAGTGCGCCCCAGCCGCTACGAAGAAAACCGCGTACACGTTAACCAATGGTAAATCAATCGACCCGACCGCCGATATTGCCGGCAGTCGGGTCGTCTTTTATTCTTTGGATTCTACAGTTTTTTTGCCGTCGCCCGGTGCTTTTTCGCGCTTCGCGTCAAACGGCGCCACTTCAAGCTCGCGCCGCAGCGTCTCCTGAAGTTCCTTCAGGCACTCAATCAGCAGCGGATTAAACACGCCGCACTCGCCGTTCAGGATCATAGCCATCGCCTGTTCGTGGCTGTACGCGGGTTTGTAGACGCGCTCACTGATGAGTGCATCGTACACATCCGCCAGCGAAACGACCTGCGCCGAAATCGGGATTTCGTCCCCCACCAGACCGTCGGGATATCCGTGCCCATCATAGCGCTCGTGGTGCCAGCGGCAAATGTCGCATGCCGTGCGCACCAGCTTCTCGTTGTGGTGCGCCGCAAGGTCGTCGAGCATCTTCGCGCCAAGAATCGTGTGCTGCTTCATCTGCTCGAACTCTTCCGGTGTCAGCTTTCCGGGTTTATTCAGAATTTTTGCGTCAATGGCGATTTTACCAATATCGTGCATTGACGACGCAAGGGCAATCAGGTTGCAGTCCTGCGGGGTCAGGCGGTAGCGGTCGGTTTTGGCACACAGCATCTCCAGAAGCCGCTCCGACAGTTGCCGCATATGCTGCACATGCGAGCCGTTTTGACCGTTCCGGAACTCCACCACATGGCTCAGGATGTTAATCAGCAGCATGTTGTTCTTTTCTTTTTCGAGGATTTGGCTCGTGACCATTGACACCAGACGACGCTGCTTGGCGTACAGCTTAATGGTGTTGTAAACGCGCCGATAGACTACTTTCGCATCGAACGGGCGGCTGATGTAGTCGCTCACGCCCTGCTCGTAGGCGCGGCGGATAAAAGCATCCGAGTCCTCGCTGGATATCATGATAACCGGCAGATTTTCCAGCATGTGGCTGCGGTTCATCGACGCCAGCACCTCGAAGCCGTCCATCACAGGCATCAGCAGATCCAGCAGCATCAGCGAAATTTTATCGCTGCCCGCGTTCAGAATGTCCATGCACTCCTGCCCATTCGCAGCTTCCAGAATTTCGTAGTCGTCCTCCAGCATTTCCGTCAGCAGCGCGCGGTTCAACTCCGAGTCATCCACAATCAGGATGCGTTCTTTCCGCGCGTGCAGTTCATTCTCCTGCTCCGACGACTGCGCCAGCATCATCTCCGTCATAACCATGTTCGTATGCGTTTTCGCCTGATACATCAGCTGGTCGGCCTGCTCCACGGCAGTTTCCAGCAGGCGGCCGTTGCCCATCACGCCGCCGATGCTAATCGAAATTTGCAGATTCGTGTACCCCGGCACAGGCGTATTGTGCACCGCCTCGCTCACTTGCAGCAGGCGGCTGTACAGGCGGTCAGCGGGGATGCCGGGCATAACCAGCAGGAACTCGTCTCCGCCCAGGCGCACCAGCAGATCGCCGCTCGCGGTATGCAGCTTAACGGACTGCGCCATCGTCTCCAGCACAACATCGCCCGCGCGATGCCCGAAAACATCATTATAAAGTTTGAAGTTATCCACATCAATCATGGCAATGCCCGCCTCATAGACGGTTTTGCACATGTGTTCCTCGTAATAGCGGCGGTTGAGCGTCCCCGTGAGCGCATCGTGGTACAGCTTGTCCTCATAACTGGACAGGCGATTGGCAAGTTTCTCGCCCGACTCGGCGTCAATCATCATGTCGTCGTCAAGTTTCTGCACCAGTTCCAGCACATAGCGCCCGCCCTCGACATGCAGGTAACGCGCTGTCACCTGATAAACATTCGGGTCATCGTATTCGAGCTTGATTTTCTTGCATTTCTCCATGTACGCCCGGAGAACGATGCAGTTTCGGCATCCCTGCGATGTCATCCGCCCATCCCGGCAGGGGCAGGCGCGTGAAGCCGGATTGTGCTTGCGCGCTTCAATTGTACGCAAGATATCTGCCTCGCTGATGAGGCGAACCGCGGTAAAGTTCTTGCGGTAAATGGCCAGCTCCTTCTCCATTTCCTGCATGGTAATCATCGGCTTGTCCTACTTTCCAT
>OHKP01001157.1_pt1 | contig 11634 bp, 9 predicted proteins | sample 1568861 | NCBI WGS metagenome assembly OHKP01 (sample SAMEA3879524, study PRJEB24766) | human gut metagenome | biome: human-associated habitat; feature: feces | place: USA | collected 1985/1987 | reverse complement strand
CAGCAGGAAATGTAGAGAGTGATCTCATATTTGCCTTTTGCTACTTCGCAGCAGCCACGCTGCTGATCTACGGAGCCGAGGATGTGGAAGAACTGCCCGACGCTCTCCTCCTCGCTGTCCCCGGAGACGGAGTTGTTCGTCAGGAACGCCGCGCGGACGAACCGCGACCACGGCGACCAGTCGCCCGGCAAGCCAATCGCGCCCGTGCAGCGTCCGCCCACCTTCAGCGGCAGCGCAGGCGCAAAGCGATTCACCGGCTCTTCCGGCGAAAGCGCCTGATAGTGCGCCAGATTCTCCAATTGCAGCGGCAGCGGCGGTTCGTTCGTCATCACGTTCGACCAGTTGTCGTAGACGTGCAGCCCGTCCGCCATCGACTCGACGACGATGCAGCCTTCGCGGTCGTCAATCATCCAGTGCAGCGGCGACGGCGGGAGCTGCTCGCTGAAGCCATCGCGAGTGATGTTCAGGCGCTGGAGCAGCGTTTTCGCCTCTTTGACGCTTTCGCACTGCCCCAGAATGTACGGAATCAGCTCAAAGCTGGCGATGTTCGCGCAATCCGGCTTCACGTCGTGATACACGGCACTCGCGGGGAAGTTCAGCCCCGCCATGCTCAAGCCCTTCTCGTTCGTCGCTTCATAATATAAAGGCATTCCACCGACGACGAACGCCATGCCAATCATGGCAAAATGGTCGCTGTTCGTCCCCTCGTGCCGGAAATGGAACGGATAGCGCCGCGGCGTGATGGCGACGGTCTCCTGATAGCTGTACTCCAAGTCAAGGTTTCTGCCGAAATAGTGGTCGCGCGTGGTCAGGCGAATCGCGGTACACATGATGATTATCCTCCTTCTGCTGATGAGGGTAGTATAGCCCGAAATGCGCGTTTGCACAAGCGGTTTCGCGGCTTCTTGCGGAATTTTCCAGCCATCAGCGGCGGATTTTCGCCTGATGCGCGAATTTTGCATTTTCGTCCGCAATGTTCATGCTGAGTACACACGAATCCGCTACAATGTGCATAAGAATCGACAGAAGGAAGGCTTTCCTCATGGTGGAAAAAGTACTGATATGCCTGCTGGCGAGCTTAGGCGCTGGCTTAGGCACGGGATTCGCGGGCATGAGCGCCGCGGCGGTCATCAGCCCGATGCTGATTACGTTCTTGGGCATGGAGCCGTATGAGGCGGTCGGCATTGCGCTGGCGAGCGACGTGCTGGCGAGTGCCGCAAGCGCGTGGACATACGGCAAAAACAAGAATCTCGACATTCGCAACGGCTTGCTGATGATGGCGGCAGTGCTGGCGTTCACGGTCGTAGGCAGCTACGTCGCAAGCCTTGTGCCGAGCCGCACGATGGGCAGCTTCAGCGTGCTGATGACGATGCTGCTGGGCATCAAGTTCATCATCCGCCCGGTGATGACGACGCGCGAAGCCATGCAGAACGTGAGCAAAAAGAAGCGCATGGTGCAGTCGATCGTCTGCGGCGCGTTCATCGGCATGATTTGCGGCTTCGTCGGCGCGGGCGGCGGCATGATGATGCTGCTGATTCTGACCTCCGTCATGGGCTACGAGCTGAAAACCGCCGTTGGCACAAGCGTGTTCATCATGGCGTTCACGCTGCTGTTCGCGCAGATTGCCGCGAAAATTGCGAACAAATCGAAGCCGGAGACGCTCAACCGGGTGGTCGGCGTGGTTTTGGTGGTGCTGGGCGTTGTGATTCTGGCGGTGCAGTATCTGAAGTAAGTGCAGATTGCAAAAAGACATGCTTGACTTTCAACATCAGGCATGTCTTTTTTGCCGCTCCAGCCGCGTCCGCAGACGCGAAACCCTCTGCGACAAAGCACGCGATTATAGGAAGTGAAATCATCCGCATCCGCCAAGATCATCATCCGCATTCAAAGAAGCCCGAACCATCGCTGATTCGGGCTTCTTTTTGCCTTAGTTCATCGGCACATACTCAAAGTCGATTTCAATCGTCTTGATTTCGGCGATGACAGCGTCGTTGCGGTTGATGGGCGTCGGCGTTGCGCCGGCGAGGTTGCCGCCGGGCAGACGCGCGGTCTTGGGCACGCTCGTCACCCATTCGTTGTACAGATTCACGCGCGTGCACACGCCGTCGTCAGAGGTCGTGTAGGCGCGGCCCTTCAGGCGGTAGATTTCGCCGTTGATGCGCACTTCCTTGATGTTAACGAGGTAGTTCGGGTACAGCGCTTCGCCGTTGCTGATGCCGATGGCGGCAAACGCGACGGACGCGGAGTAGCCCTGCGCCGTGCCGGTGAAATCCAGCCCGACGGTGTACTTGCCTTCGCCCGTGATGATGGCGTTGGTCGCGACAAGTCCCTCGGAGATGGAATCCGCGTTGTAGGTATCGCCGACGCTGTGGGTGAGCGCCCAGCTGCCGTCGTTCCACATAATCCACGCCAGCGCGGTCTGGTCATCCACGACCACGGCATCTTGCAGGAAGGTCACGGGGGCTTCCGCTGCAGCAGCCGCTGCTTCCGCCGCAGCAGCCGCCTGCACATCCGCATAATCCTGACCTTCTTCGTTCGCCTGACGCTTCTCCTGATACATCGCCAGAATATCGTCATCCGCGAAGGTCTGGGACACGCGCTTGTACAGCCCGCTGCAATCCCACAGGCAGTTCGTCAGGTCGTACTTGGTGCATGCGTCAAGGAACGCCGTGTGGTACGCCAGCGTGTTGTCCTTCAGCCCGTCGCTGCACGGCAGCGCGCCGTATTCGCCGATGACCACGCCGTAGCCCGCCTCGGTGAATTTCGTCATCTTTGCCAGCTGCTGATCCATGTACTCATAGTCGCTCACTTTGCCCCACTTGGTGGCGCTCACCGCGCTGGACGCGCCGCAGTACGACCACGGATCGTAGTAATGGACAGAAACCATCAGCTTGCTGTCCACGGTGTCCTTGGGCATCTGGAAGCGATCGTCGCAGGTCTGGTCAATGTCGGTGCTGTAACCCGCAATCAGCAGGAAGCGGGTCGCGTTGTTACCGCCCGTCGCGCGGACGACATCCACAAACGTCTGGTTGATTTCGTTCGTCAGCGCGTACCGCTCGTCGTCGGTCAGGTAGGTAACGACGGAATCGGAGCAGTACAGCGGAGAATTCTCGTCGAAGCGGCCGCCGAGCTCCTCGTTTGCGCTCTCGAAAATCAGGTAATCGGAGTAATCACGGAAGCGTTCGGCAATCTGCTGCCACATGCCCTTGTAGGCTTCCATGGCCAGTGCGCGGGTTTCGGCGCTTTCCGAACCGAACATGCCATACCAGCCGCCATCCCAATGGTCATTGATGATGACGTACATGCCCGCCTTGCGCGCATAGCGGACAACTTCCTCCACGCGATCCATGTAGTCGGCGTCGATGGTGTAGTCGCCTTCGTAGAGGTGGGTGGCGTTGGTCATCCAAGCCACGGGAATGCGGATGGTGTCAAAGCCCGCCGCTTTCATGCCGTCAATCATGGCCTGCGTCGTTTTCGGCTGACCCCAGTGCGTCTCATAGCTAAGGGGCGCGTTCGTCTTGATGCCGACGTTGTTGTCGCAGGCTTCCAGGGTGTTGCCGAGGTTGATGCCGTTGCCCATCAGGCGGGTAGCCTCCAGCGCCGTCAAGCCCTCGCGCATCACGCCGTTATCCACCGCTTCCGCCTCTTCCGCCGACCCTACGCAGGGAATCAGCATCAGCACCGCCAGCATCAGGCTGAACAGGTGCAGGAACCGCTTCTTCATATCCATCGTTCCTTTCTTCTGCGTATTTGACCGCAGCTTCCTTTTAATTATAGCATCAGCGAAATCGTTTTGTCAATGGATATTTGTCTGTCTATCCATATTTTCATGCCATATCTGCCAAGTTTCCGGTGGATTTTCGCTGCCTTTTACGAAAAAACGGTTTCGTATCGAAAATTGGTTTTCGTTCGACGATTGTCTATTTATTTGAAGAAAAAAACAGCCTCCCGGCACAATCCATGTCGGGAGGTTGCTTTGGACGGGTTGATTACTCAATCGTCAGGTAGAGCGCCAGATTTTCCGCCGTTGCAGGCACGAAGGTCACATCCGCCTTTTCGTTCTGCGCGTTGATGACCGCGGTGAAGGCATCTTCATCCGCCGCTTTGCCGTTCACGAAATAGACGACGTTTTCGTTTTCATCCAGCTTGCTTTCCGCCAGCTCATTGTACTGAGCATCGCGGTTCTCGTCCTTGTAGAAGGTCGCCACGCCGGATTCCACCGCGCTGCTGCTGAAGGAGAAGGAGCCATCTTCCTTCAGGCCAATCATCGCGCGGTAGTAGAAGCCGTACGCACAGATGACTTCATCGGCGCTGGTCAGCACCAGATAGCCCAGTACTTCGCCGTTCACGGTCACATTCAGCACCACGTCGAGCTTGCCGTCGCCGTCCACATCCAGCACAGCGAAGGAATCATAGCCCGCGCCCTCGGTGAACTCGTCGTTCAGGGCATCCTGCAGGGTCTTGTTCGTCTTGTCAGAGGGAACATAGACCTCGCTGCCGCCGTTCAGCACAGCCGCAATTGCCGGCAGATCCGCCGGGTCGCCCACCATATCCGGAACGGGGCTGGCAACAGGGCTGGCGACCGTGCTGGCAACAGGACTCGCGGTTTCCGCCACGGCAAACGCGCACAGCATCATGGACAGCGCCATCATGATTGCAAGGAACTTCTTCATGTTCATTTTCCTCTCTTTCTTTTCCAGAATATTTTCGCTGCGGAGAGCCGCCGCGAAAGTTTCGTTCCATTCTTTAGGAACAAAAAGCAGTATATCACATTTTCGTCCAATTGTCGATGGCGAATTGTAAATTCTATGCGAAAAAATGGTCATAATTTGTCCTTATTCTGCATATCATTCGCTTTTATGCTGTTTTTTTCTTTCATATTCGGCAAAAAAGATGCGGATGAGGCGCTTTTTTCACCTCGTCCGCATTCTTCTCATTTCCGCTTTATCCCAGCAGCATCCGGTCGTTGTTGATTTCGCTGCCGCTTGCTTTTTCAAACATCACCAGCAGGTCTTCGACGTGAATGCGCTTCTTCGTTTCCGCGTCGATATCGAGGATGATTTTGCCTTCATGCATCATGATGGTGCGGTTGCCGTACTCCAGCGCGTCTTTCATGTTATGCGTCACCATCATGGCCGTCAGATGGTTTTCCGCAATGATTTTCTGCGTCAGCGTCAGCACGTTTTTCGCCGTTTTGGGGTCAAGGGCGGCAGTGTGCTCATCCAGCAGGAGGAGTTTCGGCTGCTTGATGGTCGCCATCAGCAGCGTCAGCGCCTGCCGCTGTCCGCCGGAAAGCAGACCGACCTTGCTGCTCATGCGGTTTTCCAGCCCCAGCCCCAGCGTCGCCAGCTTTTCGCGGTACTCATCGCGTTCCTTCGCCGTGATGCCCCAGCGAAGCGTCCGGCCCTGCCCGCGGCGATACGCCAGCGCGAGGTTCTCCTCAATGTTCATCGTTGCCGCCGTGCCGTTCATCGGGTCTTGGAACACGCGCCCCAGATACTTCGCGCGCTTGTATTCCGGCAGGTGCGTCACATCCACGCCATCAATGACGATGCTGCCGCGATCCACCATGAACGTACCCGCGACGGCGTTGAGCGTCGTGGATTTGCCCGCGCCGTTGCCGCCAATCATCGTGACGAAATCACCTTCCGCCAGATGGAGGTCAACATCCGCCAATGCGCGCTTCTCGGTAATCAAGCCGGGATTGAAGGTCTTTGCAATATGATTGATATCAAGCATTCTGCTTCTCCCCCTTTCGAGCGCTGCGGGCGGTAAAAAGCTGGCTCTTCCAGTGCGGCACGGCGAGGAACATCGCCACAACCAGCGCCGTGAGCAGCTTCAGGTAGTTCGTGGGCAGACCCAGCCACAGCACCACCTGCATGACGATGTAGTAGATGATGGCGCCGATGGACACGGCGATGAGCTTCGTGGCAAAATTGCGGAAAATCTTGCCGAACAGCACTTCGCCGATGCCAAGCCGATGACAATCGCGCCGCGCCCCATGCTGACATCCGCATAGCCCTGATACTGCGTCAGCAGCGCGCCGGAGAGCGCCACCAAGCCGTTGGACAGCATCAGCCCGACGACCTTCGCGCGCCCGGTATTGATGCCCTGTGCGCGCGCCATGTTGACGTTTGCGCCCGTTGCGCGCAGTGCACAGCCATACTCCGTGCCGAAGAACCAGTACAGCAGCGCAATCACTGCCGCGGTAATAATGAGCAGCAGCAGAATTGGGTTGTCAAGCGAAAAATTGCGCACGTTGCGCAGGGACACCAGCAGGTCATACTTATTCGCATTCACCGCCGTGTTCGCCTTGTTGCTCATGATGCCAAGGTTGATGGAATAGAGCGCAAGCTGCGTCAGAATGCCCGATAGGATGGCAGGAATCCCCATCCATGTGTGGAACACGCCCGTCACCAAGCCCGTCAGCATCCCGACGACGAACGCCGCCACCAGCGCCACCCACGCGTTGCAGCCGCTGATGATGAGCATCGCCGCGACCGCGCCGCCAGTGGCGATGGAGCCGTCCACCGTCAAGTCCGCCACGTCCAGAATGCGGTAAGTAATGTAGACGCCAATGGCCATAATGCCCCATATGACGCCCTGAGAAACCGCGCCGGGCAAGGCGTTGAGCAGCTTCATAATTTCCACGGAATCTTCCTCCTACTATAACGCAAGCGAAGCCATAAGGCGAAATGCCCTATGGCTTCGCAAAATGTATCGATTGATTAGTCCATCGGGACGTAGTCGTCCGGGACGGTGATGCCCAGCGCTTCGCAGATCGCGGCGTTGTACTTCTTGGTGAACTGAGGCGCGAAAGCAATCGGCATGGTGGAAACATCCGCGCCGTTCACGAGGATTTCATACGCCATTTCGCCCGTCTTGTAGCCGAGGTCATAGTAGCTGATGGTCAGCGTCGCGGCACCGCAGCCGCGGCAAATGCCTTCCTCACCCGCGATGACCGGCACTTTCGCCGGCACGACGACGTTGGCAATCGTTTCGCTGTAGGCAGCGGCGGTGTTGTCCGTCGGGATGTAGAGCACGTCGCATTCAGTCGCCTGCTGCGCCATGGACGCAACGTCGTTGGAGTCGGTGAAAGCGTATTCCTTGCAGGTGATGCCCTTCGCTTCCAGCTCCGCCTTCACAACGCCAATCTGATAAGCGCTGTTCGCTTCCGCCGAGCAGTAGAGCAGCGCAACCGTCTTTGCTTCCGGGAACAGCTCCACAATCATGTTCGCCTGACCGTCCAGCGGGGCGAGGTCGCTCGTGCCGGAAACGTTGATTTCCGTGTAGCCCTTCCAGTCGCTGATTTCCAGCGCCGTGCCGTAGTGGGAAATCGACGTGCCGAGAATCGGAATATCCGCCGTCGCGCTGACAGCCGCCTGAAGCGCGGGCGTCGCGTTCGCCATAATCAGGTCAACCTCCGCCGCCACAAAGCCATTGGCAATCATGGCGCAGGAAGCCGTATCACCCGAAGCGTTCTGCTCATCAAAAACAACCTTGTCGCCAAGCTTCTCCGTCAGCGCGTCGCGGAAACCCTTGGTCGCCGCGTCCAGCGCCTCATGCTGCACCAGCTGCAAAATGCCGACGTGATACGTTTTTTCTTCCGCGCTCGCCATCGTCAGGCAGGTCAGCACCATACACAGCGCCAGCAAAACCGCAAACATCTTCTTCATACAGGGAAACCTCCTTCAAATACTACTCGCTTCCGCAAAAGCCGAAGCGTTTCTACATGGAAAAGTGTACCGTATCCTTCGCCGCGTGTCAAGACCGGGAAGCGGAAAGGACAAAAAGAAAACAAAACAAAAAAAACAATGCGGAACGCGGAATTTGTCATTTTCCTTGACAAAGCGCACCAAATGCTGTATCCTGTACGTAGCAAAAGCGTTTGTTCTTTATCGAAAGGAGTGTTTTTTCATGCGGAAAATCCTCTCCCTGCTGTTGATTCTTGCCCTTTTTCTCCCCTGCGCGCTGGCGGAAACGCCGCAGGGCATTGACCTCGCGCTGACCTCCACCTATGGCGACGGCTTGTCCCTGCGGATGATGGCTGGCTTAGGCGAAACGCCTTTCTGCTCGCTGACGCTGCCTTCGGGGCAGATTGACCTCGCCTTCTCGCCGGACAAGGGGCTTTGCGTGCAGTCGGGCGGTCAATGGTCGCAATTGCTGGTGGAAGGCCATCCGGTAGATGCGGCGCTGCTGACCACGCCGCTCAAGCTGCTGGATGGGCGCTCCCCGTCGGAAGTGCTGGGGCTGTTGGCGGAGGATGTCAACAAGATGCTCGCGCCTTTTGATTCCACCGATACGTTTTTGATGACGCTGATGAAGTCGCCCGCGTTTGCGCGCATCATCAGCGACTTGTACGTCACCACGCAGACCGGGACGGTCGCCTTGTCGTCTAAGCCGCTGAACGCACTTGTGGCTTCGCTTTGGACTGACCTCGACCATTTAACCATTGTGGACGGTTTCAACTTCTCCAGCGAATATTGGAATTTATTGAGTGCACTCATCCACTCTGATGTCGCATACGACTTGCTTTCCAAAGCCTCTGATGACCGCTTGATTCCCGATTTCACGCTTTACGGGCAGGTTGATGCCGAAAGCGGCTCGCTGACGTTCACCAATCAAGTGATTGAGTGGGCAAAATTGACCTATGAGCAAACTGCGCCGCAATGCTGGCATTATGTGCTGACACTTCCCAATGGCGGCTTAAGCAACACTGTCATTGAAGGCAGCCTGTACTGGCGGAATATCAGTGACTTTGCGCTGAACGGCTATTATGCGGACGAGGGGACATCTTTCTCCGTCACTTGCAGCGATGGACTACTGATTGCGGGCATTGACGGCGGTTACAGCCTGTCCGTCATCTCCATTGGCGACACGTTCAGCATCCGCCTGAAGGAATCCAGTTCGGACGTTTTCTCGCTGGAGTACACGCCCGACCGCATTCATGCCGAACTCTCCTGTCCGCCGCTGTTCTACCTTCTGCCCGCTGACACTGGCTTCTTCGTGCTGGACATTACCCCCGCTTCGGACGGCATGGACATTGTCGTGCGGAATCTGACCATGCCCGGTGATTCTTTCTTCGACCTGTTCACCGCCCACATCCGCACCGCGCTCAACGGTCTGATCTGCACCGGCGTGTACGGCGGCACGGCATACCGCCTTGCCCTGACGGAAACGGCAACTGGCTTCAGCCTGCTGCTCTCCCTGCCGGACGGAGATTTCCATCTGGATTTCGCCGCGCTTTCCGACACCAGCTGTTCGCTGACCTTCACCGATGCCGCCGGGCAGCAGGTATCCCTGACTGGCTCACTCTGCACGCCTGAATCCCCCGTCATTCCGGATACCATCGGTACCATTGAGCTGACGCAGCTGCTGGATGGCCTCTTCTAAATCAACCAAATTCCCTAAAAAAGGCGTTTTCGGATGCACACGTTCCGAAAACGCCTTTCCTATTTATTTCAGCATTTCTGCCGGGATTTCCGCCGCCATCCGCTGATAGCCTACCTTGCTTGGGTGCAGGTGGTCGCCGGAATCGTATTCGGGCAGGAAGAAATCAGGGTGCGCCGGGTCGCGCAAGGCGCGGTCAAAGTCAATGCAGCCGTCAATCAACTCGGTCATACGGATGAAATCATTGTAAGCGTGGCGCAAGTCCTGCCGGAAGGGCGCGTCGGTGCGCCAGCCGCCCATGGGCAGCAGCGTGCCGACGTAGACGCGCAAGCCCATCCCCCGCGCCTGCGTGATGTACGTCTTGAGTCCGCTGATAAGCTCGTCCGCCGTTGGCAGATCGCTCATCGGGCGGAAGGGGTTCACCTGCGTGCCTACAGGGTGGATGATGTCGTTGATACCCTGCTGGATGATAACGGCATCCGCGCCGTCGGTCGGCACTTCATGCGCAAAGCGTTTTGCGCCCATCAGCCCGTAGGATTCGTACGTCAGGCAGTGATATTCGCGCAGAATCCGCGATCCGCTGGTGGCGCGGCGGATGATGGCGGTATGCTCAAAGCCGTCTTTGCGGCAACGGAGCTGCAAATCATCCGGCCAGTCCTGCGCGGTGATGGAGTCGCCATAACAGATGATGGCGCGGTTCTCCGGCGCAGTACGCACGGACACATTGCTGAGGAAGTAGGTCAGCTGCGTCTTGCGGGATGTGTCCATCGAAATATTGAGGTTCTCCGTTTCGTCGCCGTTGGCGTACAGCCCGCCGGACAGCGCGCCGCAGGTGAACACGACGCTGCGCATGAGCGTGAAATCCCGCAAATAGAAGCTGACAAGCAGCTTTTCCCCGGCAGTTACGGGCGTTTCCAGCGTGTCGGAAATCGCATTGCCCTCCGCCGGAAGCGTTACGCGGCGCTCGCCCCCGAACGTGACCGGGTGAAACGCGCCGCCGCAGAAAATTGTCACCTTTTCCAGCGTAACCGGCTCCATGCCGCAGTAATTATCGAACGTCAGGCGCACACCGCTGCCAGAAAACGGCGAGACAATCGGATAGCGCAAGGTAATGTCCTTGGCATACCGCTCCGGGCGATTTTCCGCAATGCTGACCGCATTTCCCCACACGCTGACCCACTTCTGCATCCTTTTGACGCTCCCTTCGCGTTGCTGTTCCCCATCATAGCACATTCCGTGTGCAAATGCAAGTTTCCTATTGTTTCCATATTTGCAACGATTGTTGAGACACCGCAAAATCGGTTGACAACTGCGCATCGAAAATGATAAAATGTGTATATATTCCCCTTGAACAGGAGTGAAAATCGTATGGTCAAAATCATTTCAGACAGCACATCCGACCTGTCGCAGGATCTGCTCGACCGCTATAACATCACGCTGGTGCCGCTGATAGTTCGCTTGGGCGACCAGCAGTACGAAGACCGCGTGAACATCACCTCGGAGGAAATTTTCCGCTGGTCGGACAGCACAAAGAAAGCGCCGACGACTGCCTGTGCGAACGTCTGGACGATTCAAGAAGTTTTCCAGAAGTATCTGGAGACGTATGACGAGATTGTGGCGTTCTCCATCTCCGGCAAAATGTCCGCGACGGGGGCGAACATGGTGGAAGCGGCAGCGGAGCTGGGCGCGTCCGACCGCATCCACGTCGTGGACAGCCAGAGCCTTTCCACCGGCATCGGTCTGCTGGTGATGGAAGCGGCGGTGATGGCGCAGGATGGCAAATCTGCCAAGGAAATTGTGGCGCATGTGACCTCGCTGATTCCGCTGGTTCGCGCGTCCTTTGTCGTCGATACGCTGACGTTCCTGCACCGCGGCGGGCGCTGTTCCGGCGCGGCGGCGCTGATGGGCAGCATGCTGAAGCTGCACCCGAAGATTGTCGTGCGTGACGGTCAAATGCTGGTGGACAAGAAGTACCGCGGCTCGCTCGCCCGCTGCATCCCTGCCTACACGCATGATTTGCACGACGATTTGCTCCGCGCGCGCCCGGAGCGTGTTTTCATCACCCATTCCGGCTGCGACCCGGAGGTTGTTGAGCAAGTCCGCACCTATTTGACGAGCCTGAACTACTTCGATGCGGTCATCGAAACCCGCGCCGGCGGCGTCATCTCCTGCCACTGCGGCCCCGGCACGCTGGGGGTGCTGTTCATCCTGAAGGCGTGACCCCCAGAGGCGCTGCCTCTGGAC
>OHKP01001150.1_pt1 | contig 11697 bp, 12 predicted proteins | sample 1568861 | NCBI WGS metagenome assembly OHKP01 (sample SAMEA3879524, study PRJEB24766) | human gut metagenome | biome: human-associated habitat; feature: feces | place: USA | collected 1985/1987 | reverse complement strand
TATTAGGATTATTGACAAAAACTCAAAGGGGTGTTATTGCTGAATAGTTACATTTTCGCGCAAGTTGTGTTAAAAGATATAAAACCGCTTTCTTTGGTCTTTTACAAAGGGGTGGAACTGGCGTGATTGTAGGCGATTTTTCCAAAAGTCCTTACAGATTTTCTTTTTCGTGGAGATTGTTACAAGAAGGTTACAGGCGTCGTTGTGCTAGCTTTTGCAACTTCTTGTCTGTTGTCTTGATAGAGGATCTGTGGTTTTGTAGTCTTTTTGTAATACCGTTGGGATGCGGGAGGGGCTTCTATCGCGCGACGCTTCGTACTCCGAAGGTTCTGGTGTTCTTCTCCATCACCTCGCTTTGGAAGTAGGCGTAGTTGCCAGGGCTTTGCCATGGGGGCCTGACCGCGGGGTGGACGGTCTCCTCCACATACATTTCCAGCAGCTCGTCGTAGTCGAGGCAGATGATCTGGTCGCGGAAGTCCTCGTAGCCGTTCTTGTGGCAAAAGACGTTTCGGACCTCCCATCGCGTGAAGCGGCGCGCCATCGAGGCCAGTTGGCGGGGGCTGAGGGCGTAGCCGCTCTCTCGGGCGTAGGTCTCGAGAAAGGCGAGGTTGATGGCGTAGTTGCTCATGCTCCGCCTGCGTGGCGCGGGGGTCCTGCCGAGGCGCCAGTCTCGCAGGGTCGTGTGGCCGTGTGGGGCGCTATGGATTCGTCTCTTGTGCCCAGTCGTTGTCTTTTTGCTCATAGGCGTGTCATTATGTTTCCCACAAATTTACTACTTTTTTCCCAATCTCCATCCTTTTTCCCGAAGAAATATGGCTCATCCGATATTTGGAATGATTAATGCTTGCGTTTATCATTAGAAAGCCCCCTTCTTGTATTCTACCACCCCATATTCCGGATGAACCAGAAATATGCGCAAATAGTTTGCCCCGCTTGTCGGGGCGGGGTGGGGCAGCCTGCGAAATGTGCCTTGCGCCTCCCGTGGAGCAGAGGCGGAAACTCGCTTTTTTCTTAGGTCGTATGGATGGGAATGCTTACCTTTGCGCCTGGAGGTACATAAGCCTTCCGCTTGCGCCAGGTCTACTCGGATAGGAGGAGCAAGGGAAAGGGCGGGGCCGATGGACTATATAAATAAGGTGTAAGAGGAATGTGGAGGGACTGTAAAGCGATGGAAGCAATAGATGTGGAAGCAAAAGATATGAATCGGAAGGACAAAGAAGTAAAGGACATGAGTCAAGTTCATCTGACCCCCTTGTCGGCAGTTGTCGATGAGGTGTGGGGCGAGAAGGGCAGTCCTCGTCGCGACGTTATGGAGAGGCGGCTGCGGGCCGAGGTCGAGCGCGGTCGGGCGGGCCGAGACGGATAAACGGATGGCGTAAGCAAGCGGTCCCCTGCCGCCAAATCTTGTCACGAGTCTCCCGCTCCTCCGTCGCTCCAACGCTCGGCCTGCGGCCAGTTGCGCCCCTTGATATTCCCCCCAAAACTGCTCTTGCGCGATTTTTCTTGGGGAAAAGTTTGGAAAGCCAAAGATTATTCTTACCTTTGCATCGTCAGTCCTCGCCAAGCCTCTTCACAATGCTCAAATCGTGCGAGGCGTTTTTTGTTTATGCCCCCTTGCGTACGGACGGTCGTAGTAATCAATCAAATAACAACCAATTTAGACAACTCAAATTATGAAGAAAAAATTATCCCTTTTTGCCTTGATCATGGCAGTATTGATCGTGTCTTCCTGCGAACAAACGCTTGAACAAAGGGCAAGAAAAGATATGGTGTCATTAATCAAAAAAATAGCAGATGACCCCAATTATGTAGAGGTTAGCAATGTGTCCCCATTTATAAATAGTGATAGCATTTTCTGTTGCACATGCGACGTAGAATTTACGAATTATCTTGGGGAGAAAGTGACCATTCTTGGCGAGTATAGTTTGGTAAAATACAGAGAAAAAGATGGAAGTTTTAGCTATTATAATCACTTTACGAATCTAACCACATCCAAAAGAGAGCGAAGTGATATTTGGCTCAAGGAATATTATCACAAAGAAGGATTAGATACGGCGCTTCAATTATATAATTCTGAACAGGAGTTTGTAATTGGGCAAATTTACGAGTCTTCAAAGTTTGATCACGATATGATGAAACATAAATACAACATAAAGGAGTAGATTTTAAACTGAACGCCCACCTTGCACGAAGCAGGGCGGGCGTTCCCTTTTCTGGTTTCTTAGCCTCATCATTCTTTTTATGTATCAAGAAGTTACATTCTTTACCAAACGGTAGGAGTCCTCGGAAAATCAGAAAAAGCCTGTCAGCTGAGGAAGAAGGTCTTGACCAGCGAGCGCAGTTGCTCGTCGGTCAAGCGGTCCACGCCCACCTTGTCGATCAAAGCATACTCCTCTTTCTTGCTGGTGATCACGTGTTTTCGTTCTCTTCCGTCCACTTTGCACAGCAGGTGGTAGTTGCCTTTGTAGGTCTTCTCCACGCGTATGTTTTCAAAAAGCGTCCCGCCCGTTTTGATCGTAGTCGTCTTGCGTCGCTCCGCCAGTCCCCAGTCGGCCAGATGATGGTGGAGGGTGGTCTCGACGGCGCCAGTCCAGCGCGGGCTCACCTCGCATTCCTCCGCAAAGTCCCTGAACCGTCGGATGGCGGCAGCCACCTCGCCTATGATGCCCTCCGCTCTTTTGATCCCGTTCTCCTTGCCCAGGGCCAGCGCGTCTTCGATCGTTTGCCCTTGGAGCTTGCCCCGCATCATCAGGCAATGCATCCTCTCGGGCAGGAAGCCCCCGATGTTGAAGATATAGGTCAGGTCGTAGGCCGGGGCCAGTCGCCAATGGCCCTTCTCGTCCATCAGAAACGAGAAGTTCTTGTTGTGGTCGTCCGTGTTGTTGGCAAGGATATTGAACACCATTCTGCGGAAGACCTCCTCCTGGTCGCTCTCAGGCAGTCGCATCTTGCGACAGACCGCCAGCAGCTGTTCGTAGCTGTCGGCATCGGGAGATAGCGCCGCCAACGTCTGCATGTGCAGTTTGCGGCCCTCCTCGCGGTCGAAGCGACGGGTGACGAAATGCTTCCGCCCCTCCACCTCCAGGGTCTCGCACGCCATCATGCTTATGCCTGCCGCCTTGGCCATTTTGTGGTAGGCCATCTCCAGTTCGGCCGACGATCGCTCGGTGTCGCCAAACTTCAGTATGCAGTACGCCAAGCCCTGGCGGCCCGCCACCTGCCCGCTTCTGATCTCCCCGGTCTCGGGATCGATGGCTATGATGGCCTTGGGTTGGCGCCCGCCAGCCGAGGTGCCCACGGCTATGAGCGACTGCATGGTCAGCGACTCCTCGGGCGCTACTCTTGCGTTCTCGCGCTCGAGGAATATTCTCTGGGCCAAGTCGGTCAACGCCCTCATGTTCAGCTTGTCGGAACTACTGATGCCGGAGGATTCGGGCACAAACTCCAGGGCTCCCATTCCTCGCCTGCCTATGAACGAAAGAATGTCGAGCGGGGTGATCTCCTGAGGGCGAAGGCCGCTCTGTATGCGCCAGCACTCAAACAACTGGTTGCCCCAGGCGTCGGGCAGCGAGTCGGCGAGAAAAGGAGGCAGCTTGCGGTAGATCTTCGTTTCCCTGTCGCCCATGATGGGGCGATGGCTGGCTGCCGACTTGACGGAGGCCATGAGTGGGAACGGGTCGAGGCTTCCGCGAAGGAAAGAGGGGTTGTACTCGAAAAACGAAATGCCTCTCCTTGTGTCCCAGAACAAGCGGCCGACCTCCTTGTCCCAGAGCATGATCTTGAGTGTACTTGTCGTCATGGCTTCTTATGTCTTATGCGTTGCACTTTCTTTTCCTTCCTGATCAGGTAGGGCGAGGGCGGCAGCTCCGGCAGCAGGTCGTCCAGGGCCTCGATCTCTCCTATCGCCTTCAGCAGCAGGAGAAACGTGGCGAGCGAGATGTTGTCCGCGGCGCCGCTCTCAAACTTGTGGATGGTCGTGATCGTGAGGCCCGACTGCTCCGAGACCTCCTTCTGCGTCATGTTGCTGCGCAGGCGGTAGTCCTTGAAGCGGGCGCCAAGGAGCTTCACCAGTTGGGGGATCGCATACTCGTAATAGTCCGCCATGAGGCTTTTTTTTAATTTATATTGCGCTATAAGTTATGCCCGATTTTTGGCTCTATCTTATATTCCGCTTATATTTATCTCGCATGCAAAAATACGCGTTTTTTCCCGCCTCTCCAAACATTCCTGGCGAAAATCCTTCTCCCGCCCGCTTTTTTTAGCTTTTCGGCCGAGGGGGCGTGTCGGCTTTCTTGCAGACGAAGCGCGGACGTAAAGGAAAGAATGCCCTTTCGGGGGCGCGCTATTTACAAAAAAAGAGGTCTTAGCGTAAAATATACGCAACAAAATTTGCAAGAGAAAAATAGAATGTTTAACTTTGCGGCGTGAAATGGAACGCTTTCGATAAGCCATGCGCAGAACAGAGCTCGCTCAAGTTATGCCATGGCGAGAAAGGGTTTCATGAAGTGAAACTATTTAGTATAGACGATATGAAATTCAACGAAATAACCAAGAAATGGGAATCTCCCTTCTGGCATCCTGCGGTGACCACAGATGCCGTGGTGTTCGGATTCGACAAAGAAGACCGATCGCTCCAGGTGCTCCTGATCAGGAGGGGTAATGCCAAGCCTGGCGAGGCGCCTGCTTTCGAAGGTTATTGGGCTCTCCCAGGCGGTTTTCTCCAAAAGGAGGAAACGACTGATGAATGCGTTCACAGAGAGTTGTTTGAAGAGTCGTCCATGAAATTGTTCAATAACGAAAGCGGCATTAGGCCGGAGTTTATAGAACAACTGAAAACATATTCCGCACGCGGAAGAGATCCCCGTGAATTCGTCATCACCGTCGCCTACTACGCACTTGTAAAAAAAGAAAAGTACGAAATCAAAGGAGGTGATGATGCCGTCGAAGCCAGATGGTTCCCGGTCGATGTTCTACCTGAACTGAAGATAGCATTCGACCATGCTCAGATCATTCAAGATGCAGTAGAAAAGCTGCGAGAAAGGATCCACTTCGAACCAATCGGATTCCACCTGCTCGACAAGGAATTCACCATGCCTCAATTGCAGAATATATATATTGCGATATTGGATCCTTCCGAGGAAGACAAAAACTTGCGAGACAGAAGGAATTTCCCCAAGAAAATGCTGAAGCTCGGCTATATCAGGGAAACAGGCAAAAAGCTGACAGGCAACCCCTATCGTTCGCCCAAGTTATATACTTTTGACGAAGAGGCGTATGCTGCCGCAAAAAAGATTGGCATGAGACTGGAATTCTAATCATAGATCTGCGTGGACCTCTCTTATCCGGAGAGGTTTAAAAGGCGCCAGTTTCCAATGTGTGCCCGTTACGCATTGGCTCTCGTAAAACAGAGTCATTTCTGTTGCCTATAACCAAAATTTCATTGCGTAAAACTTACGATAAGTAATTAACAATTTAAAAAAAGCAATTATGGAAAGATTTGATGACATTTGTCCGGAAAATGAGTTCGAGGACAAGAATTACAACGAGGAGTACGATCGGGAATACTCTTTCGATCAAGGCTACGAGTGGACCGAAGAAGATGCTTGGGATGCTCTGACCGACGGCATGTATGGTGATATGCCAAGCAATCCGTTGGAATACGATGCAATGATGGACGCCATGGGCTTTTAACATAATCCGTTCGAATATGAAAAAGACTATCACAAAATCAAAGCATAAGACTGCTCCAAAGGCCAACCATGTCCAGCGCGTTTTCAATCTGATCATTCTCGACGAGAGTGGATCGATGTCAAGTATTGCAGGACAGGCGATAAGCGGACTCAACGAAGTCTTCCAGACCATCGGAAAGGCTCAAAAAGAACATCCGGGACAGCAGCATTTTATCTCGTTCGTGACTTTCAACAGCGCAAAGATCAGAACAGTCTTTGATCGCCAAGCGGTAAGATCCGACAAGGAAATCAAGTGGACTGACTATATGCCGAACAGTTGCACCCCGTTGTATGATGCGATGGGAGAATCTCTGAACAAATTGAAAAAGCACGTTGGTGATGATGATGTCGTTTTGGTGACAATCATTACTGATGGCTACGAGAATGCTTCAAGAGAATATAGCGGGCATGATATCAAGAGACTTGTAGCAGAGCTGAAAGAGAAAGGTTGGGTCTTCGCTTATATCGGCACTAATCAGGACGTGGATGCGGTTGCTGACGACATGGGGATTGGTAGCAGAATGCGTTACCAATATTCCCCCGAAGGTGCAGCCAGGATGTTTGCACAAGAGCGCGTTAGTAGGAGAAGGTTCTTTGACAGGCTGGCAACTCATGGTAAAAGTATTATAAAGGATAAGCGCTTTGACTATTTTGAGTCGGAAGAAGAGTCAGGGAAAGAGCCAGAAACTGCTCGGGACAAGATTGGCGATACTTCTTCTCCCAGCGATAACCAGGAAGCGGAAGGCAAGGAATGGCAGGAGGCTGGCCAGGAGCAAGTATCTTCAGAAGACAACGAAGCGGCAGAAGGCCCCGAAAGGTCAAAGACCTTTTTTGGGAAAATGATGAATGGTATTTGGAGTAGAATATGTCCTAAAAAATGATTTTTTAAAAGTATGGAAAAGGTAAAAATGTTAGGTGCTATGCCATGTGCCATAGCAGCCTGTATGTGTCCCATTCCTGGAGATATAGCAAAACGTTGCCATTCTCTCTCTTTGGACAGAGGATCTCAGGGATGTCAAGGATAGATGGTGTAAATTAATAGAAGTGAGAACCGTATAAATTGTGAGAATCATGAATATTTGGACAATCGTTGCACTTTACTGGATAGTATGTTGCGTTTTGGTATATGTGCTTGCACATATAAACGGACAAGTGGCTTATCGCAGAATGATGAAGCAAAAGACTACCTTTTGGGAGCATCTGCTCATCGTCTTGTTTAGCCCATTGGCAGCTCCTATTATGCTGTTTGCCTTAGCGTATCATGGCTGCATCAATCTGTATTATAGGAACCGTCCAAGACCGCTGCCCAAAAAGATGAAAAAGTATATGAAGAAAGATTGCGTGTTGGACGAGAACAATCAGACCGTCTCCTTGGCGAAGTACAACTACAGGCATAACACGGACTATACCTTGGATGATGTCTATGGCAAGGGTTATGTTGAATCGTTGACCGAAAAAGAGAGGGCTAGTATCGCCACAGAATTCAAGGAGCATAACGAACCGGAGGAGGTTCATGAAAGCATATCAGACTTACCAGATGTAGGAGAAATATGGTTGTGAGAAGATTTGCCCTTTGGGTACTTTCGTGGATTTTGAAAATCTTCCCGACTCAAATGCTGAGCATGCAGAGAGATTCTGATACGCAATGGCAAAGGGACATCCTATGAAGAGAAAGAAAAGATGATCATATTCAAGTATCATTGTGGCAGATATTTCCGAAACAGGTTGTAAATGTAGGCCCCAGAGCATTGCTTTGGGGCCTATACTTATAGGTTCCATTATTATTGTACCCTTTTCCCGCCATTATTATTGTACCCTTTCCCGCCATGGCATAACTCGATCGAGTTCGGTTTTGCGCATGACTATCGAATGCGTTCCAATATTTCCAGTATTCCAGTAATTCAAAATCCCAGTATTCCAATTGACCGACATTCCAATATCCCAATATCCCAGTATTCCAATGTTCCAATATTCCAAAATTCCAGTATTCCAATATTCCAATAGGCCGATATGGTCTTCTCATGCCTCGGCCCTCCTCGCCCTGGGGGGCAAGAGAAAAGCGATATGGGAGACTTCTTGGGAAGGTCCTATATCGCTCGGGGGCTGATCATTTACAGATAGGGGAATATAGATTGGGGGTCTATATGGGGCATGGGAGGTTAGTCGCGATCGTGCTTGTCGTGCTTGTGATACTTGCCGTGCTTGTCGTGCTTGTCGTGGCGACCATGGTGCTTGTCGTGCTTTCCCGGTCGGCCATAGCCTCGGTCGTGCTTGTCGTGCTTTCCCGGACGTCCATAGCCTCGGTCGTGCTTTCCCGGACGGCCATGATGCTTGTCGAAGCGGGGGCGATGGTGGCCGTGGCCTCGGTCGTAGCGCGGGCGATGGTGGTAGCCCGGTCGGCAGGTGGGGTATCTCCTATATATATGGTGGACGTAGGCGCGGTCTTGCCAACCGATGGGGCGGTAGAAATAATAGGTGTTGCAGTATTTGCGCCATTGTCCGGGCGAGAGGTAGCGGCGCATCTCGCGGTTGCGGCGCTTCCATCCGTAGGAGTCGATGTCGCGGTAGCTATTGATGCTGTTGAGGTAGGCGAGGTTGATGTTGAGGATGCTGTTGCGGTAGCCCGGTCCGATACCCAGTTCGGCTATCATCTTGTCAGTAATGACCGTGGCTTCCTCTCGCACGTCGGCCAGTCGCTGGGCCGAGGCGGAGACGATCACGACGAGGGCGGCTACGGTTGCTAAAAAAATACGTTTCATAATCCAGACTTTCTTTTGAGGGTTATTACTCGTTTTCTGCTGCAAAAGTACGACTCCCCGCTCATGCGGCCAAAGGAAAACCCATAAACCCGCATATAGTTTTCCCTTTGCCTTGAGAGGAAATCCCGAGGACATAAAGGAAAACAACTTGAACAACCTTTACAACAATGAACAACGCTTCGCCAGGATATCGCCTCTTCGAGGCCCATGCAGACCAAGGGTTGCTGCAAGGGAAACAACATGTAACAATGCTTCGCCTCGGACGCGTTTCCTGCTGAATCTACGTGGACACATGGGAAAACAACTTGAACAACTTTTACAACAAGTAACAACGCTTCGCCAGGACATCGCCTCTTCGAGGCCCATGCAGACCAAGGGTTGCTGCAAGGGAAACAACAAAGAACAACGCTTTGCCTTGGACACGTTTCCTGCTGAATCTACGTGGGCATAAAGGAATGCGCACCCAAGGCGAAGCGTTCTTGTTGTGTTTCTCGTCAGCAGCAGGCTGTTATGGTTTCTCCTGGAGGCTGGCAAGGAGGTCGGCCACGACATAGCTGGAGCCACCCACGAAGATGAAGTCGTCGGGGGCGGCGTCGGCCAGGGCCGCGCGGTATGCTTCGGCGACGGAGGGATGGAGGGTGCCGTGGAGGCCGTGGGCCCGTCCGCATTCCGCCACTTTCTCGGCAGGGAAGGCCCTGTGGGTCGAGGGTTGCGTCCAGTAGTACATGGCCTCGCGGGGCAGGAGCTCCATGACGTGGGCGAGGTCCTTGTCGTCCACCATGCCGAAGACGAGGCGGCGCTTGCGGGCCGGCTGCGCCATGATCTGGGGAGCCAGCATCTGCCATCCCGCCACGTTGTGGCCCGTGTCGCAGACGGCATGGGGATGGCCCGGGAGCGGTTGCCAGCGGCCCATCAGTCCCGTGCGTCGGCAGACCGAGCGGAAGCCCTCGCCGATGCTCTCGGGGTGGCGGATCGTGCCACGGGAGAGGAGCTGGGAGACGGACGCGAGGATGGTGTTGGCGTTGCGCGTCTGGTAGTCGCCACGCAGGTCGCCCAGGAGCGTGCCAAAGGACCGCGTCTCATACTCGCGACCCTCGGGCGTGTCGTGGGCCGCAAGGACCTCGGGACGGTCCTCGGCGAAGAAGATCGGGCTCTCGCATGCGTGCGCCTTCGCCTCGAAGACGGGGCGCGTCTCGGCCACGGCCTCGCCTACGACGACCGGCACGTGGGGCTTGATGATGCCCGCCTTCTCGTGGGCTATCTCGGGGAGCGTGTGGCCGAGAAACTGCGTGTGGTCCACGGAGATATTCGTGATGATCGAGAGCTGGGGCGTGATGATGTTCGTGCAGTCGAGGCGGCCGCCCAGTCCCACCTCGACGACCGCGATATCCACTTCCTGCTCGGCAAAATACTTGAAGGCCAGGGCCGTGGTGAGTTCGAAGAACGAGGGGTGGAGCGGCTCGAAGAAACTACGCTCCTCCCGCACGAAATCGACCACATACTCCTCGGGCATCATCACGCCGTTGACGCGGATGCGCTCACGGAAGTCCACGAGGTGAGGACTCGTGTAGAGGCCCACCCTGTGGCCGTCGGTCTGGAGGATGGAGGCGAGGGTGTGGGAAGAGGAACCCTTGCCGTTGGTGCCCGCCACGTGGATGGTTTGGTAGCGCGTGTGTGGATGGCCGAAATGGGCGTCGAGGGCGTGGGAGTTGTCCAGGCCGTCCTTGTAGGCCGTGGCGCCCACGTGCTCGAAGACGGGGGTGCTGTTGAAAAGATATTCTACTGTCTCCTTGTAGTTCATTGTTGCGTGCTTATGCGAAGAACGTTGTTGGTTGATGTGCGCTTGACCGAAGCAATACTTGTAAAAAAGCTTCTACGAAGCGCTATGAGAAAAAAAAGCGAAGCGCCCCGTGAGAAAGACACGAGGCGCCTCTTGAATCGTTTCGGACTTATCCGAAGAGTTTCTTGAAATGTTCGAAGATCGACCGTTTGGTATGGTTGTCGCCCGTGAAGTTTTCGCTCTCGCGGAAGCTCTCCATGGCCTTGCGCTCCCCCTTGTTGAGGGTCTTGGGGATGAAGACGCTCACCTGGATGATGAGGTCTCCCGTGCCGTTGCCATAGCCCTGGACGGCCGGCAGACCCTTGCCGCGGAGGCGGAGCGTCTTGCCTGGCTGCGTGCCCGGCTCGATCTTGATCTTCACGCTCGACCCGTCGATGGTCGGTATGTCCACCTCGCCTCCGAGCGTGGCCGTGGGGATGTCGAGCAGGAGATTATAAACCACGTCCTGGCCGTCGCGCACGAAGGTGTCGTTGGCCTCCTCCTCGACATAGACCTGTATGTCGCCCGCGATGCCGTTGTGCTTGCCCATGTTGCCCTTGCCTGGCACGTTGACGACCATGCCCTCGGCCACACCCGCGGGGATGTGGATCTCGACGACCTCCTCGCCCTTGACGACACCCGATCCGTCACACTCCTTGCACTTGTTCTTGATGACCTTGCCCTCGCCGCCACAGACGTGGCACGTGGTCTGGGTCTGCATCATGCCGAAGATGCTCTGCTGGGTGCGCGTTACGCTACCTGTTCCGTGACAAGTAGGACATGTTTCCACGCCTCCGGTACCTTCTGCGCCACTTCCGTGACAGTGCGGACACTCCACATATTTCTTGACCTTGAATTTCTTCTCTACTCCGGTAGAGATTTCCTTCAGTGTCAATTTGACTTTTACTCTAAGGTCCGAACCTCTGAACTTACGCTGACGTGGCTGAGCGCCTCCGCCTCCGAATCCGCTGAAACCTCCTCCGTGTCCGCCAAATATATCACCGAACATTGAGAAGATATCATCCATAGACATACCCTGTCCACCGAATCCGCCGAATCCACCAGCGCCACCAGCGGCTCCGTCTACTCCTGCAAATCCGAACTGGTCGTATCTTGCCTTCTTGTCAGGATTACTCAGAACTTCATAAGCCTCTGCAGCTTCCTTAAATTTTTCTTCAGCTTCCTTATCTCCCGGATTGCGGTCTGGGTGATATTGGATAGCTTTTTTACGATATGCTTTCTTAATTGCGTCTGCCGAGGCCGATTTGTCGACGCCTAAAACCTCGTAATAGTCTCTTTTTGCCATATATGTGTATCCTTTCGTGTGTTTGAGGTGATGTTGTTATTGAGCCACAACCACCTTGGCGTGACGTATTACTTTGTCGTTCAG
>OHKP01001147.1_pt1 | contig 11728 bp, 9 predicted proteins | sample 1568861 | NCBI WGS metagenome assembly OHKP01 (sample SAMEA3879524, study PRJEB24766) | human gut metagenome | biome: human-associated habitat; feature: feces | place: USA | collected 1985/1987 | reverse complement strand
CGCGGGGGCAGAGGTGCCCTACGGCACCACCGTTTATCTGTATACCGATACCTATGAGGGCAAGCACGCCGAGGTGCCGGACGTGACCGGCAAGAGCGCGGACTTTGCCCGGCAGATGCTGAACGCCGCAGGGCTCAACTGCACAGTCGAAGGCTCCGGCACGGTCCAGAGCCAGAGTGAGGCACCCGGCTCCAGCGTCCAGCGAGGAACCATCGTACATCTGATCTGTGGATAAAGGGGAATGAGAGTATGGAAGCAATTGCAGCAAACATCCTGTTGGAGGGCCTGGCCGTCAACGCGCTGGCCCAGTGCGAGACCCCGGTCACGCTGGTGACCACCGACAGCCGTGAGGTCTGCCCCGGGTGCATCTTTGTGGCGTTCCCGGGCGAAAAATTTGACGGCCATGATTTTGCCGCCAAGGCGCTGGAAAACGGCGCGCTCTGCGTGGTGCTGAACCACCCCGTGGAAGGCGTGCCGGAGGAGAAGAGCGTGATCTGCCCGGACAGCTACCACGCCATGATGGTGCTGGGTGCCAATTATCGCAGCCAGTTCCACCCCAAAGTGGTGGGCGTGACCGGCAGCGTGGGCAAGACCACCACCAAGCAGATGACCTACGCCGCCCTGAGCGCCTTTGGCGAGACCATCAAGACCGAGGGCAATCAGAACAATGAGCTGGGCATGCCCCGCACCCTGATGCGGCTGGAAAGCAGCACCGAGTACGCGGTCATCGAGATGGGCATGAGCCACGCCGGTGAAATTGACCGTCTGGCGCGGGCAGCACGGCCGGATGTGGGCATCATTACCTGCATCGGCGTGTCTCACATCGGCAATCTGGGCAGTCAGGAGAACATCTGCAAGGCAAAGCTGGAGATCTGCAACGGTCTGCCGGAGGGCGCACCGCTGGTGCTGAACTACGACGACCCCTTCCTGCGCAAGGCAGTACTGCCCGCCCATGTGCGCCCGGTGTGGTTCAGCCTGAGCGATGAAAACGCAGACGTCTGCGCCCTGTCCATCCGGCAGGAGACTGACGGCATGAGTTTTGTGCTGGAGGATCAGGAGCACGGCACCTTTGTGGTGAATATCCCCGCCATGGGACGCCACAATGTGGCAAACGCCTTGGCTGCCTACTGCGCCGCTACCCGTCTGGGCTGCGACGCCAAGAGGGTCATCCGGGGCCTTTCCAACTTTGAGCAGACCGGCCGCCGCCAGAAGGTGGTGGACAGCGAGGGCGTGACCGTCATCGAGGACTGCTACAACGCAAACCCGGACAGCATGAAGGCCGCGCTGGCGATGTTTAAGGACTTCCCCTGCAAGCGCCGTTTTGCCCTGCTGGGCGATATGCTGGAGCTGGGCGAGCTGAGCCGCGAGGCACACGAGGAGCTGGGACGTCTTGCCGCCGAGAGCGGGCTGTATTGCCTGATCACCTACGGCGAGCAGGCCAAGCGCACCGCCGTGGTGGCTGCCGCCAAGGGGGTAGAGACCCTGCACGCAGAAAATTACCGCGAGGCCGCCGATGCCCTGCTGGACCGGGTGCAGCCCGGCGATGCCGTTCTGGTAAAGGCCAGCCACGGCATGGCACTGGAAAAAGTGCTGGATATCTTCTACGAAGAGCATAAAGAAGCAGAAGTATAACTATTTGGCGAAATGGAGTGTCTGAGTTATGGAGCGTTTCGCCTTGGCAGCGGCGGTGGTGCTGGGCTTTGCCCTTACGGCAGCCCTGTGCAGCCTGTTTGTGCCGCTGCGGCGGGTGCTGGAACGCCGCGAACAAAACCAGCAGCCGGTACAGTCTGAGCAGCCCCGGCCTGCACCCCTGCGCGCCCCGCTGTGGGGTGGGCTGTGTGCGGCGGCGGGCACGGTGGCTGCGGTGGGCGTGGGCTGGCTTGCCGCCTGCGTGGGTCAGCCGGAGTTGCTGGGCAGCGAGGGCCGGTTGATGACACGGCTGCTCACGGCGCTGGCCGGAAGCCTTGCCTTTGGGGCAGTGGGTCTTGCAGAGGACCTTGCCCGGATGCGCAGCCCGGCGGCGCTGGGGCTGCGGCGGGACGTGCGGCTTTTGCTGGAAGCACTAGCCGCGGCATTCGTTCTTTTGCTGCTGCAGGCAGCGGGCTGTCTGCCCCGGGGACTGGGCGTGCCCGGGGCGGGGTATGTGCTGCTGGGCAGCGCCGTGCCCTTTTTGTGGGCGGTGCTCATGGTGGCGCTGGCCGAGTGTGCCCGCATCGCCGAGCGGGACGAAGGCACGGTGTGCGGCGCGGCCTTTGTGGCCATGCTGGCGTTGATGATGGCAGAGGCCGGCTTGGGCGTGCCCGGGCTGGCGGTGCTGCCCGCCGCGCTTGCCGGGGCACTGGTGGCACTGGGGCTGTGGGCGTTCCCCCCGGCAAGGCTGGGGGTGGGCTGCTGCGGCAGCCTGCTGGCGGCGGGTGCCATCGGCTGCATCCCGCTCAGTCTGGATATGACCAGCCTGACTGTGCCGCTGGCGCTGCCCTTCTGGGCGGCAGGCGGTCTTTTGGCAGCGCAGCTGCTGGGTGCAAAACGCACCGGCAAGCCCTTGCGCTGCTGGGTAAAAAAGCATAAAATGAGCCCGGAGACGGTGTTCCTGTGCAGCTTTGCGCTGAGCGCTGTCGGCTATGTACTGGCGCTGGCGCTGCTGCGCTGGTGCTGACCGGGCACAGAGAGGGAAGGGAGCGCAGATGGCGACTATCCGCAAAAAACACAGAGCGCCGGTGCCGGTGTTCCAGCGAGACCCGGGCCCGTGGTCCCGGCTGCTGATCGACTGGCTGGCTACGCTGGCTGTTATTATGATCTTTGGGTTGGTGATGCTGTTCAGCGCCAGCTACACCACCGGTTACCTGCGCATGGGCGACAGCTTCCACTACATCAAGCAGCAGGCGCTGTGCATGATACTGGGGCTGGGCTGTATGTTCCTGATAAGCTATGTGGATCACCGTTTTCTGCGCAAGATGGTGGTGCCGGGGTACTTCATCGTGCTGGCCATGCTGGCCGTCACCCTGACCATGGCACCCCTGAACGGCTGCCGCCGCTGGATCCGCTTTGCAGGCCTTACGCTGCAATCCTCGGAGGTGGCAAAGTTTGAGATGATCCTGTTCAGTTCCCATCTTGCAGCCAAGGCGCCACAGGTGGAGCGGCTGGACCCGGAGCGCCGCATCCTGCTTACCCCCCGGGAGTGGCTGCGGGTGCGGGTATGGAAGCAGCTGGTGGTGCCGGTGCTGCCCCTTATACCGGTGGTCCTCCTGCTGGCGCTGGAACCGCATATGTCCGGCATCGTGCTGACGGTGGCGGTGGTGGGCACCATCCTGCTGCTGTCCGGCAGCGGCGGTGTGCTGACATGGGCGGGTGCCATCACGGCGGGCACCCTGCTGGAGACCCTGCTCTCCCATGTGGACTCTATCCCCTACCTGCAAAAGCGTCTGGACGGCTGGACGCAGGATCTGAGCCAGATGACCGACCAGACCGTGCAGAGCCTTTATGCTATCGGCTCCGGCGGACTGAAGGGGCTGGGGCTGGGCAACAGCGTGGAAAAGCAGCTCTGGCTGCCGGAAAGCACCAACGACTTCATTTTCAGCGTGGTGTGCGAGGAACTGGGCTTCATTGGCGCAGTGCTCATCATCGTGCTGTTCGTGCTGTTCATCGTGCAGGGGCTGCTCATCGCCTATAAGGCGGAAAATCTGTACTGCACCATGGTGGGTATCGGCATCATGGCACAGATCGCGTGGCAGGTGTTCTGCAACATCGCCGTGGTCACCAATACCCTGCCCAACACCGGCATCAGCCTGCCCTTCTTCTCCTCCGGCGGTACCAGCCTGATTTTGCTGCTGGCAGAGATGGGCGTAATGGTGAACATAGGCCGCAACGGCGAGCGGGCAGCGCAGCAGCGGGAGCAGATGCGTGCCCAGCGGGAGGCCGCCCGCGCCGAGCGCGAGGCAGAACTTGCCCGCAAGACCATTGACTTGGCTTCTGCCCGCGCAGCCCGTACAGAACAGTAAAACAAACCGCAAGCCCGCCCGGCCGCAGGCCGGGCATTTATAAGGAGGAATCACCATGCGTGTTCTCATCGCAGCCGGCGGCACTGCCGGACATATCAACCCTGCACTGGCCATTGCCGGTGCTCTGAAAAAAGCCGACCCTACCGCCGAGATCCACTTTGCAGGCCGTAAGGAGGGCATGGAGTACCGTCTGGTCACACAGGCGGGCTACCCCTTCCACCATATTGAGATCACCGGTTTTCAGCGCAAGCTCAGCCTGCACAACATCAAACGCAACATCATCACCCTGTGGAATCTGGCGCTTTCCGGCCCCAAGGCCAAGGCCATGATGAAGGAAGTAAAGCCGGATCTCGTCATCGGCTGCGGCGGTTATGTGTCCGGCCCGGTGGTGCGCTGCGCCGCCAAAATGGGCATCCACACCGCCCTGCACGAGCAGAACGCTTTCCCCGGTGTGACCAATAAGCTGCTGGCCCCGGATGTGGATATCGTGTTTGCCGCCGTGCCCGCCGCCGTGGAAAAGCTGGGCGCACCGGACAAGACCCTTGTGGTGGGCAATCCCGTGCGGCCGGAGGTGTTTGCACAGGCCGCCAACCGCGAGGCCATCCGCGCACAGCTGGGTGCGGGCGACCGCACGGTCATCCTGTCCTTCGGCGGCAGCCTGGGCGCACGCCGGGTGAACGAGGTGGTGGCAGACCTGTGCGCCTGGGAGCAGCATGAGCACAAGCCGGTGCTGCACCTGCACGCCACCGGGCAGTACGGGGTGCAGCTGTTTGAGCAGCTGCAAAAGCAGAAGGATTTTGCCCCCGGCGACAGCCTTGTGGTAAAGGAATACATCAACAATATGCCGGAGCTGTTGGCGGCGGCAGACCTCGTCATCAGCCGCGCCGGTGCGCTGACGCTGGCCGAACTGGAAGCCGTGGGACGCGCCGCTGTGCTGATCCCCAGCCCCAATGTGGCGGAGAACCACCAGTACTACAACGCCATGGAACTGCAGAAGGCCGGGGCGGCTGTGGTCATTGAAGAAAAAGACCTGACCGGCGAAAAGCTGGTGCAGACTGTTTCTGCCATGCTGGCACAGCCCGGCAAGCTGGCCGAGATGGGCAAAAACGCCCGCAGCCTGTCTGTGGACGACAGTCTGGACCGCATCACTGCGGCGCTGCTCAAGCTGGTAAAGACCCCGTGATGCAGCCCCGGAATAAACAGGAAAGAAGGTGCGAATGATGCAGCAGAACCGTGACCGCAACGGCAGACCCCGGAACCCGAGACCCTATGACCTGAACCGGGATGTGGTGCGCACCTCTGCGCCTTCGCAGGATCATACGCCCCGGAGCACCGGCAGCAGCCGCTACGGCTACAACGGCGAGCCGCTCAGCCGCCCGCCCTCCCGCAGCGCCAACGGCAGTGTGCGCTCCTCCCGGGCAGATAACAGCATCCAGTTCCCCACCCAGACCCAATCCCAGCCCCGCCGCCCGGCGCAGGGGCAGGGGAGCAATACCACCCAGTACCCCGCCGGTAACCGCCCGGCGGGCAGCAGACCAAAAAACGCGAAGTCTGGCGGCAAACAGCGCCGCCCGGCAAACAATGCCCGCAGCGGGCAGAGCAGCCGAAAAAACCAGAATTACCAGAATGCAAACCGGCAGCACCCGGCGGGCAACGATCAGCGCCTGCGCCCGGCGCAGGGTGCCCCGCAGCAAAGCCCTGCCCGGCGGGAAATGCGCAAAAAGCGCAAGGTGACCCGCGCCACATTGCGCCGCCGCCGGATGCTGCGCCGCCTGACCGCCTTTGCCATGCTGCTGTGCGTCATTGGCGCGGGCATCTACCTGACCATGACCATGCTGTTCCGCATCAACTCCATTCAGGTGCAGACCCCGGACGGCAAGCAGGTGACCGAAATCGCGGGCTACTCCGCAGACAGCATTTTGCAGCGGATGGGCGTGCAGCTGGAGGAAAACATCTTCAGCTTTGAGCCCGGCGAAAAGGCCGCGGTGCTGGAGCAGAACTTCCCGCTGCTGGGCTCCATCAAGGTGATCCGGGACTACCCCAACACCGTGGTGGTGCAGGTGACCGAGGCCGTGCCCGCCTACGCGGTGCAAAACGGCAATAAATGGCTTGTGATCTCGGACAAATGGAAGATTTTGTCCGAGGAAAGCACCCAGCCTGAGGGGCTTTGCACCCTGTACGGCGGCAAGCTGCAGGACACCGCCCCGGGACAGGGCTTCTGGTTCGTGGACGATGCGGACGCGGCAAGCGCCTCCGGCTCGGAAACCGCCGAAAGTGAAAGCACGGTGAGCACCGAGACCGCCCGTATGGAAGCGCTGCGCACACTGCGCAGCAAGCTGGAGGAATACGGCCTGTCGCAGGACGTGACACGGCTGGAAGTGGCAGACACCGAGCAGCTCGCATTTTTGTATCAGGACCGCATCAGCGTGCTGCTGGGTACGCTGAACGATCTGGATTATAAGCTGGACCGCGCCCGCTATGTACTGACCAACGCCGACGGCAAGGGCTGCGGCCCCACCGACACCGGGCGGCTGGATTTCAGCCATACAAGCGCCAGCAGCACCCGCAAGATCTATTTTGCACAGGGCGAGCCAACCCTGCCCTCCGGCTATGTGGTGCCGCCCAAGGCAGAGGAACCCGCCCCGGCAGAGGACACTGCCGACAGCACCGACAGTGCAGAAAGCACGGATACTGCCGACACCACCGAACCGGCGGCTGAAACGGACACCGAGCAGCTGCCCCTGACCCACCCTGACCGCATGACGGCCAACGAAGAAGAAAACCCCATGTAAAGAAGCTCTTTGGAGGAGACTGTATGAAGCTGGAACAACTGATGGAAGGCGTGCCCTTTACCCTTGTGCAGGGCAGTCTGGATACTGAGATCGCAGATATCATCTACGACAGCCGCAAGGCTGCCCCGGGGCTTTTGTTCGTGTGCATCGTGGGCACCCAGCGGGACAGCCACGCGTTTGCCGCTGACTGCGCTGCCAAGGGAATCAGCGCGCTGGTCATCCAGCACGACATCGACCTTTCTGCCCTGCCCGGGGTGACCGTGGTCAAGGTGGAGAGCAGCCGCTATGCCATGGCGCTGATGAGCGCCAACCTCTTCGGCAATCCTGCCCGCCAGATGACCATGATCGGCGTTACCGGCACCAAGGGCAAGACCACTACCACCCACATGATCAAAAGCGTGCTGGAGGCCGCAGGCCGCAAGGTGGGCATGATCGGCACCAACGGCATCTACTATATGGGACGCCACAAGGACACCGCCAACACCACCCCGGAAAGCTACGAGCTGCAAAAGACCTTCCGGGAGTTTCTGGATGCCGGCTGCGATACCGCGCTGATGGAGGTATCCAGTCAGGGCCTGATGATGGACCGCGTGGCGGGCGTGCACTACGATGTGGGCGTGTTCACCAACCTTTCGCCGGATCACATCGGCCCCGGCGAGCACAAGACCTTTGAGGAGTACCGCAGCTGGAAGGGACAGCTGTTCAAGCGCTGCGATGTGGGCGTGGTGAATATCGATGACGAGAACACCGCCGCCCTGCTGGAAGGCCACACCTGCAAGCTGGTCACCTATGGCCGCGATGAAAAGGCCGACTACCGCGAGACCGGCTACAAACTGCTGCGCACCCACGATTTTCTGGGCGTTGCCTTCCACGTTACCGGCAAGGACGAGATGGACGTCAAGGTGAATATGCCCGGCGAGTTCAGCGTGTACAACGCGCTGGCAGCGCTGGCCGTGGGCAAGGTGCTGGGTCTGCCGGATGCCGCCATCCACGATGGTCTGGGCAAGTGCGTGGTGAAGGGCCGTGTGGAGCTGGTGCCCATCAGCAAAAAGTTCACCATCCTGCTGGACTACGCCCACAACGAGGTATCCACCGAGAGCCTGCTTACCACCCTGCGCGCCTACAAGCCCCACCGTCTGGTGGTGGTGTTCGGCTGCGGCGGCAACCGCTCCAAGCTGCGCCGCTACGGCATGGGCGAGATCTGCGCCAAGATGGCCGATTTCTCCATCCTCACCGAGGACAACAACCGCTTTGAGAAGGTGGAGGACATCCTCGCCGACATCCGCGTGGGCATGAACAAGGGCAACCCGGACGCAAAGTTCGTGGAGATCCCCGACCGTCTGGATGCGCTGCACTACGCAGTGGATCACGCGCAGGAGGGCGACCTGATCGCCGTCATCGGCAAGGGTCACGAGACCTACCGCGACCGTGAGGGCGTGAAAACCCCCTTCCTGGAGCGGGAGCTGCTGGAGGAATACGCCCAGCAGATCGGGTTAGAATAAACAACAAAAACGCGCTGTGTCGTTTGACACGGCGCGTTTTTCTTTGCTGCTGCTCTGGCACGGCAGCGCTTATGCGCCCCACACCAGCCAGAGATACACATAGCCCGTCAGGACGGCTGCCAGTGTGAACGGGATGCCGATGCGCAGAAAATCACGGGTGCGTACTTGCTCACCCTGCTTGCGCAGGATGCCGATGGCTGCAATGTTGGCCGAAGCGCCAATGGGGGTCAGGTTGCCGCCCAGCGTCGCGCCGGTGAGCAGACCGAAATAGAACAGCTCCGGCTCGATGCCTGCGCCGCCGTTCATGAGAGCGGCGACCCCCTGCACCACCGGCAGCATGGTGGCCACATAGGGGATGTTGTCGATGAAGGCAGAAAGGCCCACCGAGACGAATACCAGCAGGGTATAGAGCCGGAAGGGATCATCACCGGAGAGGGTGTAGAACAGCTGGGCGGCGGCATCGATGACCCCGGCCTTGCGGATGCCCTCGATCAGGATGAACAGCCCGAACAACAGCAGCAGGGTGTCGCAGTCCAGCTCCCGGGCCGCCAGCCGGAACGGCGCGAACGAGTGGCGGCGCAGGCAGGCGCGCAGGATGCCGAACAGGCAGACCCCTGCACAGATCAGACCGCTGCGCAGGCCATAGAGCGCCAGCGGCAGACCGCCCGCAGGCTGGGGCAGGAAGGAGGCCGCGATGAGCAGACCCACCGTCAGCAGCATCAGGGCGGAGGGAACTGTGTCGGTGACCTCGGTCTCCACCGTGGCCGAGATGGGCTGGGTCTCGTGCCGGAAAGTGAACAGCAGCACGCCCAGAGAGGCCAGCGCCCCCAGCTCCACCCCGAAGAAGATGCCGGGCCTGCCCTCCATCCAGAAGAAATTGAAGAAGTTCATCCCCGCAAAGCCGCCCAGCAGGATGCTCGTGGTGTCCCCCACCAGCGTGGCTGCGCCCTGCAGATTGGAGGATACCGCAATGGAAATGATCACCGGCACCGGCGAGATCTTCAGCTTGCGGGCAATGGCAAGGCCCACCGGTGCCACCATGAGCACCGTGGCAACATTGTCCACAAAGGCGCTGATGACCCCGGCAAAAAGGGCCAGCATACACACGGCCCATTTCACGTTGGGCACCCGCACGATGAGCAGCTCGGCCAGCCGGGCGGGCATCTTGCTCTGGATAAAAAGAAAGACCGTACCCATCATTCCCGCCATCATCAGCAGGACATTGAAGTCTACGGCCCGGGCGGCGTCCGTCAGCGTGAAATCGTACACGCCCAGCTTCCCCAGCAGCAGGAACGCCCCGGCTCCGCCCAGCGCGACCCAGGGGCGGTACTGCTGCACCGCCAGCATCAAAATATAAAACAGGACAAACAGGCTCAGCGCCAGTGTCATTTCGTCTCCTCCGCAGACTCCAGCGGCTTGGCGTCTTCCTCGATCATCCGATAGCCCACGCCCAGCTCGTTGAGGATGTAGGTGTTGCTGCCCGGGCGGCTGCCCAGCTTTTTGCGGATATTGGCCATATTCACCTGCAGCTTCTTGGTGCTGCTGGCATCCGTGTCGCCCCAGATGGCCCGGACGATGGCCGCATAGGTCATCACACGCCCGGCGTGTTCGGACAGGAAGGCCACGATGTTGTATTCCGTCTGGGTCAGGCGCACCTCCTGCCCGTCCACGAACACCTTGCGGCGCTCGTAGTTGATGGTGAGGCCCTGTGCGCTGAACACCCCGCCGGGCAGACTGCCGCCGCCATAGCGGTTCACCCGCAGCGCAGCCCGAACCCGGGCCAGCAGCTCACCGGTGCCGAAGGGCTTGGTGATATAGTCGTTGGCACCGAGGTCGAGGGCCTCGATCTTATCCTGCTCGGTGGTGCGGGCCGACAGGACGATGATGGGGGTCAGATACTTCTGCCGGATGGAGCGGATGGCGTCCAGACCATCCCGGTCGGGCAGGCCCAGGTCCAGGATGACGAGGTCCGGGTTATAGGAGATGAACATGGTCATGCCCATCACGCAGGTCTGGGCCACCAGCGCCTGATAGCCGTTGGTCTCCAGCAGGGTCTGGATGAAGCTGCAGATGTTCGCCTCATCCTCGATGATAAGTACCTTGAATTTATTATTGCTCATCCTCTGTTTCCTCCGTATCCACTTCTTCGGTCTCCAGCCAGAACCGGATGGTCGTACCCTCGCCGGGCGTGCTCTCGGCCTTTATCTCGCCGCCGTGGGCTTTGATGATGGCCGCGCACACCGACAGCCCGATGCCCATGCCGTGCTTGCCGCCCGACGAGGTATCCTGCGTCAGGGTCGTGCCGGTGAAGAGGGTCTTGAGCCGCTCTTTCGGGATGCCGCAGCCGTTGTCAATGACTTCAAACACCGCCCGCTGCCCCAGCGTGAACACCCGCAGCGTCAGGCGGGTCATCCCCTTGGCGTGGAGCACCGCGTTTTCCAAAAGGTTCGTCAGCACCTGCTGGATGAGCATGGAGTCCATCGGGATGACGATGAAGTCATCCGGAAGCTTTACTTCCACCGGTACGCCGGGGTGGAGCTTCTGGAACCGCACCAGCACCGTATCCACCAGCTCTTCCAGCACGGTGGGCGTCTTCTGGATGGCGACGCCGTCGGCGTCGATTCGGGTGACGGAGAGCAGGTTCTCCACCATCCGGTTGAGCCACTGGGCGTCGGCACAGGCCTCGGAAAGGAGCTTTATCTTCTGCTCCCGGCCCAGCGAGTCGTAGTTGTCGATGACGGTCGAGCAGGCCCCGTAGATGGACGTCAGCGGGGTGCGCAGGTCGTGGGAGACTGCCCGCAGGAGGTTGGCCCGCATCTTTTCGGTCTCGCTCTCCATCCGCAGCTGCTCCTGCTTTTTGATGCGGGTGGTGAGGGTGCTGGTCATGAAGGACACCACCAGCATCACCACGCCCGAAAAGATGTTCTCCGGGATGGTGAAGTTGAAGGCAAAGTAGGGCGTGCGGAACGCGAAGTTGACCGCCAGCACGCTGATGACAGAACCGGCCACGCCCCACCAGTAGCCGTCGGTGTACATCGAGACGAAGAACACCGCCAGCAGGAACACCATCGAGGCCACACCGTCGATGCGGCCGCTGATGAACTGGATGAGCGTCACACAGGCGAACGCCCCGATGAGCGCCGCCAAAAGTACCCAGACGTCCTTTTTCCGGAGCATCTGCTTCATTTGCTGTCCCTCCCGATCTGTATTCGGTACCACTGTGCGTTCCTGGCTCACAATAGAATCATCTTCTTTATCGTAATAAAGGAAAGGGAAAGAATATGCTGTATTTTGAGAACGACTACTGCGAGGGTGCGCATCCCGCCATCCTGCAGAAGCTGACGGAAACGAACTTCGAGAAGGTGTCCGGCTACGGCACCGACCCCTACTGCGCCAGCGCAAAGGAGAAGATCCGCGCCGCCTGCGCCTGCCCCGA
>OHKP01001139.1_pt1 | contig 11819 bp, 8 predicted proteins | sample 1568861 | NCBI WGS metagenome assembly OHKP01 (sample SAMEA3879524, study PRJEB24766) | human gut metagenome | biome: human-associated habitat; feature: feces | place: USA | collected 1985/1987 | reverse complement strand
ATAGCCCAGGGTTGCGGGCATGGCCCGCTACCCTGGGTAATGCACCCACTAATATAGCTACTCTGTAAGAGTTGCGTTTAGCCGTAGGCGTTAAACTCAATCTTATTATTTCCGCCAACCCATTCCTGCCCATTATCCTGCTGCGGGTAACGCCTTTGGCTAATCGCAATACTTACAGCATTGCTATCTTTTTTTATATCCTTACCCAGGGTAGAGGTGCTTCGCCCCTCAACCCTGGGCTGGGAAAACGCAACTCCTTCAGAGTTGCCGCTGCTTATGGCCATCTCATGCATGGCCTGCATATTGATGATCGCCTAAATGAAAACCATTTTATTTCGATGTATTAGGAGTGTGCAGTTGGCTTACTCTCCCCTTGGGGAGAGCTAGAGAGGGGCTTTTGGGCGCTGGAGAGGGGCTCTCACAGTCATTGTTTCTTTATTTCGTCACCTCTGCTTATATATATAATAATGTATAGCCGTTCTTTCTACACTACTGGGTGTTGATAGTACAGTTATTGTCCTTGGGTATGTAACCCGATAACCCTGTTCTATCTCCTGTCCCACTACACATAGCGAGGGGCCACCCGCCGCTTTCCTCCTATTTGGTGTGGACTGCTGGCGAGGGCCCCTCGGTGTTCATTGTATTAGATTATGGGCATCCTGTCTGACTGGGATGCCATTATGGATTGGGAGAGATAAAGATAATTGCTGCGTATAGGGTTATCCCGCTTCTATTGTGACAAGATGAGATTGGCGGGATAGCCCTACGAGGTATATCATAGATTAGTCGGTAAGTATGTTGCGACATTTCTTGACGGCATGCCATAGCCATGCGGCGCAGAGGGCACGAAGAACGAGCGGGCCGTCGACGGGAAAAACGGCGAAGACAAAGGCTGTCTGCGCATTGAGAAGCATGAGGGTCTGGCGGATGTTGATTTCGCGCTCCAGAACCATCGAATAATAGCGACTCAGTGCCAACAGCGGCATGCGTACCGCTGCGGCTATTCTACTGCTGATGCTCTTGAACTCAACTGCTGGCTGTGCCGAGGAGATAACCATTTCTCTTTTCATATTGTAATGCTTTAGGTGTTGTTTCTACACGCAAAAGTATTGCAATAGTTTGCACAAAAGGTTCAAAAGCACAACTTTGTTAGTTAAATATTATATCGCTATAACAATTGTTAACTAAAACGCGCCTATAATCCACACTTACGCAGCAGTTTGGCTGCGCGGTCGTCGTGCTGGCGATAGGCTCTGCGCATCATTTCGACGCCGTCGTCGTAGGAGTATCTCCCGTTGTCACATCGGCCCTGGACTATCATGTAGCCATAGAGAGCGTCGGCGTCGTAGTGTGGATAGCCGTGGTAGTCGCGCACTATCTCGAGCAGCTGTTGCGCCTTGCGGTCGTAGGCATACGAGTTTAGCCCGATGTAGATGTCTGCCAGATTGACACAGGCCATAGACGTCCTGACCGTGAGGGTGCCGTTTCCCTCTATATCGAGTTCTTCGACCATGTCTTCATAGTATTCGCGTGCCTGTTGATAGTCTTGGCGGCCGTATTTTGGGTCAAAATGCATCAGACCCAATAAGGCGAGCGCCCTGGGCTGATACTCCTGACACCGGCAGAGCAGCTCGTAGGCCTTGTCGTAATCCTCCGCCACCGGCGAGCCATAGATGAGCGCCATCGCCTGGCGGAACATGGCATAGTAATACCCATGCTCTGCTGCTATGGCAAAATAGTGGTATGCCCGTCGGTTGTACCAATCTTGGCTGAAGTGCTCTTCCAGCTGTCCGATCTCATAGTCCTCGTAGTTGGCTAAGCACTCGTCGAAGATATTAGCAAGCCTGAACTCAGCCTTGCCCCTGTCGCTGCCCCTGTAGTCATTGCCGATGAGTATCGCGATGTCGTGGGCTGCGCGGGTGTTGTAATAAGGTGCGTTGTAGTCGTCGTCGCCTTTACCGTCCATGAAGTAAACCCATGCCAGCTGTACGAGCACGTCTTCGTAGAGGTCGCTGCCGCCCACGTTGTTGGCTATGGTCGAGACGCAGCGCCTGAGCAGTGTGCGCGCAGTATCATACTCCTCGTGGTCTATCAGCTCGTCGGCCAGTTTCCTGACATTGACATCGTCGAAGCGGAAGTCCAGGTCGATACACATCTTCATGTTGTCTATCATGTACTGCGCCATCCTCTTGCGAGCCACTACGGGATTGAGCTCGGTCATCATCTTGCCCGCCCTGGGGTGAAATCTGTGGTACGCCTTATCCCACCAGTCCATGGCACGCCCCTTGTCCTGCTCGCATCCCAGACCTTTGGCGTAGCATCGTCCAAGGATGCCCATGCAGTCGATATTGCCCTGGTCGGCACCTTCACGATAGGCGGCGAACGCCTGGTCGTGGAGCCCCTGCAGAGTCAGTGCCCTGCCTCGGTAGACCCATGCGTCGTCGTAGCCATTGCGGGCGGCGCGGTCGAACCACAACGCAGCCACCCTGAGGTTGCGCGCCTCACCGTCGCGTCCCTCCATGAGCGTCCATCCCCGTCTTACCATCTGGTAGGGAGTCATGCCCTCGGCCTGGCGTGCCACCTCGTCTTCGGGGAAGTAGCCAGCCATTATCTCGTCGATGCCCTCGTAGCCATGGCTCTTTGCCATGAGCAGAAACTGTCGGGCTCCGGCTTCGTCCTTTGCCCATCCTCTGCCGTAGAAGAGGTTGTTGGCGAGGTTTACCATAGCTATCTTGTTGCCCAGGTTGGCAGCCTTGAGATACGCCTCATTGGCTTCGCTCATCCGGTCTTGCTCTGCCAGTATCCAACCGATGTTGCACCAGGCGCCATCGTAGTCGCGGCTGGCGGCGGCATAGTAGCAGCGCAGCGCCAGTACGTAGTTCTGGTTGTAGCCGTTGGTGCCGTTGGTCCAGTTGCAGCCTCTGTTGAACATATCTACGGTCGTCATGCCTTGCCACTCTTCTTCGGTCATCGGTCCGAACCATTCGGCCATCAGCCGCTGCGCCTTCTCGTGGCCATTGTCGGCTGCTGCCTTGAGGTTGCGGTAGCAGAAATGGAGCAGCGGGGGATTGGCTTGCGCCTCGGCGTGCTGCTTGACGGCGAGGGTGTAGCGGGCAGGGATGTAGCCCTTGTTGGCAGCCTGCTCCAGCCAGTAGCGGGCATTCTTCGGGTTGGCTTCACACCCGAAGCCCGAGCTGTAGAACGATGCCAGGTTGTACATGGACTGCGCATCGTTCATCCGTGCGGCGTGGAACGTCAGGTCGTGACACCGCATAGCGTTCTTCGCCGTGCCCCAACCGTGGTAGTAGCAGAGTGCAAGATTGTGGAAAGTGCCCACATAGGGGTCTTTCTGCCACGCCTGCTCATAGAGCCTTACGGCCTCGGCATAGTCCTTGAGGTCGTACTTCTGGGTAGCACTGGTGTAGAGTCGCTTGGCGGCGTCGGCATTGGTCTCGTTGTAGGGGTTGGTAAAGTCGGAAGTGTCCATATATATAATAAGGTAGAAAATAGTTATTTTGACAAAGATAGATATAAATCCCCAACCCGTGGGGATGATGTATGTTAAATATCAATAAAAGGCCCACGCCGATGCTCCTCATTGCGGGGCTGTCGGCGCGGGCCTCTATGCGTGGTGGGGGATTGGACCTATCGGCGATAGGTCTTCAGACCCTGCTGCAGATAGTCGATATAGGCAGCCACATCCTCCTTGAAACCATAGGCATGGTTGAGCGGACGGCCGTCGTTGTCGATGGCGATGTAGTAGGGCTGGGCGTTGGCGCCAAACTTGCTTGCCTGCAGATAGCTCCACTTGTCGCCGACGGTGCGCAGGGTTCGCTGCTGTCCGTTGAGGCTCACCTCGACGGGTTCTGCCAACGGCGTCTTGTCATCTACATAGAGCGAGATGAGCACGTACTGGTTGTTGAGCATATCTGCCACGGTGGGGTCGGTCCATACGGCAGCCTCCATCTTGCGGCAGTTGACGCAGCCGAAGCCGGTAAAGTCGATGAGCACCGGCTTGCCCTGTGCCTTGGCAGCCGCCATTCCCTCTTCATAGGAGTGGTAATGGGCTTCTACGGTCTTGGTGTTGAGGTTGAAGTCCTGGGTGTTGATGGGTGGCGCAAAGGCGCTGATGGCCTTGCAGGGCGCTCCCCAGAGTCCGGGCACCATGTAGATGGCGAAGGCTATGGCGCAGAGTCCTGCCATGATGCAGGGCACGGGCATGGGCTTGTCTATCTCGCCGCCCACAGCGTCTTCCTGGAACTTCAGCTTGCCGATGAGGTAGAGACCCATGGCTCCGAAGATGACAATCCACAGCGAGAGAAACACCTCGCGGTCGAGCAGATGCCAGCCGTAAGCCAGGTCGGCGACGGAGAGGAACTTCAGCGAGAAGGCGAGTTCGACAAATCCCAACACGACCTTGATGGTGGTCATCCACGAGCCCGACCTCGGTGCCGACTTGAGCCACGAGGGGAACAGGGCAAAGAGTGTGAAGGGCAGAGCCAATGCCAAGGCGAAGCCAAGCATGCCGATGGTGGGTGCCAGCCAGTCGCCCGTGGTGACAGTCTGCACCAGCAGCAGACCTATGATGGGCGCGGTGCAGGAGAATGATACCAGCACGAGCGTGAATGCCATGAGGAATATCGAGATGAGACCTGTGGTGCTGCTGGCCTTGCTGTCTACGGCGTTGGCCCAACGGTCGGGCAGCTTGATTTCAAACCAGCCGAAGAAGGAGAAGGCGAAGACGAGCAGCAGCAGGAACAGGATGACGTTGAACACGGCGCTGGTGCTGAGCTCGTTGAGCTTGCTCGGGCCGAAGATGGCGGTGATGAGCAGGCCCAGGCCCAGATAGATGACGACGATAGACAGACCGTAGGTCATGGCGTCCTTGATGCCCTTGCGGCGGTCGTCCTTGGCACGCTTGAGGAAGAAGCTGATGGTCATCGGGATGATGGGCCAAATGCAGGGCATGACGAGGGCGAGGAGTCCGCCGATAAATCCTACGATGAAGATGTACCACAGCGAGTGGTTGGCTATGTTGGCCTCGCTGTCTAACGCCTCGAGCTGCTCGGTCACGGGCTGCCACCAGAGGGTCTCGGTGCTGGCGGTGACGGGAGCCACGGCGCTGTCGGCAGGAGCCACAGTGCTGTCGGCCACGACAGGGGCTGCAGCCTCGGCCACTTCGGCAGCTGCGGGCTCGGTGGCAGCAGCCACGGCGGGCGACTTGCCACTCTTCTTGAGCGCTACCTCACCCGGCGGCAGACAGTTCTCGTCGCTGCACACGCCATACTCCAGGTAGGCGTCGATGGTGTAGGTCGGTTTGGTAAACCGTATCTTCTGGACAAACTGTGCGGTGCCTTCAAAGTAGCGCACGTTCATGCCAAACATCGCGTCGAAGTGGCTCTTCTCATTGCCGCGGGGCATGAGCTTGCCCACGAGTTCTATACCGTCGGCCTTGTTGACATGGAACGAAGCCTCGGTGGGTCCGCTGCTGCCCAGGTTGGTCGAGTAGATATGCCAGCCGGCCTCGATGCGCCCGCTGAACACTATCTCTGCCTCTGCGGTCTTGCCGGTCTTGATTTCGGCGGTAAACTTTACGGGGTCTTCCATTTGGGCCATGGCTGTGAGTACCATCAGGAGCATGGCGCCCATTGCTATTATTCTCTTCATTTCTTGTAAGTGGTTGTTGCTTATTGGTGTTGGATATCTATGAATACGGGAACTGCGGTGGCGGTGCTCTCAGCCTTGAACCCTATCTGTCCGGGGGTGTAGGTGATGGCCGAGGCTGCTACGGCGCGCGAGCCCAGAGCCTGTCGCACGCGCTGGCTGAAGGTGCCTGCCGACCTCTCAGCCTGTGCCATCAGCGCCTTGATGTCTATGGGCTTGGCCGAGTAGATGACGCACACGTGGTCGGTGCCTCGGGTGTCGTCCATCTCGATATACCACTTCTCGTCGGGTATGGCTATGTTGCTCGAGCTGTAGAGCAGGGCGGGGCTGATATTGTCGGTCGGCGGGAACACACGCGTCACCTTGTTGGTGATGTCCGAGCCGATGATGTAGACATAGGCGGGGGCGCTGTTGGTGACATACAGGCGGTAGCGGGTACCGGAGATATATGCCGACTTCATGCGGTAGATGCCAGCGTTGAGCGTGGCTGCCATAGTCTCGCCCGTGGAGAGCTGGAAGCGCAGAGAGCCTGCCAGTCTGTAGGTGGGCACGACCGGCTGGGGGCGTGGCTGCGGTTTGGGCTGTGGCTGCGGCTTGGGCTGGGGTTGAGGCTGCGGTTTGGGTTGTGGCTGCGGCTTGGGCCTCTTGGCCACATACATCTCAAAGGCATAACGGGTGTTGTCGGCAAAGTCACGATACTTCACCCAGGTATAACCGTTGTTGCCCCATGCGGTGCCCCAGCTGTTGAGGATGAGGAAAGCGCCGCCGTACTTGTAGTCGTCGTAAGCCACCACACACATGGCGTGGCCGCCGCCGTCATTGTTGGGCTCGGTCTTGACCCACACATCCTTGCACTTGAAAAACGAGTTGGGCACCGACATACCGATGATGACCGGCATGTCTTGCGACAGCGCCTTCTTGACCGTCCTCACCTTCTCCTCGTAGGTGTCGAAGGGGTAGAAGAGGGTGTTGTAGTCGTCTATAGTGTGGTTTCGCGCCTTGTCGAAGAGCGCTGCGGGGATGTAGTCGGCACAGAGCACGTTGAAGTCTCTGAACTTGGGCGCGCCCTTCTCGGTGAGCAGGTCCAGGGCGTCCTGTATGGATGTGCCGTCGCTGCATCCGGGCTTGTTGCTGCCCTTGATTTGCTTGTAGACGAATATGGGCGAGAACGCCTCGCGGTCTATCACTATCTGCGATGTCCACCCGTTGCGTATGGCGTCGGCTATTGTGCGTGCAGCGTATGATGTGGCCCAGCTGGTGCAGGTTCCAAACTGTCCCTGGTTGCGGGCGACGGGGCAGAAGCGCCTCAGAGAGTAGGCCTTGGGCAGCACGGTGTAGTCGCGGGTAAGCAGGGTGGCTTGGCGCGGTATGCGGGCGTAGGCGTCGTCGTCGAAGACCAGTCCGGTGCCATATTCGCTCTGCGCCATCATGCCGGTGGCACAGAGCAGGGCTATGAGGAGTGATGTAATTCTCATGTCTGTCTACTTGTTGTTGAAGATAAAGTCTCCCTGGAACAGCGAGCTGGAGTACCAGGGCGTCTGCTGACGGTTGGTGGCGGTGAACACGCTGGCGGCGACACGCTTGAACACCGTCTCGATAGACAGTCCGGGCGTGTCGAGCGTCTGCAGCAGTGCTGTAGTGTATGGACTGTTGCGGTTCTGGCCGTCGGCAGCCACGCTACCCGGGCTTGTGGCGTAGGAGATGAATGTTCCCACGGGCGCATTGACAGCCGAGAGACCCCTGTCGGCGCTTCCGCGATACCAGCTGCGCTCAAAGGGGTTGTTGCGGCAGGCGTCGAGAGCGATAATCTTCATCTTGCAGCCCGACTCGTCGAGTTTGTCGAGCACGCGGCCCAAGTCGGTACACTCATACTCCACATCGCTCGCCGAGTGCATATTGGCGTTGATGGGGATGAGGTAGTTGGCGCCCTTGTACTGTATGCCGTGACCGGCGTAGTAGAACATGGCGGCGTCGTAGCCCTGTGCGCGCTGTCCCAGCTGGTTGATGGCGTCGTCCATCTGCCGTTTGGTGCCGTTCTGGAGCAGGATAACCTCGAAGCCCAGCGTCTTGAGCTTGGCAGCCATATCTGCGGCGTCGTTCTGCGGGTTGGTGAGCCGCTGGGCAGGGTATGCCGAGTTGCCTATGACAAGGGCGATGCGCTTGCCCTGGGTCACTGTCACTGGCTTGGTGGTCTGGCGCACTACGGTGCGCTCGGAGGTGGCGGTGCCGTCGGCATTGGTGGCGCTCACCTTGATGATGTTGCTACCCTCGACGAGGGGCACGGTCTGCTCGATGCGCATATCCGAGCCATCGTTGGTCACCGCCTTGATGCCACGATACATCTGACCGTTGACATAGACATGCGTGGCGGTAATCTGGCTCTTTGAGCGTATGCCCACCGATATCTTCACGCTGGTCAGCGTGGTGGTGGCGGGGAGGGAGGCCCAGGTGAATGTGGGCACAGCCTTGACGGTCACCACGGGAGCGGGCTTGGGTTGGGGTTGTGGCTTGGGTGCGGGCTGGGGAGCCGGCTGCGGGGCGGGGGTGCGGTCGTCGTAGACGGGGCGTACAAGGATGCCACGCGCGGGGAAGTCGCATGTGTCGATGCGGGGCTCTATCTTGCCTTTGTGGTTGTTGTTACACCAGAAGGAGATAATCTCGGCGGGGCCATAGCCATAGTTCATGACCTCGCTCGACCAATAGTAGCTCACCTTGCCTATATAGTATTTCTCCAGCTTGTTGTTGTCGCTATCCAGCCATCCGCCGTTGGTGAGGAAGATGTGGTTGCCGTTGGGGCCGGTCACCTTGATACACTTCCTGCCATTGACTCTGTCCCACTCAAACTTGCACTTCTCTATCAGTTCGGTCCAGTCTGCCTTGTTGGGCATGCGCCAGTGGCTGCGCAGAATGACTCTGGCGGCATCGTATTGGGGCAGAAGGATGTTGTCTTTGCCCACTCGCTCGGCCAGTTGGCTACTTATCTGGCTTCTGTATATGGTCTTGTTGGGGTCCAGCTTGGCTTGGATGGCAGGGGGATAGGCAGAGGCCTTGTAATCCTGCATCCATACTCCCTTGGGCTCACCCCATTGGAAGTAGTACTTGCTCTCCCCGTCGGCGCTGCCAAGGTCGGCATCGGCCCACTTGACCGATAGACCCAGGTCTACGGCCTTGATGTTCTGCGCCTGCAGCGCGATGGCTACCAGGGCAAGAAGTGTGGTGATGATGTATCTCTTCATCGTTGTGCGGATAGTGGATAGTTACTTTTGGGTTGGTATACAGTCTCTCCGGAGCAGCAACTGGAGCACCGGGGCGGCGGCTGACGGCTGGCGGGACGAACACACTGGCGGCTGGCAGGGCTGGCAGGGCAGGGATAATCGGCGCTGCGGCTCTGCTCATGACCCGTCTGCTCGCGCCAGGGTAAGCGAAAAGCCTCATGAGCCTTAGACTTCCCGAGGGAATGAAAGGCACATGAGGCTCTACAGTCTATATTTATCCTACCTGGCTTCCAGGCTTGACATCCTTTGATGTGGTGGTCACAGAGAGTGTGCCGTCGTAGTTGACAGCCGAGAGTATCATGCCCTGGCTTTCCTCGCCCATCATCTTGCGTGGCGCGAAGTTGGCTACAAACAACACCTGCTTGCCCACGAGCTCCTGTGGGTCTTCATAGTAGGCAGCGATGCCGCTGAGGATGGTGCGGCCGTCCTTGGTGCCGTCGTCGATGTGGAACTTGAGCAGCTTCTTCGACTTCTTCACCTTCTCGCACGAGGTGACGAGGCCCACGCGGATGTCCAGCTTCTCAAAGGTGTCGAAGTCCACGGTGTCCTTGATAGGCTCGGGCTCATAGTTGGCAGCCTCGTTGGCCTTCTTGGTGTTCTCGAGCTTGAGCAGTTGAGCGTCGATGACGCTGTCTTCCAGCTTCTCGAAGAGCAGCGACGCCTCTCCCAGCTGTGTGCCGGCGGCGAGGATGTCCATGCTGCCCAGCTGTTCCCACTCGAAGCTGTCCATATTGAGCATGGCGCGCAGCTTCTTGGAAGAGAACGGCAGGAAAGGCTCGAAGGCGATGGCGAGGTTGGCGCAGAGCTGCAAGCACACGTAGAGGATGGTCTCCACACGCTTGGGGTCGGTCTTCCACACCTTCCAGGGCTCACACTCGGTGATATAGCGGTTGCCGATACGCGCCAGGTTCATGGCCTCTTTCTGTGCGTCGCGGAACTTGAAGCCGTCGAGCAGCTCCTCGACCTTGGCCTTGACGTCCTTGAACTCGGCGATAGTCTGGCGGTCAACCTCGGTCAGCTCGCCACAGGCGGGAACCACGCCGCCCCAGTATTTCTTGGTGAGCTGCAGTGCGCGGTTGACAAAGTTGCCATAGATGGCCACCAGCTCAGAGTTGTTGCGCTCCTGGAAGTCCTTCCAGGTGAAGTTGTTGTCCTTGGTCTCGGGAGCATTGGCTGTGAGGACATAGCGGAGCACGTCCTGCTTGCCGGGGAAATCGACGAGATACTCATGGAGCCACACCGCCCAGTTGCGCGAGGTGGAAATCTTGTCGTTCTCCAGATTGAGGAACTCATTGGCAGGCACGTTGTCGGGCAGGATATATCCGCCGTGGGCCTTGAGCATGGTGGGGAAGATGAGGCAGTGGAACACGATGTTGTCCTTGCCGATGAAGTGGATGAGGCGGGTATCGTCGTCCTTCCACCACTTCTCCCAGTTGCCCCAGCGGGCCGGGTCGCTGTCGCAGAGCTCCTTGGTATTGGAGATATAGCCGATGGGCGCGTCGAACCACACGTAGAGCACCTTGCCATCGGCACCCTCTACGGGCACGGGGATACCCCAGTCCAGGTCGCGGGTCATCGCGCGTGGCTGCAAGTCCATGTCGAGCCACGACTTACACTGTCCATACACGTTGGGACGCCACTCCTTGTGACCTTCCAGTATCCAGTCCTTGAGCCACTGCTGATAGTCGCCCAGCGGGAGATACCAGTTCTTGGTGGGACGCTTCACGAGGCCGTGGCCAGGGTTGTTCTTGTTGGTGGGGTTGATAAGCTCCTCGGGCGAGAGCGTGGCTCCGCACTTCTCGCACTGGTCACCATAGGCACCCTCGGCACCACAGCGCGGACAGGTACCCACGATATTGCGGTCGGTGAGGAACTCGCCGGTCACCTCGTCACAGTACTGCTCCTCGGTGATTTCTTCGAGCTTGCCGTCGTCATAGAGCTTGCGGAAGAAGTCGGATGCAAACTTGTGGTGTATCTTGCTGGTGGTGCGGCTGTAGATGTCGAACGAGATGCCGAACTCTGCAAACGAGTCCTTGATGAGCTTGTGATAGCGGTCTACCACCTCCTGCACGCTGATGCCCTCCTTGCGGGCACGTATGGTCACGGGTACGCCGTGCTCGTCGCTTCCGCCGATGAATATCACATCCTTTTTCTTCAGTCTGAGATATCTTACATAGATGTCGGCAGGCACATATACACCGGCGAGATGGCCGATATGCACACCGCCGTTGGCGTAAGGAAGCGCCGCAGTCACGGTAGTACGCTTGAAATTCTTCTCCATATTTGTTGTGATTGTATTTATTTTGGTGCAAAGTTACAAAATTATTATTAAGTAATGTGTTTGTTTACAAACAATTGCACCCCGCCGCTGCAATTATTTGCGCTGTCATCGCCTCTGCGATTGCCGTCGTCGGTGCGACCTCACCCTCATTCTGCCACCAGTGTCTCCTGCCTCCAAACCTCCTGCTACTGTTGTGCCAGCGCCAGCGCCGACATGCCAGCTACTGCCGACACCCTGCCCTCAACTATCGACATCTTGCCCGAGTCCGCAGTAAAGTTGAGTTCGTGGCACGAATTGGTGATTGCCAAGTTAGCCATGATAACTGCCCGCCGTGCCGTCACCGATTCAAACCTCGCAATCAGCATAAACGCAGTCTCCGCCCTCGCCGCTTTGGCAAGTCAGTGTTAATGCCGGCTCGCACCCAATGGCAACATACAGCAAATCCATTGTGGATGGACGCACACAATGGAGGAATGGGGTTTGCCCGTGGCGTGTTGTGCGCATACAATGATGGGGTAGCCCATGGTGGATGGTACGCACCCACGGCAACTCTGTAGGAGTTGCGATTACATAGCCCAGGGTTGAGGTGCGCAGCGCCT
>OHKP01001132.1_pt1 | contig 11886 bp, 9 predicted proteins | sample 1568861 | NCBI WGS metagenome assembly OHKP01 (sample SAMEA3879524, study PRJEB24766) | human gut metagenome | biome: human-associated habitat; feature: feces | place: USA | collected 1985/1987 | reverse complement strand
AGGACGTGTACACGCAATAAGCACGCTGAAGAGCTTAGTTGCGGATTTGAGGATAGCTAGAAATCAAGACACTCTTCTTCATAAACCTTTTCACGAAGATACGAGAGCACTTTTGAATGGTTAGTTTCACCTTGGGCTTTTATGGAGTCTGGGGTCTCATGACCACCAAAAAAGTCGTTGCTAATCTTCATCTCCAAATCGTTTAGCATTTCAGCAAAGTCAGGAAGATTCTTGAAAACAGGCGATAGTGTCAAATCCTTGTACAGCATTTTTAGAGCTGCATCCCTAGATTCAAACTGAGAGAATCCCATAAAATCAAAGGCGGCATTTGTACCTATGGCGGCAGAAACGGTATATTGGAATGCTTCACGATCTATCGTCATAGATAGAATACGGTTTTTAATCGTGTTCAAGCTATTGGGATTAATCTCTATTTCCTCGCTAAGCATTAAATATGATAGACTGATGATTTGCTGTCGGTCGTCAATGTCCCTTATTGTCCCATACGATAAGAATACCAGTAAGCCATTGCCTGCCTCTCTCTTGTTATGAATCTTTTTTATACATGCAGGATCTGCTTGCATTGCTCTCCACGCTTTATATAAAGGATGGTACACACTATCACCATCCTTCCCCATTTTAATTTGCGTAAAGGCTTCTTCTACATATTTTTCTGCAATTGATTTTTCTTGACTAGCGGAAGCTGGCGAATTTGTGCTCGCAGATTCTTTTCTGTACTCCAAATCCACGCCACGATCATACATGTGCAGCACGCATTTGCAGACATTGCTATTTTTATAGTAAATGGTGAGGCCATAATCGCTGTAGTCAATCTCTTGCCACCCAAATGGAGTTTGTGCTTCTATTGGGAAACCTCGAAATTCTGCCATTTCGTTTGTTTTCCGAATAAGTTTCATTGGCTTGTCAGACATATTAGGTTTGCCCAAGTCGTCATTATATATTTTTACAATATAGCCAACACCAGCCTCAAGCCGATACCCAGGGCATCCATTCGTATTACTGATTACACTGACAGTTCGTCCACATTGCTGAAGCCCTTGAACGGGGATGTTTGATTCGTAACGTTGATGACAATCGGACTTGAACGTAAAAGGATAAAATGAGTTTCTGTTCTCAATTTCAACCTTACGTTGTTCTTCTTTTTTTCGATTCTCTTCCAAACGTCTTTCACGTTCTCGGACAATACGTTCCTGTTCCAGTTTTTGCAAATGAGCATTTTCTTCCTCTCGTCTGCGCATTTGTTCTTCTTTTTCTCGTTTCTTCTTGAAATAACCAAATGGCCACATAATTGTTATTTTTATAGTTATTGAAAACGAGAAGCGTGGTACTGCCAATAACCACGTCTTTAAGTGCAGGCCCTGAGAAAACCTTAATCAACAGATATGGTTAAGCAGCCCACGCTATAACGTGGGAACTGCCATGCCAATTCTTGTTGATTTCGTGTTTTAGTTTCTCAGGCTTCGCACTTACAAGAGTAGCATAACGCTCCTTTATTTCAAATGTCTGGAAATGGTTACCCAAATCCGACTACAAAAGTACTCAAATTATCTGAGATTCACGGTAGTCAAAGAAAAAAGTTCGCATATATTTCGCAACATTCTTGTGGATTTAAAAATAAAGCATTACCTTTGCAGTAACAAATCCCGCCCGCTTCCCGTAAGATTAGCGTACCCAGCGGGACATTTTTATTTATGGGAGTCAGATATACAAACCAAGCCATAACCACAGAGCAGCAAATTGATATTCTCAGGGAGAGAGGCTTGCTCATTGATAATGTTGAACAAGCGATTGAAATCCTAGACAACATCAGTTACTTTCGTCTTGCTGGTTATTGGCGACATTTTGAAGCAAATCGCATTACGCACCAATTTAGAGTAGGTAGCCACTTTGCGGACATCATAGACCTTTATTCTTTTGATAAGGAACTTAGAGCATTGTTGTTTACTGCAATCCAAATGATAGAAGTTTCTGTGCGCACTAAAATAATCAAGCATTTCGCGTTGGAGTTTGGAGCATTTTGGTTTATGGACGAAAGTTATGCGACCAATAGAACTCGTTTTGATGCAAACTTGTCCGTAATCCGTAAGGAGGTTTCTCGCTCTCACGATGGTTTTATCACTGAGCATTTCCGTAAATATAGTGAACCTGACTTGCCTCCTGTGTGGAAAACATTGGAAGTCATCTCAATGGGTACACTATCAAAACTCTATTCTAATTTCTCGAATGCTACCGCAAAACATGCTGTGGCGAGAGAGTTCGGCTTAAATCACCACAAATTTCTGAGAAGCTGGTTAGAGTGCCTTGCCGTACTTCGCAACTGCTGCGCCCATCATTCAAGACTATCAAACCGAGTGTTCCCTGTAAAGCCTATGATGCCGGAACGTATGCCTCATACTTGGATTACTGACTTCTCGTTTCGAGAGCAAGTCTTATATCCTCAACTTTGTTATGTTGTATATTGGCTAAACTCTGTTGCTCCTTATAATACCTTCGTTCCCGACTTTAAACAACTATTGGCAAAGCATCCATCTGTCAAGACTCAATTATTAGGCTTTCCTCATAACTGGGAGCAAGAACCTTTATGGCGATGAATCTTTACTCCACATATAGCCGTTTATCCCCTTATGTCGGATGCAAAGGTAGCTAGCCTCATTGAATATGGAAAGGTCAAGCCGTAAACCGTTTGGCGTAGTTTCTTCCTCCTTCGGAGAGTAAACAGCCCCAAAACCTTTCCCCATTCATCGGCTTGGCTTAATCCTGCATCCGGCAACGGAGACAAACGACTGACGAAATAGTAGAAAAATCAACTCAAACAAGAGTTTTTTGATTTGAGAGCCTATTATTTTATTTCAGAGAGGATATTATTTAGTAGGAATAAATTGGGCAAGCGGAAGACTGCACTCCCTCCAAAATAATAGATTCCTCTTTTCCATTCCCTCGCCTCCTTTTGCGTAGTTGAGTTATTGACACATCGCTGTGCAACACGTAACTGAATCTACAAATGATAATGGAGTGGGCGAATATCCAACAAAATATCGTACCTTTGTAGAGGCTTAGGAGTAAGCCAAAATAGAAGTGGAATAACAGAAAGCAAATTGCACCGAAAAGAGAAGAAAACGCCCAATTTAGCACTCCAGCCAAGTTAAGAAACAATAAAAGCGTTAAATCTTCACCCTTTAGAATGTACAGTTAAAGTTTACGACCATATTTCTGACTTATTACTCACAAACTATTGAGCAATAACTGGTTGCAAATACTCTGCCTGTAATTCCCTTTCAAGTATCAACATTCCAGATAGTGTGACAAATATTGGGGATTTCGCTTTTGCTGGTTGTGATTCCATTTCTCCTCAAGTCAAATCCGACATCATTCAACGTTTTGGGGAGAAGTCTTTTATGAGGAAGATATCTGGTCCATCTGAAATATTGAAGTGACGCATGAGGTTATGTAAGACTTTTACCTATAATAAAAGTCTTACATAACAACGTTTACGCCCAAAATCCTTTGACATTGGAAAACAACAAATACCCCAATTCGGGATAAAATAGCGATTAGTTGCATGTGAAGACAGATACGCGAATTCTCTTCCCATGCCATCAGGCAAGGGCAATATATAAAGAATCGAAAGAGATTATTACTGCGTCAAGACCAAAGCGTACAGTTCGCCTTATATGTATATATGTCTGCCCAACCTCTGCCCATCGGGGCTTCCGGTATGGGTATAGACGTTACAAACGTAACACTTTTACCTTGAAAACCGCTTTGTTTGGCTGGCTAAGTATGATTTTAAGGTCTGATTTAACATTGTTAAATATAAATGTATCAAAGAATTCCACTTTTGCTTGATTTGTCTCGCAAAAAGTTTGTATTATCAATGATTATTCGTATTTTTGCAGCACGAGAACCCGCCAAGCCTCTCAACGATGCTCAAATGTGCGGGTCGTTTTTGTTTTTATGGGTATATGGCAACAAGAATTCCGTTCATAAAAACATACTCCACACCCCAAGAGTTAGTGCAGCTACTCAAAACCAGAGGTATGGAGATAACCGATGAGGAAAAGGCTCAGCATTATCTTTCCCACATCGGTTACTATCGTTTGTCTGCCTATATGTACCCATTACTTTCCATTCCCAAGGAACAACATTTATTCAAGCAAGGAGTAACTTTCAGTAAGGTTATGATGTTGTATCGCACAGAAACCCACAGAAATGACTAATTTTGCAACGCCATTAGACTAAAGAGCCAGAAAAGTGAACGGATATCCCCGTTTTGGGTGGGTGGATATCCTCCGTTTTCAGCAGATAAGATGATGCTTGCGACAAGCAACTCGGATGGTAAAGCCACTAAAGAGAAAGGGGCTAAGCCGATGAAAATCGCCTATTTCTTTTGCTCGCTCAAAAGAAATAGGCAAATCTTTATAAGTCGCAATTTAATTCCAAAAAACTTTTAATAGAGTTACCTATAGAAAATAGTAACTCATTATTTATTGGCCCGCTTAATTGTCTTGTATGGATGACTAACTTATTTGATTTGTCGTAATCAAGACCATCATAATGAATCCAATAATTTTGAGTCGAATCAGGTAAACCAACTTTGTGAAAAGACACTCCAAAAGTATTGTCAATTTGTCTATTGCTTCCTTGATTGACAATATAGCTTCCACAAGCAAGCACCACTACAGGAAAAGATTGTATGAACTTAGATTCTTTGAACAACTCAAGTTTTGTCCCTATCGTGTCTTTTTTTGCATAGGCAGAATGGCGAGCACAAACATTATTGAGCTCCGTACAAAATGCCATTTCTTCAAAATCTAATTTTCCTGCTATATGTTTTCTTTTAGGATAAACAGCATCTATTATCTTTTGATACTTGCTCCATGTACATCCCTCGCCTTTTTTCGAGCGGATTTGCCAAAGGTCCTTATAACTCTTGCCATTTAGTTCATTCAAGCACTCAAAGGTGTGTCTGTTGTTTCTCACCTTCAGCTCCGGCTCATTTGTATCGTTGGGTTCACAGCCGACAAACAAAATCATTGAGTTAGGATTTCCTTGTCCTATATAGAAGTCGCTGTTGCTGCATTCTTGCGCAAATTCTTTAAATAGTAAATATCTGTCTGTCATATTTTTTTAAATATAGGGTTAGCTTTGCTCTAATTGTAAAAGCGCATGTAGTTTTTCCAACAACTGCCTTTCTTTTTCAATAGTCTCTTCTACTTTTTCAAATCTAATGCCAGCAAGCTGAGCCATACTAAAATTTGCAATATGTCTTGAAACAATCTGCGAAATTTTATATTCGGTTTCCAACATTTGCACATACTCGTTAATGTCACGTGAGTTTCTGAGCATTAGCAATGTTTTTTCTATATTACTATCTGAGCAACATATTAGTAGGGCTTTACCAACTGCTATTTCATTCTCTGTCGCCTTTATCCAATCTTTCGTATGACCATACATATAGAAGAATATAGAATGATTTCCTAACACCCCATTAGTGGTAGGCTTAGGCGAGTGTTTTATTTCTTCAGCAAATAATTCTTGTGAGAGTAAAAGGTAATCTTTGTGTTTCCCATTATCAACAAAGATAATATCGTCTGTAATTTTTCTATAATTCGGTTTGTACCGAAGCAATTTGGAATAATTTGATATTTCCTCAACTTTGTAGGTATATATTTTACCATCTTTTATTTCATATCTTATTTCCTTATGCATAAAATCCATTTCAGTAAATGCCAACGGCTACCATATTGGCATGATTAATAAATGTTTTTTATATATACATGAAAACGTGGAGCCAATCCTGTCACTCGTTCCACGCAGTAAAGGCTCTGGCATCGCCCAAGTTGTCGAAACGAGCAACGCCGAAAGCCCCACGCCTGTGTACGTATATAGAAAGCACTCTTGACAACGAACGACAAAATCGCTCGAAGCCAATGAGGGCTGTATACAATACACCTCATGAGGCGTTCCCGTTGCTTTGTTCTTGACAACTTTGCTCGAACTGCCAGATTCTTACTGCGTCAAAACCAAAGCGTACAGTTACGCCTTATATGTATATATGTCTGCCCAACCTCTGCCCATCGGGGCTTCCGGTATGGGTATAGACGTTACAAAGTAACACTTTTACCTTGAAAACTACTTTATTTGGCAGGAAAAGTATGATTTTAAGCCCTGATTTAACATTAATAAATATGTCAAAGAATTCCACCTTTGCGTAATTTTTCTCGCTAAAAAGTTTGTATTATCAATGATTATTCGTATATTTGGAGCGTCTGTCCTCGCCAAGCCTCTTAACAATGCTCAAATCGTGCGAGGCGTTTTTTGTTTGTACACATTTGAATATGGCGAATCTTATCCCCTTTACAAAGCGGTTTGAATCTTCGGAAAATCTCGTTAATTTGCTTGAATCACGAGGTTTACAGATTTGTGACAGAAACAAAGCCATACAGTACCTTGACAATATTGGTTATTACAGATTGTCTGCTTATATGTATCCTTTGTTGAAGATGCCCAAAACAGCACATTTGTACAAGAAAAACAGATAGACAGAATAGGGTTGAGATGGATATTGAAAGACTATAATCGGTCGGTTTAATTATAATCCGACCGAAAAATCCACAATCCGACCGAAAATCCGACCGTTTGACGATGTCCCGACCGAAAACAGACCAATAGAACGGTATGTCTGACACAGATATTCAATACAAACCCAAAGAAAAGGAAATATGTTATTAGGAAACAAGATAAGGTCTCTAAGAGACGAACAAGGAATATAGCAGCGTCAAGTAGCTGCACACTTAGAAATAGATACACCTATGTTCAGCAAGATTGAACGTGGCGATAGACGAGCCAAAAGGCTATCGACCTTACTGCTAAGGTTAAACTGCATGAGTGGTATCAGAAGGTATCAGCTTGTGCGTTGCGTGAAGTAAAGGCTGCAAGGGATGCCATCAAGTACAAGGAAGAAGAAGTACTAAACTACTTCATAAACAGATCAACCAATGCTCATGCAGAATCTCTTAACTCTAAGTTGAAAGGCTTTAGAGCACAACTCCGCGGTGTGCAAGATTTACCTTTCTTTGTGTTCAGAGCGTCTATGATCTTTGGATAACATGATTATATTGCCACGGACTTATGCAACTGTGCCGTTAGTGATGAACCTCTATTTCCTGTTGCTTAGAGTGATGGCTAATGATATGAAGGCAAAGGTAATGCCCACGATGCATACGCCTAACCAGTTGGCTCGGTTCCATAAATATCCGGCACAGAATGTACCGAGTGAACCACCTATAAAATATGTGGTCATGAAGATGGTGTTGGCACGGTTGGAAGCATGCGGAATCTCTTGCAGGCATCCGCTTTGATTACTGAGTTGCTGACATTGCAAGCCTATGTCGACCAGGATGATGGCTGCGATGAGCCCTGCGTAGGTGTCGCCGAAGAGCAAGGCTATTCCCCAGGCCATAATCTGCATGCCTGCTCCGAATAGACTGAATTTACGAATGCCGAACTTAGGGACCTGTTTGCCTATGCCACTTGCCGCCACGGCACCCATGATGCCGCAGAGTCCGAGCATCCCTACCATGTCGCTTCCTGCCCTGAAAGGTGGCTGGGCAAGATGAAAGGCGAGGCACGACCATATAGCCATCATGCTGCCGAAACCAAAGGCGGCACGGATGGAGTAGATGCGTACCGAGGGGTGGAGAATGATAATCTCTGCCATGGTGCTCATTAGACCTCTATAAGTACCGTCATAGTTGCGTTTCATCTCTGGCATCATCAATAGCATTACGCCCATGCAGATGAGCATCACGAAGGCGGCGATAATAAACATCTCGCGCCATCCCAGCCATTCGCCGATGTAGCCGCTAATCACTCGTGAGGTAAGGATGCCCGTCAGTAATCCGGATAGTACAAAGCCCATATTCCTGCTCTTGTTCTTGGGTGCAGAAAACTGTCCTGCTATCGGGATGAAGAACTGTGGAATCACGGAACAGGCTCCTATCAGCAACGAGGCCCCCCAGAGCATCCACACGTTTTGTGCCACTGCCATCACGATGGCCATCACGGCAGCGATGCTCATATTGACAAGGATGAGTCTCTTGCGTGAAAACATGTCGCCCAGGGGAATGAGGAAGAATAGGCCAAGCGCATAGCCTATCTGCGTAATCACGGTGATGAGGTTGGCGCTCTGCTCGGTAATGCCTATGTCGTGACGGATTAGTTCGAGCAACGGTTGGTTGTAGTAGCAGTTGGCTACTGTGAGTCCTGCGATGACGGCCATCATCAGGAGAATGTTGCGGGGAATACCTTGATTTTCTTTTAGCTGAATCATTTGGGTCTGTTTCTTATTCCTTTGGGACAGCAAAAATACTACAAAGTTCTTTAATTACATTGTTCTAAGCGATTTTTTATCGCTGCCACGCTAAAATGGCAGGATAATGCTCATAGGACGGCGGGTATATAGAATGGAGTATGGTGAACCTTTGTCCATGAGTCAGTTCTCTTTTGGCATCTTCCCTCTGTTTGTGTTTCGGCATAGTCTGTTATGTCTTCAGCCCAACTCGAAGCAATCTGCTCAAGAACGACACGGATATGATCTGGAGTCTAATGACCGATTTTGGGGGCAACAAAAGAAACAGGGTTGCGGGAATGGAACCTGCAACCCTGAAGTGAGTGGTTGCCGCACTGATGGTGCGGCGGGTGATAAGTGCGCTATATACCTTATTATATATATAGCATTATCTCTTGGACAGAACTTCCTGCTCGTACTTCTGTACCTCGGTGATGTACTGCTCGGCTACGGGCACATTGTTCTTGAGGTTGAAGTAGTCGAATACGGCACCGAATGGGAGGGTCTTCATCTCCTCGAGGAGGGCGAGACGCTCGAAGCCCTTGCCTTCGTCCTCGTACTTGCGCAGTGTGGCAAGCGGCTCAAGGAATGCCTGGAGCAGAGACTTCTGGGCTGCACGTACGCCGATGACATAGGCACCGATGCGGTTGATGGATGCGTCGAAATAGTCGAGGCCGATGTGGGCACGGTCGAGGGCGTTGGCGCGCACAAGCTCGGTGAAGAGGTTGCGGGTGTTGTCGTCGAAGAGTGTCACGTGGTCGGAATCCCAGTGCATGGGGCGGCTCACGTGGAGCATCAGCTCGGGCACGAAGAGGAGGAGGCAGGAAACCATATCGCTCACATTCTCGGTGGGCTCGTAGTGGCCGGTGTCGAGGGTGTAGATGGCGTTGTTCTTGGAGCAGTAGCCTGCGAAGAAGTCGTGAGAACCTACGGTGTAGGCTTCGAGGCCGATGCCGAAGAGCTTGGCTTCGAGACAGGACTTCATGTGGGGCAGGTCTTCGGCGAGGATTTCGTCGAGGCTCTCTTTGAGAATCTGGCGGTAGCGATAGCGCTCTACGGTGAGGTCCTTGCTTCCGTCGTGAACCCAGATGTTCATGATACAGGGGTCGCCCTGTGCCTTACCCATGGCATCGGCGATGCGGCGGCAGCGCTTGGTGTGCTCAATCCAGAAGTCGCGGATGGCCTTGTCGGGATTGGCCAGCGATAGGTCGCCACTCTTGGGGTGGGAGAAGCTGGTGGAGTTGAAGTCGAGCTTCAGGTTGTGCTCCTTTGCCCAGTCAATCCATCCCTGGAAGTGGGAAACTTCTACCTGGTCGCGGTCTACAAACTTGCCGCCGAACTCTCCGTAAATCTCGTGGAGATTGAGGCGATGGTTGCCTGCGAGCAGGGTCTGTACTTTCTCTATATCCTGACGCAGCTCGTCGATGTTGCGTGCCTTGCCGGGGTAATTGCCTGTGGCCTGGATGCCACCGGTAAGAGCTGAGTTGCTCTCAAAGCCTGTCACGTCGTCGGCTTGCCAGCAGTGAAGTGATATAGGGGTCTTCTCGAGTTCGGCGATGGCTTTGTCGGTGTCTATGCCAAATTCAGCGTAACGCGCCTTGGCGATGGCATAGTTCTGTTCAATGGTTTCTACTTTCATGATTTTGTTATTTTTTGGGTTCATATTTCTTAATCTCTACCGAGTTGGCGATGATATGGCGCATCTGCCAGATGTCATCCACCTCTCCGGCTGCTTTGGCCTGAAGCATCACGTTGCCCAAGGCTGTGCCCTCCTGTGGACCTGCCAGTACGGTGATGCCGCAAGCGTCGGCGGTAAGCTGGTTGAGGAAGTCGTTCTTGGAGCCGCCTCCGATGATGTGGAGCACCTTGATGTCGGTCTCGCTGAACTCGCGCAGGTAGCCCAGCACCTCGCTGTAGCGTCGGGCGAGTGAGTCGAAGATGCAGCGGATAATCTGTCCGTGGGTTTCGGGCACGGGCATACCGTGGTCGCGGCAATACTGCTGTATGGTGGCTACCATGGAGTCGGGATTGGTGAAGCAGGGGTCGTCGGGGAAGATGAAACTCTCGTTGTTCTCTATCTCCCAGGCTTCCTTCTGCAGCTCGAGGTGTCCCAGATGGCGTAGCTCTGACCATTCCTGTCGGCAGCGCTCGTAGAGCCACATGCCGCAGATGTTCTTGAGGAAACGTGTGGTTCCGCCTACGCCGCCCTCGTTGGTGAAGTTGAGCTCGTAGCTGCGGTCGTTGATGATGGCTTTCTTGGACTCGATACCCATGAGGCTCCATGTGCCGCTGCTGAGGTAGGCAAACTCTTCGTCCTTGGCGGGCACGGCGGCCACGGCGCTGGCAGTGTCGTGGCCGGCTACGGCTATCACGGGCACGGCGCCGAGTCCGGTCTGCTTCTGCACGGACTCGTTGATGGTGCCGATGATGGTGCCGGGGTGGGTGAGTGTGCCAAACTGCTCGCGCTTCAATCCTATGCTCTCAAGCAGTCGCTCGTCGAGGTCGCCCGTGGTGGGGTTGAGCATCTCTGAGGTCGAGGCTACGGTGTATTCGCAGATGGCGTTGCCGGTGAGCATGTAGCTCAGCGCGTCGGGCATGAAGAGAATCTTCTTGGCATTGCGCAGTGCCACGTTGCCCATCTCGCCCATGGTGTAGAGCTGGAAGAGGGAGTTGAAGTTCATGAACTGGATGCCGGTGCGCTGATATACCTCGGCGCGGCTAATCTTCTCTTCGAAGTAGCGCTCCATCATGCCCATGGTGTGTGGGTCGCGGTAGGCGAGTGGGTTGCGCAGGGGCTGGCCGTCGTCGCCAATGCATACGAAGTCGCATCCCCAGGTGTCGATACCTATGCTCGTAATCTCAATGCCACGCTCGGCGACGGTCTTGAGTCCCTTGATGATTTCATTATATAGGGCAAAGAGGTCCCAATAGAAAAAGCCATTGACATTGATTAGAGGATTGCCAAAACGGGTAATCTCCTCCAAAGCAACCTTGCCGTCTGCAAGGGTGCCTATGATAGTTCTTCCGCTGGTTGCGCCTAAGTCAACCGCAAAGAAACACTTTCTATTCTTCATGATTTGTGTAAGATTTTTAGTTTTTCTGCAAAGTTAACTGATTGTTGGCATTGCGCATCTTGTTTTTTGACCTTAATTCATAAGTTTTTGACAATATCTACACATTATTATATTATATATAGGCACGTGGGGGCTGGATGGACGCGCGGGAATGGTATCGGTGGTGCCCTGTTTGGCGATTATGGGTGTCGGGGCGTGTCGTGGTGGTGGCTGCGGGTGTGATGAGGGGCGAGAGGCGCCTTCGGGTGCTTTTCGCGGTTTTTCCCGCTCTTTTAGCGTGGGTGGGATATGAAGCGAAGATTGGCTCTGGAGCCACTAAAATCGCGACAAAATGGGCGAAAATAGCCTCTTTTGTCAAAATATGCGAAAAATTTGCGTTTGTTTTAAACTTTTTTGTTGAAATGTTTGGTTTGTGTTGAAAAAAGCTATACCTTTGCATCC
>OHKP01001128.1_pt1 | contig 11944 bp, 7 predicted proteins | sample 1568861 | NCBI WGS metagenome assembly OHKP01 (sample SAMEA3879524, study PRJEB24766) | human gut metagenome | biome: human-associated habitat; feature: feces | place: USA | collected 1985/1987 | reverse complement strand
AGAATATGGAGAAATATATTGGAAAATCAGTATATAAGGGTACTGCCATCGGACCAGTTAATGTTCTAAAGAAAAGTGAAAGTCTGATTAAGCGTGTACATGTTGAGAATGTTGATGAAGAATTAAGACGTCTGGACAAAGCTAAAGAAAAGACGCTTCAACAGCTTGCCAGGCTGTATGATAAAGCATTAAAGGAGGTTGGTAAAGTCAATGCAGAGATATTTGAAGTGCATCAGATAATGCTTGAAGATGAAGATTATCAGGATGCTATTCATAATATGATATGCAATGAGAATGTTAATGCAGAATATGCGGTGTCAATAACAGGAGATAATTTTGCTGACATGTTTGCTAATATGGATGATGATTATATGAGAGCACGTTCAGCGGATGTAAAGGATATATCTAATCGTCTGGTGAGTAATTTGAGCGGTGAAGAGCAGCCTGACTGGGAAAACACAGAGCCATCAATTATTGTGGCAGATGATTTGACACCGAGTGAAACTGTACAGATGGATAAGAATAAGATTTTAGCATTTGTGCTGGTACATGGTTCGGCTAATTCCCATACAGCAATTCTTGCAAGAATGATGAATATTCCAGCATTAATTGGTGTACCAATTGAGTTAGAGTCCTTACACAATGGAGTTAATGCAATTGTAGACGGTCAGGATGGAATTTTTTACCTGAATCCGGATGAGAATCAGATAGCACAGGCTAAGGAAGCCCAGCAGAAGGAACAGGAACAGAAAAAACTGCTTGCTAATTATAAAGGAAGAGAGTCAGTCACAAAGAGTGGCAGAAAGATTAACCTTTATGCGAACATTGGAAATGTATCTGATGTTGCTTATGTATTAGAAAATGATGCTGAAGGAATAGGATTATTCAGAAGTGAGTTCCTGTATCTTGGAAGAGATGAACTTCCTGATGAAACAGAACAGTTTAATGCCTATCGTCAGGTATTACAGATGATGGCAGATAAAAAAGTAGTTATTCGTACACTTGATATTGGGGCAGATAAAAAAGCAGATTATCTTGGACTTGGCAAGGAAGATAATCCTGCGTTGGGTTATCGTGCCATAAGAATATGTCTGGAGCAGCCGGATATATTCAAAACACAGTTGAGAGCATTATTAAGAGCTGCTAAATATGGTAATTTATCTATAATGTATCCAATGATTATTTCTGTGGAAGAAGTTGTAAGTATTAAGAAGATTGTTGCTGAGGTGGCAGAGGAACTGGAGAATGAGAATATTCCATATGAGATTCCAGAGCAGGGAATTATGATAGAGACACCAGCGGCAGTTATGCTAAGTGAGGAACTTGCAGAGCTTGTAGATTTCTTTAGTATAGGTACTAATGACCTTACACAGTATACACTTGCAATTGACAGGCAGAATAACAGACTGGACAGATTTTATAATCCGCATCATGAGGCAGTTCTCAGGATGATTGAGATGACCATACAGGGAGCACATAAGCATGGCAAATGGGTAGGAATCTGCGGAGAACTTGGAGCAGATACCACTCTTACAGAGAGATTTATTAAGATGGGTATAGATGAGCTTAGTGTATCGCCATCAATGGTACTTGGTGTTCGTAGCAGAATATGTGAAATGGAGTGATAAGTGATGAAAATATACAAAGCAAAAGATTATGCTGATATGAGTAGAAAGGCAGCTAATATTATATCAGCACAGATTATTATGAAGCCGGAATGTGTACTTGGACTTGCGACTGGTTCAACGCCAGTTGGGTTATATAAGCAGTTAGTAGAATGGTATAAAAAAGGTGACTTGGATTTTTCAGCAGTTAAGACTGTTAATCTTGATGAGTATAAGGGACTCAGTCAGGACAATGATCAGAGTTATTATTATTTTATGCATAAGAATTTATTTGATAATGTGAATATATCAGTTGATAATACTCATATTCCTAATGGAATGGAGCAGGATTCGGAAAAAGAATGTAACAGATATTCTGAACTGATTAAGTCTCTTGGTGGTATTGATTTACAACTTCTTGGAATAGGTCATAATGGACACATAGGATTTAATGAACCATCAGATTCATTTGAAAAACAGGTTCATTGTGTTGATTTAACAGAATCTACAATAGAAGCTAATAAGAGGTTTTTTGAATCAGCAGAAGATGTTCCAAGACAGGCATACACAATGGGAATCAAGACAATAATGCAGGCAAAGAAGATTCTGGTTGTTGCAAGTGGAGAAGATAAAGCACAGATTGTGAAAGAAGCCTTTTTTGGACATATTACACCATATGTTCCTGCATCAGTTCTGCAGCTGCATAATGATGTAACACTGGTAGCAGATGAAGCAGCTCTTAGTAAGATTTATTAAAGCATATTAACTTGGTGAATAGAAAGTTGTGAAGATATGATTATAAAGAATGCTGATGTTTATACACAGGATAATGTATTTGTTAAGGGAGATGTCGTTGTAGATAACGGCACATTCACCAAAGTGCTGGAAGCCCCTGATTATGTTGACAATGAAGTAGTAGATGCTACAGGACTTAAGATGATTCCAGGACTTGTTGACATTCATTTTCATGGATGCAAAGGCGCAGATATGTGTGATGGAACTAAAGAGGCACTTGATATAATTTCGCGGTATGAGGCTTCTGTCGGAGTGACGAGTATATGTCCGGCAACCATGACGATAGCTAAGGAAGAACTTGTTGAAGTTATGAAGAATGCCGGAGAGTATTCATATAATGGTGGAGCCCATCTGGTAGGAATTAATATGGAGGGACCTTTTATAAGTCCACAAAAAAAGGGTGCACAGGCAGCAGAGAATATTATGCATTGTAATTATGAGTATTTCTGTGAACTCCAGAAAGCTGCAAATGATTTAATAAAGATTGTTGATATTGCACCAGAAGAGCCGGGTGCGATGAATTTCATAGATAAAGTAAAAGATAATGTTGTGGTGTCGATTGCTCATACAGCAGCGGATTATGATACTGCGATGGAGGCAATTCAACATGGTGCAACTCATGCAACACATTTATACAATGCAATGCCCCCTATGAATCATAGAAAGCCTGGTGTTATAGGTGCAATAAGAGATTCATATCAATGTCATGCAGAACTGATATGTGATGGAGTTCATATTCATCCATCAGTAATACGGGCAACATTTGCTATGTTGGGTGCGGGACGCATAATACTAATCAGTGACAGCATGAGAGCAACAGGATTAGAGGATGGCGAATATACTCTTGGAGGACAGCCTGTAGTGGTAAAAGGTAATCTGGCAACATTACATGATGGAACAATTGCCGGATCAGCAACTAATTTAATGGATTGTCTTCGATATGTCGTTAAAAAAGCAGGGATTTCATTAGAAACAGCTGTTATGTGTGCAACAGAGAATCCGGCAAAGGAAATTGGTATATATGATAAAGTCGGAAGTATTTCTGTAGGAAAACAAGCAGATTTCGTGCTTATTGATGAGGAATTGAATATTAAGAGAGTATATATTGATGGAAAGGAGATAATATGCTAGGTTTTTTTAAAGGAAAGTCAAAGGATAATATTATTTATTCTCCATGTAAAGGAAAAGTGGTGCCAATTACTGAAGTTTCAGATCCAACATTTTCAGAAAAGGTTCTTGGAGATGGATTTGCAGTAATCCCTTCTGAAGGAAAGATATATGCTCCGGCAGATGGTGAGATTTCAATGGTGTTTGATACTCTTCATGCTGTGACAATGACAACCAGTCAGGGAACGGAATTATTGATACATATTGGGCTGGATACGGTAACGCTCAAGGGAGAACCATTTATTTCACATGTTTCAGGTGGTCAGCAGGTAAAAAAGGGTGATTTACTTTTAGAGGCTGATCTTGAAAAAATAAAGTCGGCAGGATTGGATACGATTACACCAGTCCTTATATGCAATACCGACGATTATAATAAAATTAATCTAATAAAGGAGGGTGAGGTATCTATTGATGATGAAGTCCTGAAAATATCATAATTACTCAGGATTTCACAATGCGCGTGATTGGGATAACCCCGATTAATAATGATTTAAAGGAGGAGAAAAGTATGAAATTTCTTCAAAAACTGGGAAAAGCGTTAATGCTTCCTGTGGCAGTACTGCCTATATGTGGTATCCTTATGGGTATCGGTTATATGCTGTGTCCAGAAACTATGCAGGGTGGAGATATTAAGGGCGCAGCTGATATGATTGGTTTGTTTCTTGTAAAAGCTGGTGGAGCTTTAATTGATAACATGGCAATCCTTTTTGTAATTGGTGTCGGTGTAGGTATGTCAGATAAAAATGATGGTACCGGAGGAATTGCGGCACTTGCTTCGTGGCTTATGATGACAACACTTCTTTCTACAAAGTTTGTTACAGTAATTATACCTTCTATAGCAGACAGTGCAACTAAAACTCTTGCATTTAACAAGATTGAGAATCCATTTATTGGTATTCTTGCTGGTATAATCGGTGCTATGTGTTATAACAAGTTTAAAGATACAAAATTACCAAACTGGTTATCTTTCTTTAGTGGAAAACGATGCGTAGCAATTGTTTCAGGAGTAGTATCAATTCTTGTATCTGTTGTGTTATTATTTGTATGGCCATTACTGTTCAGCGCATTAGTAAGCGTTGGTAAGGCAATTGTAAAGCTTGATATTGTTGGTGCAGGTATCTATGCATTCTTGAACAGATTGTTAATTCCTACCGGATTACATCATGCGTTGAACAACGTATTCTGGTTTGATACTATCGGACTTGGAGATCTACAGCACTTTTGGGCAGGACAAACATCAAGTGATGTTTCATGGAGTCTTGGAATGTATATGTCAGGCTTCTTCCCATGTATGATGTTTGGTGTTCCTGGTGCAGCTTTAGCTATGATTAAATGTGCAAAGCCAGCTAAGAAAAAAGTAGCTATAGGACTTGTTGCTTCTGCAGCATTATGTGCATTTATCTGTGGTGTTACAGAACCATTTGAATTTGGTTTCATGTTCCTTGCTCCTGGACTCTATGTTATCTATGCAATTCTTTATGGTATATTTACAATGATTACAGTTGCATTAGGCTTCAGAGCAGGATTTAGTTTCTCAGCAGGTGCTACTGACCTGTTATTCTCATCATCTCTTCCGGCAGCACAGAAGACATGGTTGATAATTCCTCTTGGTATAGCAGCATTCTTCGTATTCTATTTCGTATTCTTATTTGCCATTAAGAAATGGGATTTAAAGACTCCTGGCAGAGAAGATGATGATATAGAAGCAGAAAAGAAAGTTGAACTTGCAAGTGACGATTATACAACAATTGCAAAGACAATTCTTGAAGGCTGTGGCGGAAAAGAGAATATTGCAAGCATAGATAATTGTATTACAAGACTGAGACTTGAAGTAAAGGATATTACACTTGTTAATGATAAGGTTATTAAATCAGCTGGTGTTGCTGGTGTTATGAAACCTGGAAAGACATCTGTACAGGTTATTATAGGAACTAAGGTACAGTTTGTTGCGGATGCATTTTCTAAGCTTTGTGAATAATTAAAATGTAAAAATAAAGATAATAAAAAAATCCCCGGTAAGACTGCCAGAACAGCAGCTTATCGGGGATTATTTCATGTATTACTTTACCATGTTTAAAAATTCTTCATCAGATATTTTGGAATTCATTACAGCATTCTTAATTGCAGCGGACATAACGCGGGCAGCAAGTGTTCCTGCGAAGTTGATATCAACATGTACAGCTTCACCGTTGCCTCGTTTTGCAGTGCTTGCAGCATATATTGTATCTCCGTCTGCCATTGTGCCGACCGGATTAATGCAGCGTGCATACGCATTTCTTGCCATAGATGCAATCTTGTTAAGTTCAGCCTTGTTAAATGCAGCGTTGGTTATAATCGCACCGATTGTTGTGTTGCCAGTGAACATATCGCGAGGTGCCATGAACTGATAGAGTGCTTCTTCACAACTTACATACTCGGTTCTGTCAGCGTTCTTAAGTCCGGCAAGCTTTTTACCGGTTTCATAATCTGATATATCTCCAAGTGCATTTACAACAACAATTGCTGTCATTGTAAATGTGCCGGTTTTCACTGAATATATTCCAAGTCCTGACTTTTCTGCCTGATTCATACCCATAATTTTGCCGACAGTCGCACCTGTTCCGGCACCGATACAGCCCTGAACTGGTTCGCTATTATCAGAAGCATAGTTGTCTGAGTCAGTAGTGACAGAATCATCAGTATTGACAGTACCAGCTTTCCTGAGTGCCTGCATGCAGGCTTCGTAACCCATTGCACTGTCTGGGCGTACTTTAGAGCTTCCATATCCAAGATCAAATATGCATGACTGGCATACAAGCGGAACAAGTGAAACGCCTGTGTTATATCCTATACCATGTTCTTCAAGACATGTCATAACTCCGTCAGATGCGGCAAGACCGTATGCTGAACCGCCTGACAGCACGATGGCATTAATCGGATTGTCAGCAGTCATAGGCATAGTAAGAGGTGTTTCTCTTGATGCCGGACCGCCACCGCTAATGTCACAGCCTGCTGTAGCTCCGTCTGGAAAATATATAACAGTTACACCAGTGCCAGCTTCCTTATTGGAAGCATGACCTAATCTAAAATCATTAATATCATTAACTGAAATCTCTGTAAACAAAACTAATCCTCCGTTGATTAATGTCCGATTTATTCAATCAAAGTGACTGACTAATTCTGGTTAAGCTTAAGTGCAGCATATAATGCACGGGAAACCACACTAGCAACAATAAAGCAGATTCCTGCCTCAATAAGTCCCTGAACACCAACAAATAATACTACGAATATAAGTGGGTTCTTAGCTCCGAGTGCAGTAACGAAGGCCTGTACATAATCTGTATTATAGAAGAAGAGAACAAGTGAACTCATGAATAATAAAGTATTAAGTAAAGGACAGCAGAGGCTTGCTATATAATAAGAAAATTTCTTAACTCCATTAATACTGTGAAGTCCCTTGAATATAAGTCCTGTAAGGAAGCCTTCAAGAGTTCTTGTTACTACTGTTGTTACAAATGTACCAAATGGATTAATTCCGAGAAGAACAGTTCCCATTGCGCCTCCAACGAAGCACTGATAAAAGCTTGTAAGTCCGAATGCCAGACCACAGATTAAACCGCCGACAGGTCCTAAGATGATAGCACCTACAGCTACAGGAACAGTTAAAAGGGTGATAGAAAGTCCAGGGGTACGGATGTAGCCTAATGGGGTCAGTGACATAACGAGTATGACCGCAACCATAAGTGCCAGCTCCACCATGTACTTAGTGTTGAACTTCGTTGCAGAAGTTCGAGTTGCATTGATAGTATTCATATTGTCTCCTTTGCGGAAAGGTATGCAGCCCTTCCGGCTTGTTAAGATACATCTCCGAAAAACGGATGACGTTCGCGCGTATAATAACATATATATTGTTATTATTCAAACATTCTTTATAAATTATTTATAAAAATACATTTGACATTAATTTACTATAATGAAAATCGGTGTTAATATAAGAAACGCTTATTTATTATTGAAAGCAGATTTTTTGAAAATATTTATTAATAAAGATGGGAGAGTGTTTATGAGCAGAATTATTAAAAATGTGCTGCCATACTGGAAGTCGGTAGTGCTGGTATTTGCACTGCTTATTGTTCAGGCAGTGTGTGACTTGTCGCTTCCTGCGTATACTTCAGATATCATTGATACAGGTATACAGAATGGAGGCATAGAGCATACTGTGCCAGAAAAGATTACCAAGGAAGAATTTGACACTGCGAAGCTTTTTATGACAGAGGAAGAAGCACAGCTGTGGGAACAGTCGTATTCTTATAATGAAGATGATAATGTCTATGAATTAAGTGTCAAAGGTTCTAAGAACAAGACTGATTTAGACGACACACTTTTTACAGCACTTATAATTAACAACCAGATGTCTTCAGTGACTGAAAGTGCATTCAAAAGCCGTATGGCAGAGCAGATGCATGTAAGTGAGGAGCAGCTGTCCAATGTTTCAGTAGAAGATATTGGAAAGTCTATGGGCGTGGAACTCACTACATTTACACAGATGATGGAAGATTCGGATGGTAATGAGGTTGAAACTACATGTGTGGATATGAGACAGATAGTGAAGGCAATGTATAGTGCAGGGGCTATGAGTAAGGATGATATCCTTTCTATGAGAAGTGAATTCCAGAAGACTATTGATACTATGGGAAAGACTCTTGTTTCGTCTATGGGCGTTGCTTATGCAAAGAGCATGGATGCCAAGGCAGGAATGGACATGGATTCTATCCAGACTAAGTATCTGTGGGCAGCTGGTCTTAAGATGGTTGCCATGGCACTTCTTATGGCGGTTACTTCTGTATGTGTAGGCTTCCTTGCATCAAGAGTTGGTGCAGGTGTTGCAAGAGATATGAGAGGAAAGCTGTATTCTAATGTCATGGGATTCTCTAATGCTGAGATGGACAAATTCTCTACAGCGTCACTTATCACAAGAACAACTAATGATGTACAGCAGGTTCAGATGGTTACGGTTATTATGCTGAGAATGATTCTGTATGCACCAATTCTTGGCGTCGGAGGAATTATAAAGGTTGTTGGAACAGGAGCCGGCATGGGCTGGGTTATAGTTATGGCTGTTGCTGTTATCATTGCATTTGTAATGCTTCTTATGGTAATTGCGATGCCTAAGTTCAAGCTTATGCAGAAGCTGGTTGATAATGTCAATCTTGTATCCAGAGAGATTCTTACGGGTCTTTCTGTAATAAGAGCCTTTGGAAGAGAGAAGAAGGAAGAGGAAAGATTTGACGAAGCTAATAAAAAGCTTACTAATACAATGCTCTTTACTAACAGAACAATGACATTCATGATGCCAAGCATGATGTTTATTATGAATGGTTTATCAGTTCTTATCGTGTGGGTTGCCGCACACAGAATTGATGCCGGAGTTATGCAGGTAGGTTCTATGACTGCATTTATAACATATTCGATGCTTATAGTTATGTCATTCCTTATGCTTACAATGATGTCTGTAATGCTTCCAAGAGCGATGGTTGCAGCTGACCGTATAGATGAAGTTATTAATACACATTCTTCAATAGAAGACTCTGAGAATCCTGAGACAATTGAGTCTGCAAAGGGTGTAGTTGAGTTTAATCATGTTAATTTCATGTATCCGGGTGCTAAAGCAAACGTACTTGAGGATATTACATTTAAAGCAGAGCCGGGTAAGACTACAGCTATTATAGGAAGTACGGGCTGTGGAAAGTCAACGCTCGTTAATCTTATTCCAAGATTGTATGATGTTACAGGAGGAAGCATTACTATTGATGGTCATGATATAAGAAATATCTCTATGCATGACTTAAGAAGTGAGCTTGGTTATGTGCCTCAGAAGGGAATGCTTTTCTCTGGTACTATTGCAAGTAATTTAAGATTCGGTAATCCTGATGCAAGCGATGAAGATGTCGTTAAGGCAGCACAGATTGCACAGGCAACTGAGTTCATTGATAATAAGGCTGAGAAGTATGACAGTCCTATAGCACAGGGCGGTACTAATGTTTCAGGTGGTCAGAAGCAGAGACTTTCGATTGCAAGAGCAATAGCAAAGCACCCAAGAGTGTTTATATTTGATGACAGTTTTTCAGCACTTGATTTAAAAACTGACGCAATTCTTCGTAAGGAGCTTGCTGCAAATGTGTCTGATGCCACTGTTATTATTGTAGCTCAGCGAATCAGCACAATCCTTCATGCAGATCAGATTCTTGTTATGGATGATGGTAAGATTGTTGGCAAGGGAACGCATGAAGAACTTATGAAGACATGTGAGACATATCAGCAGATTGCAAGTTCACAGCTTTCTGCTAAAGAGCTTGGAAAGGAGGCCTAGTCAGTATGGAAGATAATAAAAATATCAAAATGCCACCGAAAAGAAGAATGGGACCTCCGGGAAGAGGAATGGCACCTGTTGAGAAAGCCAAGGATTTCAAAGGATCAATAGGAAAGCTTATAAGATATATTGGAAGCTATAAGATTGCGATAATATTTGTTGCAGTTATGGCTGTATGCTCAACAGTATTTTCTGTTGTAGGTCCAAAGGTTCTTGGTAAGGCAACTACAACTCTGTCAGAAGGTCTTGTAAAGAAAATCGGTGGAACTGGCGGAATTGACTTTGGAAAGATTGGAACAATTCTTATATTCGTGCTTTGTCTGTATGCCGCAAGTGCAGTATTTAACTTTGTACAGGGCTGGATAATGACAGGCATTACACAGAAGGTCTGCTACAGATTAAGAAAAGAAATCAGCGAGAAGATTAACCGTATGCCTATGAAGTATTTCGAGAGCAGGACATATGGTGAGGTGTTATCAAGAATTACTAACGATGTTGATACACTTGGAATGGGACTTAACCAGAGTATTACAACAATCATTACATCTTTAACTACTATGATTGGTGTTCTTGTTATGATGTTAAGCATTTCACCGCTTATGACACTTATAGCGGTTATAATACTTCCAATATCAGTCGGACTTGTTTCTTTCGTTGTTAAGAAGTCACAGGGATATTTCAAAACACAGCAGGAGTATCTTGGACATATTAACGGACAGATTGAGGAAACTTATGGCGGACATATGATTGTTAAATCATTTAACAAAGAAAAGGATATGGTTGATTCATTTAACAAGACTAATGATGTCCTTTATGGTTCAGCATGGAAGTCACAGTTCCTTTCAGGAATGATGCATCCAATCATGATGTTTGTAGGTAACTTAGGTTACGCATGTGTTGCATTAACCGGTGGTCTTCTTGCTATTAAAAATGTTATAACAATCGGTGATATTCAGGCATTTATCCAGTATGTAAAGAATTTCACACAGCCAATCCAGCAGATTGCTCAGGTTATCAATCAGGTACAGTCTATGGTAGCAGCTTCTGAGAGAGTATTTGAATTTCTTGATGAAGAAGAGGAAGACCAGACTGTTAAGAATCCTGTTTCTACAGAAGGAATTAAGGGTGAGGTTGATTTCGAGCATGTAAGATTCGGATACAATGAGAACCAGACTATCATCAAGAATTTCAGTGTAAATGTTAAGCCTGGACAGAAGGTTGCTATCGTTGGACCGACAGGTGCAGGTAAGACCACTATTGTTAAACTGCTTATGAGATTCTATGATGTTAATGATGGAGCTATTCTTGTTGATGGACATAATGTTAAGGATTTCAACAGAAGAGAATTAAGAGACGCATTTGGAATGGTTCTTCAGGATACATGGCTCTATAAGGGTACAATTATGGAGAATATCAGATACGGAAAGCTTGATGCAACTGATGAGGAAGTTATTGCAGCAGCCAAGGCAGCTAACGCCCATCACTTTATTGAGACTCTTCCGGGCGGTTATGATTGTGAGCTTAACGAGGACGCAAGCAATGTCTCACAGGGACAGAAGCAGCTTCTTACAATTGCAAGAGCAATCCTTGCAGATAATCCAATCCTTATTCTTGATGAAGCAACATCTTCTGTTGATACAAGAACAGAGGAGAGAATCCAGAAGGCTATGGATAATCTGATGAAGGGCAGAACAAGCTTCGTTATTGCACACAGACTTTCAACCATCAAAGATGCTGATATGATACTTGTTATGAAGGATGGAGATATTGTTGAGCAGGGAACTCATGATGAGCTTCTTGCCAAGAACGGTTTCTATGCTGACCTTTATAATTCGCAGTTTGAGCAGGCTTCTTAGATTGATAATATATATGTTAAGAGAAACGGCAGGAAGAAATTTCTGTCGTTTTTTTGCGTTAATTATACTTGAAAAATGTATTGCAAAAATATATCTATTTCTGTATAGTTAAATTAAAGAAACAGATTCGTGAATAACAGAAGAAGAATAAGGGGGTATTTGAATGAAGAGTA
>OHKP01001123.1_pt1 | contig 11987 bp, 6 predicted proteins | sample 1568861 | NCBI WGS metagenome assembly OHKP01 (sample SAMEA3879524, study PRJEB24766) | human gut metagenome | biome: human-associated habitat; feature: feces | place: USA | collected 1985/1987 | reverse complement strand
AAATGTTTTTTCTGTCAACATGGTTATGTGAACAATTGTATTGATCCGAATGGAGGTTGGGCATTAGGGTGTCGCATTGATGGTGGTCAGACAGAATACGTACGTGTACCTTATGCTGATCAGGGGCTGAGTCTTATACCTGAGACGGTAACTGACGAGCAAGCTTTATTTGTGGGAGATATCCTTGCTACCGGATTTTGGGCAGCTCGTATTTCAGAGATTGCAGAAAGCGACACTGTACTGATAATTGGAGCGGGTCCCACAGGCATTTGCACTTTGCTTTGCGTGATGTTGAATCATCCCAAACGCATCATCGTATGTGAAAAATCTGAAGAGAGAAGACGATTTGTGCAAGAGCATTACCCCGAAGTACTCCTCACAACTCCCGAAGAATGTAAGGAGTTTGTTTTGAAGCATAGCGACCATAGCGGTGCTGACAGAGTGCTCGAAGTGGCCGGAGCTACAGATACCTTCCGACTGGCGTGGGAGTGTGCTCGCCCCAACGCCATAGTTACCGTAGTCGCACTATACGACCAGGCACAAATTCTTCCCCTGCCCCAAATGTATGGCAAGAACCTCTGCTTTAAAACCGGTGGTGTGGATGGATGCGATTGCGAAGAAGTCCTCAGCTTGATTAAAGAAGGAAAGATTGACACCACTCCACTTATCACGCATCGTTTCCCATTGTGCGAAATCGAAGAGGCTTATCGCGTTTTCGAGAACAAGCTGGACGGGGTGATTAAGGTGGCGATATTTTGATTTTTGCCACCAAACACAAACATATAGTTTTATGGAAGATAATAATCTCAACCGTCAGTAGAGCAGCTTTTTGAAATAGCACAGCATTTGAACATGGATGTGAAGGATTTGCTCAATTCTAATCTTGGTAATAAATAACGGCTATGGCACAGGAAATCAGAAGTGAGGAAATTATTGGCCAGCATATGTTTACAAAGAAAACACTTACATCTTTCATTCCGTTCCATCATAGACTCAAGGCACGAAGCGGGTTCTCAAATTAGCCAAGGATCTTCTTTGCTAGGACGTTGACGGCGTCCACGTCGATTGGTTCGAGGACGATTTTTTCTGGCTCCAGGTCTAGGAGGAACTGCATGTAGTTGGGGAGTGTGAGCAGCTGTCCTTCCCGGCCGACATTGTAGTCGCCGAATTTGATGATGTGTTTCACATGGTATTTGTCCACATGCTTCAAGACAGTCTGGACGCTCTTGGCCTGGGCCGTTTTGGCTTTCACTTCAAGTGGCACACATTCGCCTTTCATCCGGACGAGGAAGTCCAGCTCAAGGCCAGAGTCCTTCAGGAAGTAGTACAGGCTTTGCTGCTTCTTGTGAAGAGTGTCTGCCATCAGATTCTCGAAGATGGCGCCTTTGAATCCTCCCAGGTTGCCTTGCAGTATATCCGCCCTGGTCCCAGGGCCCAGCATCTCGATGAGCAAACCGATATCTGCCGTGTAAACCTTGAACACATTGTCTTTGGCATTGCCTTCCATCGGGAGACCGGTGATATCGGTATTGTAGCAGCGGCAGATAATGCCGGCGTCTTCCAGCCACTGAAGAGAGCCAAGATAGGTTTCACCTCGTCCGCCGGGCTTAACCTTGCTGTATTGGAATTTCTTGTTCTCCTTGGCCAGCTGCTTGGGGATGGAATTGAAGCACTCGCGGATATGGGGCTTGTCTTTGTCCGGAGCATACTTGACCATATCGTCGCGGTACTCCTTCAAGATACCCTTGTATTCCTCACTGACGGCGTTCATATTATTGGTGGTCAGGAATGCGTTGATGGGGGCGGGGAGACCACCAATAGCGACATAGAGGTTCAGATACTGCCTCATGGCCACGTGGATTCCTTCCGGAACCGGCGTTTCCTCCGTGTAGAACTTCCGGAGAGCCTCGATGACATCCGGATTCATACCGTTGGCCCAGAGGAACTCCTCGAAGTCCAGCGGGTACATCTCGATGATGTCTTCGCTGCCTACAGGAACAGAGTTGATTCCCAGATCTTTCTTCTGAACCATCTTGCGACGCCGTTTCTTGAGCTCATCGCCGTAGCCCTGGACGCCCAGCAGGGAGCCAGTGGCAATCACGTCAAAGCGGCCGTCCTCTTTGAAGAACTTGAGCGAAGTCCTGGCCTCGGGGCATTCCTGGATTTCATCAAAGATCAGGCAGGTCTCTTCGGGGATGAACTTGACGCCCATGATCTGCGCCGACAAGTTGAGCAGAATGCTGTCCACATCCTTTGATCCGACGAAGGCATTGATTCGCTCCGGCTGCTTGATGAAGTTCATGTAGACAACATTCTTGTAGTTCTGCTCAGCGAAGTGCCGTGAGATATATGTTTTACCGCACTGGCGGATACCCATTATTACCAGAGGCTTGTGCCCAGGCTTGTTTTTCCACGCGATGAGATCGTCTTCAATTTTCCTTTTCAGCATAGTATTACACTTTATCTGGAAGCAAAAATACACTTTTTTCAACGACTTCTCAAATACCCATCGTAATTTTTCTAACGACTTTTCGGCAGTTAGCCGTAATTTTTCCAACGAGTTTTGCCGGACTTGTACCAGAAGTAGACACGGAATGCACTGCGCGCGAGAAGTAGACACGAAAAGATTATTTCGTTACACGTTGTTTTTGAAAGTAGACACACATGATATTTTCACGTCGTCTTGTTTTACAAAAGTAGACATTTTTCAACAGCCTGCAGGATGACAAAGAACTATACTACTGGATGACATACAAATATAGCATTATGTTTCGGCAATACCAATCATTTATACGTTTCCATGCTTGGATCATTCGAGAATCTTTTGTAATTTTGCATGCTCAATTTAATATTGAAATGCAAGACTTTATTTTTTATACCCCAGAAGGCAATTGTGAATCTCCGACCCAACATTTGGTGGAGAATTATCAGGTCTTAGGCATTGAGTCTGGGGAAAGTTCTTCTGAGGCTCTTAAAAGGCTGATTGAGAATAATCCGTGGATTGAAGAAAACGGTTATTTACGGAAAGAATCGTTGTTAGAGCGCTTGCATAGGCTATAGTGGATTATATATGGATAAAGTACGTGTCATAGAATTATTTGCGGGCGTCGGTGGATTTCGAGTTGGCCTTGATAGGGCTGATTCCGATTTTTTTAAGACCATCTGGGCTAACCAGTGGGAGCCTGCGACAAAGGTCCAGCACGCCGCGATGGTGTATGAAAAGAACTTCGGTCCGGACAGTGTTGTCAACGAAGACATTAATCAGGTAAAGACCGAGGATATTCCCGACCACGACATGCTCGTAGGCGGCTTCCCTTGCCAGGATTACTCTGTGGCCACGACCCTTAGCAATTCCAAAGGTATCGAAGGAAAGAAGGGTGTTCTTTGGTGGTCCATCTATCGCATCCTTAAAGAGAAAGGCGAAAACCGCCCTGCCGTCGTGTTCCTTGAGAACGTTGACCGCTTGTTGCTCTCTCCTGCAAAACAGCGCGGTCGGGACTTTGCCATCATTCTGGAATGCCTCAATGAACTGGGATATATCGTAGAATGGCGCGTCATCAATGCCGCCGAGTATGCAATGCCTCAGAAGCGGCGCCGCACGTACATAGTAGGTTATAAGAATTACGGAGCCATTGGACAGGGTTTTACCGAGCCAGATGATTGGGTTTTCCGTTCTGGTGTATTTGCCAAGGCATTCCCGGTTCTCGTTGAGGGAAAGCTTTCTGCTCTTCGCAAGATTGCCCTTTCTAGCAAGAAGAAAGACCGTCTGCTGGATATTACCGAGTCGTTTAATAGTTCCAATACGGACCGTCCCTTCGAGAATAGTGGCATAATGGTGGATGGAATTGCATATTCCACTTCAACTATTCCGGCTTGCGATGACCCCCCCATGACCATACGTGACATCATGGTCCCTCCGGAAGAGGTTCCGGCAGAATTCTATGTTCCTGAAGCCCAGATTGAGCGCTGGAAATACTTTAAGGGCACCAAACGTGAGCTCAGAACCAGAAAGGACGGTGGCCAGTATTTCTACACTGAGGGTGGTATGGATTTCCCGGATTCGATAGACAAACCGTCCCGAACCATCATCACGTCTGAGGGCGGAAAGAGTCCGGACCGCTGCCGGCACGTCATCCAGGATCAGACCGGCCGCCTGCGTCGATTGGTTCCAGTGGAGTTGGAGCGCTTGAATATGTTCCCCTCCGACCATACCAAGCTGGCGGGCGTAGACAACGGCAAGCGAGCCTTTCTGATGGGAAATGCGTTGGTTTGCGGAATTATTACCCGGGTGGGTAAGGAACTGGAAGCCCGGTTGAAATAAGACAGAAAATGCGAGGTGTTGAGCCCCGCATTTTTCTATTCTGCACCTTCGACTATCGCTTTGATGTAGTCGTGGTTGAACCAGTAGCAGTATTTCTTGGCTGTGCCGCCATTGGGATTTGCCGTGACATCCGCGGCATTTTTACCTTTCGGGCGAACATGAAATTTCTTGTGGTCGCTCTCACGGTAGAAATACTCTGGCGCAATATGGTCAGCCTTCACTGCATTCTTGATGTTGAGCCAATATGCTGCTGCTTCATCCAGGTCCTTGACCGGCATTGTCCAGAAGAAGGCTTTCTTCAAGCGGACCACGTCGTTTTCATCCTCTTGGAAGACAATGAACAGGAAACGTCCAGTGAAGATGTCGTATAGCCGGGATTCAAACCAATCATCTTCCTGCAGAATGTCGAAGTAGTTGATATTCTCGAATGACATAGCCTCTGCAGGACGGCCATTCTTGTTGAGCCGGATGGTCTTGATGACGATACCGGATTTGACAAATTCGTCAGCTTTGGTCACGTCATCGCCTCTGGTATGGCTCTCTGTCAGAATTTCATTGGCCACAAGGAAGTATTTGCTCTTGGCACCAGTTGTCGGGGCGTGCAATTCCTTGACTAATTCGTCATAAGACATTCCGTAGTAAGGCTTGAATCGATCCAGGAGGATGTCTTCGAAACTCTTCACCCGCAGTTCAGATTCTTCGATGAGATGAGGGCCGTAGCCATGTACCAGCGCAGACGTGTTATAGGTTCCCTGGCCACCGGTTTTCTTCGCGAACTCCAGTATGGTACGCATGTACTGGGTCTTCAGGGAGAATGCACGCTTGGGCGCGGGAATAGCTGCCCGTGTTCCGTCCGGGAGATTATAGTACACGTCTGTATCTCCCTTCTGGCCCTTTCTGCAGGCGCCCAGATAAGTAGTATCACCCTCTGAAAGTTCGTGGGCCTTGCCGGCGCGAATCTTGGCAATAATCTTCTCATAGTCCTGCTTCATTATGAGCAGGTCCTTTTCGGGAATCTGCCACAGGACGGCATAGATGAAAAGGAGCTGCTGCACAGGAACATCTGCCTCGTGGAGGTAGAACAAGATGAGCATGTATGCGCACTTGAGATACACATGTGACTCCTCAAAGGCCTTGCTTTGGTCGGCATCATAGTCAATCATTGTGCAGACCAGACGCTCTTTGATGGCGAGAACCTTATTCTTGAGTTCCTTGAGTGGCGTTACTTTCAGTTCCAGACCGGCGTCAGAGAAATCTGCATCCGGGTTGGAGTTGACATCATAGCCGAAGAAATACTCCTCCACCAGCTGGCCAAGGCGTCCTTTACCCTTGCGGGCTTCAATTACATTCGGTGCGATAGCCTCTTCAAGGGTTTTTCCAAGAAGCAACTTGCTATACTCTAATATGGACCACTTACTTGTTCTGTCGTAATTGTAAAGCATCTTTATAGTAAGTCTTTTAAGAATCCGAAATCTGTATCAACAAGCGCTCTACGATCAAGCCCCATGTTTCTATACTCGCAGGAAGTTTCTGAAATCATACAGCAGGAGAAGCAGGCGGCATAATTGAGAGTTTCATCATGCTCCCAGCAAACAGGGTCAGATGAGCAATTCAGCGCTCTAATAAGGGCCTTCTTGATGATTCGCTCAATCAATTCTGGTTGCCCTTGCCATACAAGTCCTCCCATGCCTCCTTCAGCACCGTCAGTAGTATAGATTAAAAATCCACACATCCTGTTTGAATAATAAATACGTTCAGTCAAACTTGCTGATGAGTATCCGCAAGAGAACTCAAGTTCCTTTATTATCAAGTGGGCTAAAGTATGGAGGACGTAGAATGCTGGAGCTCCGTATGTGTCTAATACCATGCTGACTTGGCTCCCTAATTTATTGTCCCGGTTTTTGTACTTATCAGAATTTGTCAGACACCATTGCTTTAGATAGTCTCTGTTGAGCTCAAAGAACAGACCCTCTCCAAAAACCTGATTTGCGGGAAGCACTCGGACCTTAAATGGGGAGGAACCGTATATCTTGCATCCTTCAGGATAAATAATCCCATCATCTGTCCTAACGGGTTGTTGAATAGAGACGCGATAAAAGTTTGTTTGTGCTTTTGTTACGCACAAGGTATCAACTTGACTAATTTGGGAGAAAAACGGAGTTAATGAATCGGGCAAAACGACATTATGAAAACTTAGTTTTTTATGGGATAAGGATTTTTGTTTTGTAAAAGTGGCGTATTCCTGATAACGATATTCCTCAATTTTGTCACTTTGCCCTTCTCTATTCATCTTATCATCTTCCAGGAATCGACTCTTAACTTTAATAACTTCCTCATCAGATAGTTGTATATCTGCCGTCAATTCTAGCTCTTCAACAAAATCGCTATCATGATGATATGATTCAGTCCAATAATCCAATCTGGATTTTTCAGGGGACGTTACGAGAAAAGCCGCATAAGCGTTATTACTTAGCCATTCATAAGCTTTTTGTTCCTGCTCCGTCAATACAAAGCCTGAACACTGCGAAATACTAACTTTCGGAATATACAAACTACTGAAAGTCTCTGCGTAATAAACGCTATTACTCGTCACAAGGGCTACCCTCATGGTTTCATCTTCATCACGTGTCATTACTATGCATTCTTTATCTTTCTCAAAACTTACATTCTCTTTGCCTAACCATGGCTTTTCCCGTGAGCACTTTGGTCTTAGGTTCATAATACCTTCCAAAGATACAACCTCTTGACACTTAGTGCATTTCAATACACCAAAGCCCTCAGAATGGTTTTTGTTTTCTGAATAAAACAGTTCGTGTTTGCCTCCTTTCTCACAGTCGCACCCAGAAAAACCGAACAAATCATAGCCGCGTTTAAACACACCTTGTCCGTCCCTAAGCCTTGCACTGAAATACTTATCCCATGGAACATCAGAGATATGTCCGTTAGGACAAATCAAGACGAAGGGCATCTGGGTTAAAAGACAATACTCTTTTCTTTCTTCTCCATCTTTAATAAACACTCTACCTGTTGGACTCGAGGCATCCCTTGGAGGTGCAAAGGAAAATAGATTCCTAAACCTATTCTTCCAAAGGTCCCTCCAGTAATCATAAGGGAAAAGAAGATTTGTCTTTTGGCTTACCATCCATCTGGGAAAGACGATTCCTGGTACAACAAACCAATCTTCACAGGAATTCGCGGCGTAATCATTGGGCTCTAGATATTTCTTGTAAAGTGGATTATTCTTAACATCAACAGTATTAAATTTCTCGTTAATCTGCATATGTGGAATCGCGACCAGACAACTCAAATTTGGAAGGCCTTCATCTTTTTTAAGATATTGTAGAAACCTCTCGTCCTCGACTACTTCTACAGCGGCCTTTTCTTCAATTTCTTCGACCGTCATATTAGGGTTCTGGAGAAGACGTTTTTCGACACGCTGTATAAATTTCCAATTCTCTATGGATAAAGGCATCACAGAGAAGCCCAGCCGGGTGTTGATTACGGCACCTACACCAGCATTTGATGACAAGAGTTTATACTGATCTACGCTATGATTTAGCGCTTTTGCTGAATGAATGTTCATATCTCGTTGTCTACTTTAATTACGGAACCTGCAGGAACTGTACGCACACTCTTTGGGACTACCCAATGAGAATTGTCTTTTTCTTCATCGTAGGAGTCAGTTGAGATGTACAAGGCATTTTTGTCATAAGAATACTTGGTAGGCTGTTTGGCCTTCCATTCTGCAAATGCGTCGGCTATAAAACTACGTATATTCTCCAAAGCCTCTTTTGTGAATACCTCTCGTAACTGAGGATCATTTTCCTGACTATTTCGGGTAAGCCTTTCACTGAAGTACTGATTAAGCAACTGAGCAACTTTATTCACTTGTTCATCAGTCAATCTGTTCGCATACTGATTGCCTGCCAATTCAGGAATTACATGGCGTACGATTGTTCCCAGAAGCAGTGGCATATATCGGTCAATAGCCTTGGAGGAGAAAGGAGTGATTGAGATGGGCTCTACGTAATAATAAAGCTTCTCATGAAACTCACGGAATCGTTCAAAATGTGAGAGGTCTCTTGCTCTGAATGGATTATGCAGCGTGAATACAATGCCCAAGTCATCACGGGCAACTCGGGATGACGCCTGGATGTATTCAGCCTTATTCCTTGGCATCGAGTTGATAATCATAAGGTTAAACCTCGGAATATCAATGCCAACAGATATCATATTTGTTGCAAGTATAAAATCTGGAGGAGTCTTTATCGGATATTGATTTCCATCAAGGCTATACGGAAGGCGTCTATCAGGATTCCATTCTGTTTGGACTTTCTCCAGTGTCTTTACGACCTCCGGGCCTGTAAGCCGTCCAGTTAACTCCGCTTCATGCATAGAGCCATCGAACGAATAAAAGCATTGGAGCATCTTGCCGGGCCTCAGTACTCTTCTAAATAAACGTCTGGCGTATTTGGTAAATTCAGTATAGAACTGGACATCTGTAGTGCCAACTTCCTTTAAACTATTGAAATACGAGATTAATGAATAGTAGTAGTCAGCCGCCTTAACAAATTGTTTATCAGATAATAAGTCAATGTGTTCGAGTTCAAAAAGTGCGCGGTGGACAAAACAACAAGCTGCTAGTCGTACCTGGACAAACATTGCCGTTCTACCAGTAGGAAGAATGCCAACATACTTTCTTTCTTCCTGCCCATTAACTATCTTTCTCTTGTAAAATGCGAAGAAAGAGTCATCGTAATTGATTCCATTTTTAGGGAATATATTTACGCCTCTATCGTATAAGGCCTTAATTTGTAAAGCCGTGTTCCTTGTCGTTGCGGTTGAGGATATTACTTTGGGCCTAATCTTAATCGACTTCCCGGATTGGTTTACACCAGATCTTGTAGAAAGGTAGTCAATAGCACATTCAAATAGGCCTACGGCCGAACCAAGTGTACCTTGTAACAGGTGCAGCTCATCTTGGATAATCAAATCGGGAGTCAGACCGTCGGGCGTAATGAACAACCTGCGCGAATCCTTCTCTTTTTTGGCATCAACATTATGAGCAATCATCGCGAATTTATCGACAGTTCCAAAAAGAAGAGTCGGTGGGTTCTTGTAGATGAGTTCGTCACACAGTAGGACAGGAAGCTTTTCGTCGAAAGCACAGAACGAATTCTTGCAGTAAAAAACCCCTTCTGTATCATTCCACGCCAATTCTTTCCCGCACCATGGGCAATGCCCAAGTGGAATCTTTGAATCCAATCCGCTTTGCCATTTGGATGCTTCTGTTCTTAATCCGTCCTCTCCTGATAGTTTATTTGGTAAAGCATCATTTCCTACAAAGAGACCAATTGAAATCTCCTCCTTACCTAGCTTATATTTACCCCATTTACGTATCTGTTCCAGAGCGAAGATTAGCCTCGTTGCGCGCTGGAACTGTTGAGTGGCCAGCAGGCGTAAGGTGTACCGCATAATAGCCGTCGTTCCGCCTCCTCCGGTCTTCTTATTAGCGTTGGTAATCCTACGGTATAAAACTGTGAACGCAATGATGCCTAAATAAGATTCTGTTTTGCCGCCACCAGTAGGAAACCACACTAAATCAACTAAATCATTCCTAGAGTGCCACTCCGGGTCATCTTCCCTTTGAATAATACCATCAAGATTAAGAAGTATGAAAGCAAGCTGGAAGGGACGCCATGCTGCTGGTTGACCAGCCTTGAAGATGTCATCACTCTGGCTTATATAGAAGTCTTCATTTGTTTCTTCTAATTCTTCTCGTAGATAGTCCTGATTATTTTTCTGAGAATGCCACATCTGAATAAACATGGCAGTATTCATCAAGCGGAAAACTGACATGTTTTGTTCATTTGTAAGCAGATCAATGTTAGCCATTATTCGCTTATAATCCGAAATACAACCGGATTGAATACTCTCCGCATAAATGGGGAAGGATGAATCTTGTAAAGCGCTATCAATCCAAGCCTTATAAGTATTAGCGAATGATTTGAGAGCCGAGATTATTTCACCATTTTTTGTCTGTTTATTGAGCGTAGAAAGCCATTTTATCTGCAATGTAGTTGTGTCGGACAGTGCATTTACTACGGTCTTTACTCCATCTTTTAATTGTAAAAATTTAGGAGCGGTATCTGGGAGGAATTCAGACCAGACAGAAACAGTATCCTGGTTTTTACTCCAGTTCACAGAACAAAAATGTCCTACGCCATAATCCTCTACGTTCCTATAAATGTATTTCAACTGTTCAGATTCCGTGTCGGCATCATCGAAGCTATCGACAGATCTGTACGGTGATAGATAATTGCTTTCAATCTCAACCTTAACACCAAAGAATGAACGCTTGTTAACACCATCTGTTACTATTGAATAAAGCCGAGTCTGACTTTCTTTAAATGAGTCAGAGGTGTTCAGTATCTGTATCTTGAGATATGTTTTGGTGTTTGATTCTTTCCTAGTATCCTTTGTTACTTGAAAACAGAGTGAAAGAGATGCTTGTCTTGTAACAGCCTGCCGAGCTTTCTTATCATCATTCTCGATGCCATCTTCTTCAACAGGTTCCTCAAAATCATATTTGATGACCTGACTTATTGAAGGATTGTCTTTAGTAAGAATGGATTTCTTCTGAACGCTGGAGAGAGAAAAATCAATTGCCGATAAATCAATCTCTTTTGAGAAATTTTCCGCATACCAGAAACCATAATCACGAGAGTCAAGGACGGCCATTAGCTCCCTGAAGTATGATAGCTCAGCTTCCCGTTTTTCAATTTGGCCAATTATAAACTTTATCTGTTCGGCTTCTGATTTAGGTGTTTTAACTGATTTCAAACGCTCAAAGAGACGTTCTTTATATGTAGTAAGATACTTGAAGCCTCGGATTTCAGAGTAAACTGGACGTTCCAGCTTTTCTTGTTTTGAAAAGCGCTCACATTCAATCTGGTCGATTGCATCCAGGCTTTTCTTTATTGCTGCGTGTTGATTCCCCTTTTTAGTAACCAAGAATAAACGGGTATTCTCAAGAATGAAGAAATCCGTCATCAAACTGGTAAACTCGCCTTGATGGATTTCTGCTTTAGAGATTGACATGACCCCATCTATATCTTCTGCAGAGATATTCACAAAGAGCTTCTGAGCATCTCCGGTTTTTAACTTCCTGTAATATCGGCCTGATACACGTAGTTTAAAATCAGAAGGTTCAATTTCCGGTTTGTCTAAACAAACGGAGATGCCAAAATTTTGCGGGTATCTTTGGTTAATCTGTAGGGATTCATTATCCTCAAGAGAGTCGTCATCGTTGCTGTTTTCGTTCTGTTGCTCACTCATTGAAATTGCGCTCTCACTATCTTTGCCAATGCTCTCAGTATCAATACCCACTGTTATAGTGCTTGTTGAAGTTGATTGAGCTTCATCATTCACGTTATCTTTTTTCTCGGGGAAAATTATGGCGGAACAGTAAACAGAACCAGGGGAGGTATTAATTACCTCTCCGGTAACAGACTCATCGTTAATGCCAAAACGATTCTTACATACTCCAGGTCCAATCAATTGTTCGTGGACAAAACCGAGAAGGGAATCCCTTTTTTCTTTGATATACTCATTACTCGCCATAGCGCTTGATAAGTTTTACTTCTTTAAGGTTTAACTGAGAAAG
>OHKP01001122.1_pt1 | contig 11989 bp, 9 predicted proteins | sample 1568861 | NCBI WGS metagenome assembly OHKP01 (sample SAMEA3879524, study PRJEB24766) | human gut metagenome | biome: human-associated habitat; feature: feces | place: USA | collected 1985/1987 | reverse complement strand
TTGTTAAAAAATAGTGCCTATGCACTTATAATCAATTGATTATTAGTACATAAGCACTACTTCAGTAAGCCCATATTCGCACTATGTCAGATGTATTTATATTGTTTATATTATATTAATGCTTTTTATATCAGCTTAAAACACTATCTCCTTAATGAGCATGTTCCTCTCAACCTCATTATCCTCAATAACAAATGCATTCTTAAGCCTTTTCTCCGATTCTGCAGTCATCTTCTCATCATCTGAATGTATTCTTGCAATAACATCACCCTGATGGACATAATCTCCTGTCTTGGCACATATCTCAACACCTACCGCCGGATTGACCGCATCATCTTTTTTGGCTCTTCCGCCACCGAGTACCATTGAAGCCATCCCTGCTTCGTCAGCTCTTGTATATCTGATATATCCGGTTCTGTCCGCCTTTACATCATATATATACTTTGATGACGGAAACAGCGAATAGTCGTCAATAACGGCAGAATTGCCATTCTGTGCAGTAATCCATTCCCGGAACTTATCAAGTGCACTGCCATCCTTAATTGTGGTTTCAAGACGTTCATAAGCCTTGTCATGAAGCTGTTCGAGCATCTGCCTGTCAGCAGCTTTCCCTGTATCTGCCATATCAGCTTCAATTCCGGCAATCATCCATGCACCAAGCTCAAGACACACATCAAGTACATCTCTGCTCCCCCTGCCTTTAAGCGTCTCAACTGCCTCAATAACCTCCATTGCATTGCCGACTGTATTGCCAAGCGGTTCATCCATATCCGTAATCACGGCAATTGTTCTGCGTCCGACATTGTCACCTATATCGACCATAAGCCTTGCAAGCTTTCTGGCATCCTCAATATTATGCATAAATGCACCGCTTCCGCAGGTAACATCAAGTACTATAACCTGCGCCCCGGCAGCAATCTTTTTGCTCATTATGCTGCTTGCAATCAGCGGTATGCTGTCAACAATCCCTGTAGCATCGCGGAGTGCATATATCTTCTTGTCTGCCGGTGTAAGATTGCCCGTCTGTCCCGTAAGTGCAATCTTAATCGAATTAACCTGCTTAACAAATGTATCCTCTGTAAGCGATGTGTTAAATCCAGGTATGCTCTCAAGCTTGTCAATTGTACCTCCGGTGTGTCCGAGGCCTCTTCCTGACATCTTGGCAACAGGCACACCTGCAGCTGCTACCATAGGTGCAAGCACAAGCGTAACCTTGTCACCGACCCCGCCTGTACTGTGCTTGTCTGCCTTAATTCCATTAATCGCCGACAAATCAAGCATATCACCGCTTCTCACCATAGCCATAGTCATATCTGCCGTCTCTCTTGCATTCATACCCTTGTAGAACACTGCCATAAGCCATGCAGACATCTGATAATCAGGTATGTCTCCATCCGTATAGCCTTCGATTATATAATCAATCTCCTCTCTGGTAAGCTCACCGCCATCCCTTTTCTTAACTATAAGATCATACATTCTCATAATGCAACACACCTCCATACTCATCAGAATTATACTTATCTATATCTCAATAAGCTCCTTCGGTGAATGTGCCAGATTTTCAAAACCGTTCTCCGTCACGATAACCATATCCTCTATTCTCACACCACCAAACCCCGGTACATATATTCCCGGCTCTACCGTTTCTATCATACCAGACTGAAGCACTGTAGAATCACCCGGAGATAATCTCGGATTCTCATGGATAAATAATCCTACGCTGTGTCCAAGGCCATGTCCGAAGCAGCCTTTGTAGATGCTTGAATCTATAATGTCTCTTGCCACCTTATCAACTTCACAGCCGCGTAATCCCGCATGAAGCGCAGCCTCTGCCTCAAGGTTAGCCCTGAGTACAAGGTTATATAACTCCTTCTGCTTCTCATCCGCCTTACCGATAACAATTGTTCTTGTCATATCAGAGCAGTAACCGTTATATCTGCATCCAAAATCCATCGTAACAAAGTCACCGTTCTGAAGCTTCTTTTCTGACGGAACAGCATGCGGCATTGATGAATTAAGTCCCGATGCTGCTATTGTATCAAAGCTTGTACCCTGTCCGCCGCATTTTCTCATCTGGTATTCAAGTTCTGCAACAACATCCAGCTCTGTCATTCCCTCTTTAATAATCTTAAGAAGATTAGCAAATGCTGCATCTCCTATGCGCTCTGCCTTACGCAGGCATTCAAGCTCCCATGGCTTCTTAATCATTCTGAGATTATTGAATGCACTGCCGGCGGGCACCCACCGCTCTATCATATCAAGCTTTTCTGCCAGCTTTGCAAAATCACCGCACAGCATTGACTTATCTTCATACGCGATGCATCTTACAGAATCCGAAAGTATATATTCTGCAAGTATATCCTCCGTCCGCCTCTGTCTGTTCCACTCTATAACCTCAAAGTCACTTTCCTTTGACGCAGCTTCCGTATATCTTGAATCAGTTATAAGTATCCTGTGTTCCGGTGATATATAAAGTGTTGCCTCTCCTCCCGTGAATCCGCTTATATATCTTATATTGTATTCATCTGTCACAAGTGCCGCCTGCGCATCTACGCTTTTAAGAACTGTATTTGTATCTGTACTCATCTGCAATCTGCCTCCCTGCCGTTCTGCAATCTGTTTCATATAAGTTTCCCATTAATTTTATAATAACATAATCCGTGAATGTTTTGAATATTTACCTTGATTCTTATTATCCCACATAATATAATTAATAAGATGTTGCAATATAACATACTTATTATATATTTACCCGGAGGTACACAATGAGTTTTGAATTTGTAAAAAAACTCCCTATTCCTGCAGAGATTCGTGAGCAGTATCCCGTATCGGATACATGTGCTGAGATTAAAGCAGAACGCGATGCCATGATAAAAGACGTATTTACTGGTGACAGTGACAAGTTCCTTGCAATCATCGGTCCATGTTCGGCTGACAACGAGGAAGCTGTTCTCGATTACACATCACGTCTTGCGAAGGTTCAGGAAAAGATAAAAGATAAGATAATTATTGTTCCGCGTGTATATACCAACAAGCCACGTACAACAGGAGAAGGATACAAAGGCATGCTTCATCAGCCTGACCCGGAGAAGGCTCCTGATATGCTTGCGGGTCTTATATCAATCCGCAAGATGCATATGGATGTTCTTGCCAATACGGGTCTGAGCACTGCTGACGAGATGCTTTATCCTGAGAATTACAGATACCTTTCGGATATTCTTTCATATGTTGCAGTCGGTGCCCGTTCTGTTGAAGACCAGCAGCACCGCTTCACCGTAAGTGGTATGGATGTTCCTGCCGGAATGAAGAATCCGACAAGCGGTGACCTCTCCGTCATGCTCAATTCCATAATTGCAGCACAGCAGGAGCAGTCATTCATCTACCGCGGATGGGAAGTCAACACATCAGGCAACCCTCTTGCACATGCAATACTCCGTGGTGCAGTCAACAAGCATGGTCAGTGCATCCCTAACTATCACTACGAAGACCTTCAGTTATTATTCAATCTGTATTCAAAGCGTGACCTTGTCAACCGTGCTGTTATCGTTGATGCTAACCACAGCAATTCAGCCAAGAAGTACGCTGAGCAGATAAGAATTGTTAAGGAAGTTCTTCACAGCCGTCGTCATTCTTCAGACATTGCAGGTCTTGTCAAGGGTGTAATGATTGAAAGTTACATTGAGCCGGGCAGCCAGAAGATTGGTGAAGGTGTATATGGTAAGTCAATCACAGATCCATGTCTCGGATGGGATGAGTCAGAGCGTCTTCTCCTTGAGATGGCTGATATGCTTTAATAAATCATATATATAACATTTTTTACAAGCACCGGATTAACCAGCACCTCTGTGCATATTCCTGCAAGAATAAGCACAAGAGCTGCCGCAGCCGCCGGTGCTTTTTTATTGTTGGCGACATGTGTGACGTTAATTGCTATCATCATTACTGCCGTATAGAATATCCACTGTGGAAAAAGTGATGCTGCAACCAGAAGCACCCCCGCCATTCCATACTGCATTACTGACATGCTTACCATCACTCCCAGTTCAGCTCCACCGAAGCACGTAACAGCCAGCATTAGTATTCCACGTACTGTTGTCATCATACAAAGTGCAAGTATGCCCACAAGCTTTATTCTGTTAGCCGCCACATACCACCACAGCTGTCTGTAATTGAGAGACACCATGCTCATCATCTCGAGATAATCCTTATTATACAGCCCCCACACATCAATATTATCCTGTCCGTAACAATTGGCAAAAAAAGTACCTGCAAGCACCCCCATAAAGAGCGCCAGCAGATACCTGTTTTTTGTAATATATGCAGTTGATTTTTTTGATAAATTCTTACGCATCGGCACTCCCCTTTCTGTCTTGAAATTATATGCCATGCGCAATTCATTTATGCAGATGTCTGTCTGAGTGAATCCTTATAAGCCAGTATTCCGGCTACTGTCTTGGAGTCAATTATCTCACCCATGTATATCATGTCCGTAAGCTCATCAAGTGTATACTCCTCAACATTGATATACTCGTCCTCATCAAGATTCTGCTCACCGCGGCTGAGACTATCAGCAACATATATATCAATAACCTCGTCACAGAATGCTATTGCGGTTGCAATCGAGATAAGCTTCTTAAGTGTATGTGCCGATGTATAACCTGTCTCCTCCGTAAGCTCTCTTGTAGCAGCATCAAGAGTAGGTTCATCCGGTGAGTTAAGTCCTCCTGCCGGAATCTCCAAAGTCTCTCTGTCAAGCGAATTACGATACTGACGTACCATAACTATCTTTCCGTCTTCCTTCACCGGTATAACCGCTGCTGCGCCGTTATGCTTGATAAAATCCCACTCTGCCGTATTGCCATTGGGAATCTTCATCGTGTCTTTGTAAAATGATATTCTTGAGCCTTTGCAGACCAGTTTCCTTCCTGTTCTTACCGGATTATCCATTACTTTTCTCCTGTACATTTCTTATAACATTCATCAGATGCTTTGATAAGTGCATTACGGAAGCCATTAGCCTCAAGCGCAGCAACAGCCCTGATTGTCGTTCCTCCCGGTGAACATACCTTGTCCTTAAGCATTCCCGGATGTTCTCCTGTCTCAAGCACCATCTTTGCAGACCCCAGAACCGTCTGCGCAACAAGCTCATATGCCTGGCTCCGCGGTATTCCATACTGCACAACGCCATCGGCAAGTGCCTCAATAAACATATACACATATGCAGGCGAGCTTCCGCTTGCGCATACTACAGCACTCATAAGCGACTCATTAACCTTTACTACACGTCCGAAGGAATTGAAGAACTCATTAATCATGTCCTTCTCTTCAAATGTAAATGCATTATCATCATAGCTTATGCCTGTCATTCCCTCACCGACAAGTGCAGGAGTATTAGGCATCGCACGTACCACCCTCTTATCTGTACCAAGCGATTTTGTTACATCTTCTATAGTCTTATTAGGTGCAAGTGAGATAATTACATGCTCCTGTGTTACAATATCATGGATATTCTTAAGAACCACATCGTATACCTGCGGCTTTACTGCAAGCACTATATACTTCGCTCTGTTAGCACACTCAGCATTACTCTGTGCATAATCAACACCTGTTTCAGCCTTAATGCTCTCACGTCTCGATTCCGACGGACATGTAAATACTATATCTCCAGGTGAAAATATCTTAAGCGCACCCTTGAGCATCGCATATCCCATATTACCCATTCCTATAAATCCTATCTTAGCCATTACTCTCCACTCTTTCTGTCGATTGACATCTATTTTAAAATATGGCGTGCCGGTACAATACCGACACGCCATTGTGTCTCAAATAACTTATTATTACTTTGTCTCAAGAAGTTTCTCTACACTTGCAAGCTTTACACAAAGTGCAAACAGGTCTGCAGCCTGCTCCATCTCATCAGGTGTAGGGAATGATGGTGCAATTCTTATATTGCTGTCCTTAGGATCCCTGCCATAAGGGAATGTCGCACCTGCACCTGTCATTACGAGGCCTGCCTCCTTGCACAGCGAAACTATTCTCTTAGCACAGCCTTCCATTGCATCAAATGATATAAAGTATCCGCCATAAGGCTTAACCCATGTTCCTACCTCAAGTCCTGAAAGTTCATCCTCAAGCACCTTAAGAGTAGCCTCAAACTTAGGTCTCATAATCTCAGCATGAGCGTTAATCTTATCATGTCCGATTGTCTGTATTGTCATTGTCTTCTTAACATCAGCAATATTGGCTGCACTTGTTGCCATTGCTGCAATACCGCTTCCAGGGAAGCTTACCTTGGATGTTGAGGCGAACTCATATACCATATCAGGGTTGCCGGCCTTGGCGCACTCGCCTACAATATCAAGAAGCTCTGCCTGATTGTCCTCATAAAGGTGATGGATAACATATGCATTATCCCAATATATTCTGAAATCCTTAGCTGCCGGCTTAAGATTGGCAAATCTCTTAACCGTCTCATCTGAGTAAACAACACCCTGTGGGTTAGAATACTTCGGAACACACCATATGCCCTTAACACTCTCATCATTGTTGACATACTTCTCAACAAGATCCATATCCGGTCCGTCCTGTGTCATTGGGATGTTAATCATCTCAATTCCAAAATGCTCTGTGATTGCAAAATGCCTGTCATATCCCGGAACAGGACACAGCCACTTTACCTTATCAAGCTTACACCATGGTGTATTACCGCATACACCATGTGTATATGAACGTGACACACTGTCATACATAATTGTAAGGCTTGCATTACCAAATACGATTACATTCTCCGGATTAGTACCCATCATATCGGCCATGAGCTTCTTGGTTTCCGGAAGTCCGTCCAGACAGCCATAGTTTCTTGAATCTGTTCCGTCTGATGCAAGCATGTCTGATGCACTGTTAACAGTGTCAAGCATGCCCATTGTCAAATTAAGCTGTGCTTCTGCCGGCTTTCCTCTTGCCATGTTAAGTCTCAATCCGAGAGCCTTCTTATCCTCATACTGCTGTGTAAGTTCGTCTTTAAGCTTCAGTAACTCTTCTTTACTTAAGTCCTTGTATGCCTTCATGTCACTTCTCCTTTTTGTTTATAACTTTATCCATTATACACACATCTATCTGATAGTGCAATAATTAATTAACTCTCCAATAATAAGCAGAATACGGAGGAAGTTCAAAGCCTCCTGCAATACAACATTCCTGACCGCTGATAAGGTCAGCTGCCTTGTCTGTTCCCGCGTTAAAATCAGCATAAAAAGGCTGTGAATCTGCATTAACAGCCACAAGTACCTTCTCATCACCACAGTCTCTTGCGAATATACACTGTCTGTTTGTAAGCACAACCTGATTAAAATCACCATAGCAGAGTGCCCTGCTTGTGTGATGCGCATGTGCCATGGCACTTATCTTATCAAACAATTCATTCTCAACAGGACCGTCATATGACTTCCTGATATCATTATCGCTTCCGTTGGACTTAACGCCTTCTGCGCCCCATTCACTTCCGTAATACACACATGGTATACCCGGCATTCCCATTGCCAGTGCATATATAAGCGGGATATGATTGGCATCTCCGAGTGTGCTTGCAATCCTGTTGACATCGTGGTTATCTACAAATGTAAACAGATGCTTACCTCTGTACAGGCACCACTGCTCACTGCCAAACTGCCTCTGGAGGCTGTGGCATATCTCGAACATATTCATTGAGTTGAAGCTTGAGTAAAGCCCCTTGTAACACTCATAATTAGTTGCGCTGTTAAGCATTCCGTCATTAACTATCGTATTATAATCGCCATGAAGCATCTCACCGAGAAGGAAGAACTCCGGCTTAAGGCTGTCAACATGTGCTCTTAATCTTCTCATAAAGTCATGATCAAGACAATATGCGACATCAAGCCTTATTCCGTCTATGTCAAATTCTTCAATCCACTGCTTAACGCATGACAGCAGATATTCAACAACGTCATTATTGCGAAGATTAAGCTTCACAAGATTATAATAGCCTTCCCATCCTTCATACCAGAGTCTGTCATTATAATCATTATTACCGCCAAAGTTAACAAAAAACCAGTCCTTATATCCGGAATTCTCTCTGTTGGCAAGCACATCCTGAAATGCAAAGAAGCCTCTTCCGACATGGTTGAACACTCCGTCAATAACAACCTTTATTCCATTCTCATGAAGTGTTCTGACCACATTGGCAAAATCCTCATTGCTTCCAAGTCTGTTATCAATCTTAGTGTAGTCTCTCGTATCATATCCGTGGTAATCACTTTCAAACACAGGGGAAAAGTATATCGCATCAGCTCCAAGCTTCTTTATGTGCGGTATCCAGTCCACAACCTTTTTTATTCTTGCATGCTCCCCGACAGGGCTTGCATGCTGACCGTCATTACTGACAAGCACATCACAGAATCCAAGCGGATATATCTGATAGAAAACCGATTCATCAAACCACATATCTCAGCCTCTTTCCGACGGATTACATCTCTTACACCCATTACAGCCGCCACAGCAATTCCTGCAATCCGTACTGCTTCCGCAGCTGCTGCCACCGCATGAACATCCGCCTTTATTCTTTATCATATATATTACAGCAGCAACAAACCATATTGCAAGAAGTACAAGGATAATAATACTCAAAATATCCATTTATAACTCTCCGTCCATATATTATATATATATCCGTCATACAAAAATCCATTCAGACAAGTCCGATCAGTGTTCCTGCAAGATGTACTGCCGCAGCAACCAGCCACGCAATAGCGCACTGCAGGAATACTATAATTACGGCTCCTTTTCCATTCATCTCACGCTTAACAGCTGCTATTGCGGCAACGCAAGGTGTGTACAGAAGTGAGAATACAAGAAATACAACTGCTGTAAATCTGGTAAATATTGTCGTAAGTGCTTCTGTAGAACCACCGAGAAGAACCGTGAGTGTACTTACAACACTTTCCTTGGCTGTAAATCCGGTTATAAGTGCCGTTGATATTCTCCAGTCATCTATTCCGAGAGGCCTGAATATAGGTGATATAAAGCTTCCTATAAGCGCAAGCAGACTGTCTTTTGAATCTGCAACGACATTAAGTCTTGTATCAAAGCTCTGTAAAAACCATATAATTACAGCCGCAACAAATATTACCGTAAATGCTTTCGTGACAAAATCCTTTGCTTTTTCTCCGATAAGCTGTACTACGCTCTTAGGGCTTGGCATTCTGTAATTAGGCAGCTCCATGACGAATGGTACAGGTTCACCTCTGAATGCCGTAGATTTAAGGATAAGCGCAAACAGTATTCCCGTAACAATTCCGGTAATATACAGAAGAAGCATTACAACAGCCCCGTTATCAGGGAAGAATGCAGCCGTAAAGAGTGCATAGATTGGCAGCTTTGCCGAACAGCTCATAAATGGTGTAAGCATAATTGTCATCTTGCGGTCTCTGTCTGACGGAAGTGTCCTCGTAGACATAATTGCAGGCACCGAACATCCAAATCCGATAAGCATTGGTACAAAGCTTCTTCCCGAAAGGCCAATCTTACGAAGAAGCTTATCCATAACGAATGCCACTCTTGCCATATAACCACTGTCTTCAAGTATTGACAGGAAAAAGAACAATACCACTATAACAGGCAGGAAGCTCAGTACACTTCCAACTCCGGCAAATACACCGTCAATTACAAGAGAATGTACAACAGGATTAATTCCGTAGCTCGTAAGTCCTGCATCACACACATTGGTAAACCAGTCTATTCCCATCTCCATAATATCTGAAAGCCATGCACCTATTACTCCGAATGTAAGCCAGAACACAAGCCCCATAATTGCTATAAATGAAGGAATTGCCGTATATCTGCCTGTGAGTATTCTGTCAATCTTCTCACTTCTTATATGTTCTTTACTCTCATTAGGCTTTACAACAGTCTCATCGCACAGATTTTCAATAAACCTGAACCGCATGTCAGCAAGTGCAGCCATCCTGTCGCTGCCACTCTCATCTTCCATCTGCACTATAATATGCTCAAGCATTTCCTTCTCATTCTCATCAAGACCAAGCTGGCCGAGAATCAGGCTGTCGCCCTCCATAAGCTTAGTTGCCGCAAATCTTACCGGTATTCCCGCTCTTTTGGCATGGTCTTCGATAAGATGTATTGTTGCGTGTATACATCTATGTACAGCACCATTATCCCTGCCGTTCTCATCACAAAAATCAAGTCTTCCCGGATGCTCCCTGTATCTTGCTACATGAATTGCATGCTCTACAAGTTCACTTATTCCTTCATTCTTAGCTGCAGATATAGGTACTACAGGAATTCCAAGCTGCGCCTCGAGTTCATTTACATGTATCGTTCCTCCGTTGGCCGTAACCTCATCCATCATGTTAAGTGCAAGTACCATAGGTATGTCAAGTTCTATAAGCTGCATTGTAAGGTACAGGTTGCGTTCAATATTAGTTGCATCAAGAATATTTATAATTGCATCAGGATGTTCACGCAGAATAAATTCTCTTGTTACAATCTCCTCACTTGTATACGGTGAAAGAGAATATATTCCCGGAAGGTCTGTAACCATAGTATCCGGATGATTTTTAATTGCTCCGTCTTTGCGGTCAACCGTCACACCGGGGAAATTGCCTACATGCTGGTTAGAGCCTGTCAGCTGATTAAAAAGTGTTGTCTTTCCGCAGTTCTGGTTACCCGCAAGGGCAAATCTTATGACTGTCCCTTCCGGTATCTCCTCTCCCCGTTTCAATGTTGTATACTTTTTTCCATCATCTTCTCCTACTCCGGGATGGTTAACCTGCGTTCTTCGTTCGTTGTTACGTCTGTATTCGTGTGCATCATGTATATCGGTAAGTTCTATTCTCGCAGCATCGTCTTTGCGCAGCGTAAGCTCATACCCGCGCACCCTCAGTTCCAGAGGGTCTCCCATAGGAGCCACCTTCACAAGCGTTACTTCCGTTCCCGGTGTAAGCCCCATGTCAAGGATGTGTTTTCTCAGTGATACCTCATCGCAGTCAACTGACTTTATTATGGCATCCATTCCTACTTCAAGTTTATCAAGCGTCATATGCATTACGACCTTTCAATATTTTTTATCTTAAAAATTTTATCCGGCTGGTCAACGTAAAACAGTGCTATTGATTATCATTATCAATAGCACTGTTATTTTAAGCTTTGTATACATATATTGTCAATTTACTTTTTTGTAATCCGCCTGTATCAGCCAATTATTGTACCACCGCCGAATACATGTCCGTCCTCGTACAGTACAACTGCCTGTCCTTTGGTAACCGCCCGCTGTGGTTCGTCAAACACACACTCTATCCTGTCATCATCAATCATTCTTACCGTACATTCTCCACCCTTGTGGCTGTATCTGATTCTTGCCATAAGATGCTTCGGCTCTGTCAGTCTGTCAACAGCCATAAAATTAAGTCTGTCAGCCACCAGTCTGTCCGAAAAGCAGTCCGAATTATCTCCTATTACAACTTCATTTGTCTCCGGTCTTATATCAACAACAAACACAGGGTGACCCATTGCAAGGCCAAGTCCCTTACGCTGTCCTACTGTATAATGAATGATTCCTTTGTGTTTTCCAAGGATCTTCCCATCCGGTGTCACGAAATTTCCCTGACGAATCGGAGCATCTGCGTTTTCTTCAATAAAAGATGCATAGTCTCCATCCGGAACAAAACAGATATCCTGACTATCCGGTTTATTTGCCACCTGCAGTCCGATTTTTTCTGCCATCTCACGGATCTGATCTTTTGAATAATTTCCAACCGGCATCAATGTATGTTCCAGCTGTTCCTGTGTCAGATTATAAAGTGCATAAGTCTGGTCTTTCGCAAGCGTTGCAGATCTGCGGATTGCATATCTTCCGTTCGGGAGCTTATCAATCCTTGCATAATGTCCTGTTGCAATATAATCTGCTCCAATTGAAAGACTTCTCTGCAAAAGAGCTTCCCATTTCACATAGCGGTTA
>OHKP01001114.1_pt1 | contig 12069 bp, 10 predicted proteins | sample 1568861 | NCBI WGS metagenome assembly OHKP01 (sample SAMEA3879524, study PRJEB24766) | human gut metagenome | biome: human-associated habitat; feature: feces | place: USA | collected 1985/1987 | reverse complement strand
TAAAGGCTCTCGCAGCAGGTGCTAATGTCGTAAAGATGTTGGAGCGCAAGGATTATAAATCTTACTATATAAATCTTGCAAAGCAGGACTTGGATTTAATTGATAGTCCTAACAAGTTACATATCTCAAATGGCGAGGGAGCAAGCAAAGACAGAAATAAAGCAAAAGCAGTGTTAGCGGAGTCGGTTGATGATGTTATGAATACGCTTGATAATCAGAATGCTTATGAAAGACTTGGATTAAGAGGGGACAGTTTTCTTTCTAATGAGTGCTTCTATAAGGCGGTTGACTGTTATAAGCAGATTATAGATGAATACAGCAATGCTGCCCCGGCAGCGTTCTTAGCAGGTGTGTACCATAATATGGGTGTTGCACTTGCAAGAATGTTCTTATATAATGAGGCTTCATACAGCTTTATGAAAGCATATGAGATAGGACAGCATAAGAATTCATACAAGTGTTATCTTGCGGCAAAGTGGTTTATGGATAAAGACGGAAGTGTTATTAATGAAGATGTGCCAGAGGAGGAGTATATCATAAGAAGAAAGATAGAACAGCTTATGGATAATGCTGCTTATCAGGACGAGATTAGAAAGCTTAATGACACAGAGAAGTATAAAAATGCAGGAGATGTGGCAGGGTATCATAAAGTATTAGATGATATTCTTACCAATTGGAAACAGGATTATTATAAATATACTGCGAGGTGATAAGACAAGTGGGATTATTCAAATTCTTAAAAAATAATTATGACAGTGATGAGGATTTAAAAGACCTTGAGGAGCTTGTGTATGAAGATGAGAATGGATTTAGAAATAAACGTTCTATTAATGATATGATACACAGCTATCAGGTGGGTTCGTATACTGGTAGTAATCATAATGATGATCTGGAAGAAGAATTATATAAGACGGCTGGCAGTGATGCATCTGCTGATGAATCCAGAGGGCTGACAGAAAAGACTAAGAAACAGCAGGCAGATGTGTTAAAGGAAGAAGAAAAATATGACCACCTGCTTAACAGTATACAGGCACAGACGCTTATAAGAACAGTTGATAAGGTTAATCTTGGCGGAGCGGTCAATAATACGCAGGATAATCTTGAAGAGGTTGACACGGCAGGATTTACAGGCTCAGAGGTTGGGAGCTTTGTTAAAAGCCAGTGTGATATTATGGAGGAAGCTTCAAGATATATAGAGAATGCCAAGGTAGAATATGACAGTGTAACTGATTATTATGAGGATATACAAAGAATCGAGAATGCACCGGAAGATATAAAGCTTAAGCTTATGTATGCGGCAGACCGTGTTGATAATCTGTCGGTTGACAGGCGTATTTTTAAATCACCGGAGAACAAGCTTTCCAACAAAGTGTACCGTATGATGGAATCTTATGAGGAAGATTTTCCAGAGGCACTTGTAAAGCTGAGGCACGATGAAGAAGATTACAATACAGTATTAAAGAATGTAAGAATGATTAAGGGTGAGAGGTCAATGTATCGTATAGAGGCAAATGACCTTGTGAAAAAACAGCTTAGAATTAAGAAGTATTCAGTACTTATGCTGGCACTTCTTGTAGGGGTGTTTGTTATATTTCTTCTTATATCAGCGGCTTCACCAGATGATGAACACATTGGAATGTTCATAACAGTTGTAATACTTGCACTTACGCTTTCGCTTGGTCTGTTTGCTTATCTTAAATCAACAGAACGAAAAGTGTATGTGACAGAGGTAAAGCTTAATAAAGCAACAGCACTTCTTAATAAGTACAAGATAAAGTATGTAAATGCTGTAAATGTGCTTGAATATGAATATAGCAAATATGCGGTAAAGAGTGCATTTGAGCTTGAGCAGAAGTTTCAGGCATATGTTGAGATGAAAGATGAACAGCGTAAAATACTTGAGATAACAAGTAATCTTAATGAGGCAGAAGCGGAGCTTACAGATATATTAAGACAGCTTGGTGTAATTGATACACATATATGGATAGGACAAGTTAAGGCGATACTTAATCCTAAAGAAATGGTAGAGGTAAGACATAATCTTTCCATAAGACGCCAGAAGTTAAGAGAACAGATAGAATATAATGAATCAAGAATAGAAGATGCAAGAAATAATATTAAAAATGTGACTAAAAAGAATAAGGTGCATGCCAAGGAAGCTATGCAGGTTCTTGAGATTTATGAGAAAAGACATAAGAATAATTAAAATAATACTTGCGAAATATGAGCATTGTGTTACAATTGAGAGTGGTTTTTTGCGAAATGATTAACAATGTGTAAATAGCGCAAGAAGGAGGATAAGATGAAAGAAAGACTTGATGCAATCAAAGAAAATGCGTTGTCACAGATAAAGGCAACAGATTCTCTTGATAAGTTAAATGATATCAGAGTTGCTTTTCTTGGTAAAAAAGGCGAGCTTACTGAAGTTTTAAAGGGTATGAAGGAGGTAGCTCCTGAGGACAGACCTAAGGTTGGACAGATTGTCAACGAAACAAGACAGGCAATTGAAGAAGTATTAGAGGCTGCCAAGAAAGAGCTTGCTGCCAAGAAGAGAGAGCTTCAGATGAAGGCAGAGGTAATTGATGTAACACTTCCAGCCAAGAAAGCTGAACTTGGACATAAACATCCTAATATGCTTGCGCGTGAAGAAATAGAAAAGATATTTATAGGAATGGGATACGAAGTTGTAGAAGGTCCAGAGGTAGAATATGATTATTACAACTTTGAGGCACTTAATATTCCAGCTAACCATCCAGCAAAAGATGAACAGGATACATTCTATATCAATGATAAAGTTGTTCTTAGAACACAGACATCACCTGTTCAGGCAAGAGTTATGGAAAAAGGCAGACTTCCAATAAGAATGATTTCACCTGGACGTGTATACAGAGCAGATGAAGTTGATGCAACCCATTCACCTTGCTTCCATCAGGTTGAAGGTCTTGTAATTGATGAGAACATAACATTTGCTGACCTTAAGGGAACACTTGCAGAATTCGCTAAGGAGTTATTCGGTGAAGATACTAAGGTTAAGTTCAGACCACATCATTTCCCATTCACAGAGCCTAGTGCCGAGATGGATGTAAGCTGCTTTAAATGTGGCGGCAAGGGATGCCGTTTTTGTAAGGGTGAGGGCTGGATTGAAATACTTGGCTGCGGAATGGTTCACCCACATGTATTTGAAATGTGCGGAATTGATAAAGATAAATATACAGGTTTTGCGTTTGGCGTAGGTCTTGAAAGAGTTGCCCTTCTTAAATACGAAATCGATGATATGAGATTGTTATACGAGAATGATACAAGATTCTTAAAGCAGTTCTAATTAATAATAAGTGGAGGATAAGTATGGATACATCTATTAAATGGATAAAGGACCTTGTTCCAGGTTTAGAGTGTACAAATCAGGAATTCAGAGATGCTATGACTCTTTCAGGTACTAAGGTAGAATGTTTCAATGAGCTTGATAAAAATCTGGATAAAATTGTCGTAGGACAGATTGTTTCAGTAGAAAGACATCCAGATGCAGACAAGCTTGTAGTATGTCAGGTGAATGTAGGAAATGAAACTGTTCAGATAGTTACAGGTGCTCCTAATATTGAACCAGGAACAAGTGGACAGAAAGTTCCAGTTGTTCTTGACGGCGGACGTGTGGCTGGCGGACACGATGGAAGTCCACTTCCAGAAGATGGAATTAAGATTAAAAAAGGCAAGTTAAGAGGCGTTGAGTCTTATGGAATGATGTGTTCAATTGAAGAACTTGGTTCATCAAGAGAATTCTATCCAGATGCAGCAGAAAATGGTATTTATATATTTGGTGATGATGCCAAAGTAGGAGAGAGTGCTGTAGAATATCTTGGACTTGATGATACAGTATTTGAATATGAGATTACTAACAACCGTGTAGACTGCTATAGTATCCTTGGTATCGCAAGAGAGGCAGCAGCTACATTCAGAAAGCCATTCAATCCTCCAGTTGTTAATGCTACAGGCAATAGTGAAGATGTTAATGACTATATTATGATTGAAGTAGAAGCTAAGCAGCTTTGCAAGAGATATACAGCAAGAGTTGTTAAGAATATAAAGCTTGCTCCATCACCAAAGTGGATGCAGCACAGACTTATGACAGCAGGCATCAGACCTATTAATAACATAGTAGATATTACTAACTATGTTATGACAGAATATGGTCAGCCAATGCACGCTTATGATTATGATACAATCGCTGATAAGAAGATTATTGTAAGAACTGCTGCTGAGAATGAGAAGTTTGTTACACTTGATGGACAGGAAAGAACACTTGATTCAGAAGCACTTCTTATATGTGATGGAGAAAAGGCTATTGGTCTTGCTGGTATTATGGGTGGCGAGAACTCAATGATAACAGATGATGTTAAGACAATGCTTTTTGAAGCTGCAACATTTGATGGAACTAATATAAGAAAGTCAACTAAGAAGATTGGTTTAAGAACAGATGCTTCTGGTAAGTTTGAGAAGGGCTTAGATCCAGAGCTTGCACTTGAAGCTATGAACAGGGCCTGTGACCTTATAGAACAGTTAGGTGCAGGTGAAGTAGTTGGCGGTGTTGTTGATATATATGATGAGCCGGTATCTAAGAAGAGAATATCATTTGAACCAGATAAGTATAATGCACTTCTTGGAACAAATGTATCAAAGGAAGATATGCTTTCATATTTCAAGAGACTTGAAGTAGAATATGATGAAGCTTCTAATGAGCTTATTATTCCTACATTCAGACAGGATCTTGAGTGTGGTGCCGATATAGCGGAGGAAGTTGCAAGATTCTACGGATATGCCAACATTCCTACAACACTTCCATCAGGTGAGGCTACAACAGGTAAGCTTTCATTCAAGATGAGAATTGAGGGCGTTGCAAGAGATATTGCAGAGTTCTGTGGTTTCTCACAGGGTATGACATATTCATTTGAAAGCCCTAAGGTATTTGATAAGCTTCTTCTTCCGGAGGATTCACCGCTTCGCAAGGCAATAGTTATATCTAATCCTCTTGGTGAAGATTTCAGCATTATGAGAACAACTTCACTTAACGGAATGCTTACATCACTGTCCACTAACTATAACAGAAGAAATAAGAATGTTAAGCTCTATGAGCTGGGCAATATTTATCTTCCAAAGTCACTTCCTCTTACAGAGCTTCCTGATGAGAGAATGCAGTTTACACTCGGCTTCTATGGAGACGGTGATTTCTTCAGTATGAAGGGAGTTGTTGAGGAATTCCTTGAAAAGGTAGGAATGAGAAATAAGCCTGAATATAATCCTGACGCAGGCAAAACATTCCTTCATCCGGGAAGACAGGCTGACATAGTCTATGACGGAGAAGTAATCGGATATCTCGGAGAGGTTCATCCTGATGTACTTGACATTTATTCAATAGGGGAGAAGGCTTATGTTGCAGTAATTGATATGCCGCACATAGTAGAGAAGGCAACATTTGACAGAAAGTACGAAGGAATTGCAAAGTTCCCTGCAGTTACAAGAGATATTTCAATGGTTATGGATAAGTCAGTGCTTGTTGGAACTGTTGAGGATATCATAGAGAAGAGAGGCGGAAAGCTTGTTGAGAGCTATAAGCTCTTTGATATCTATGAAGGCTCACAGATTAAGTCAGGATTCAAATCAGTTGCTTATTCTATAAGTTTCAGGGCAAAGGACAGAACACTTGAGGACAAGGATATCAATCCTATTATGGAAAATATACTTAAGGACCTCGGAGCACTTGGAATAGAGCTCAGAAGCTGATAATTCAGCTTCCGGGTGTTCTGACAATATATATAGCGAGTTGTTCAGAAATGAGGAAGGTTTTATGATGGAATTACATGATTTTTACTATGATCTGCCACAGGAGCTTATTGCGCAGGATCCGTTATCTGACCGTTCAGCGTCAAGACTGATGCTGCTTGATAAGAATACAGGTGAGATTGAGCATAAGATATTTAAGGATATAATTGATTATCTTAATCCGGGAGACTGCCTTGTTATCAATGATACCAAGGTAATTCCGGCAAGGCTTATAGGAGAGAGAGTCGGAACAGGTGCAACCATAGAGGTTCTTCTGTTAAAGCGTAAGGAAGACATGAAGGATGTCTGGGAAGTGCTTGTAAAGCCCGGTAAGAAGGCTAAGATTGGGACAAAGATAAGCTTTGGTGACGGCAGGCTTGTGGCTGAGGTTATAGATATTGTTGAAGAAGGCAACAGACTGATTCAGTTTACTTATGAAGGTATTTTTGAAGAGATTCTTGACGAACTTGGACAGATGCCGCTGCCTCCTTACATAACACACAAGCTTCAGGATAAGAACAGATACCAGACTGTATATGCAAAGCATGAAGGCTCAGCGGCAGCGCCTACTGCAGGACTTCACTTTACGAAGGAACTGCTGGAAAGGATTCAGGAAAAAGGTGTTGATATAGCACGCGTAACACTTCATGTCGGACTTGGAACATTCAGACCTGTCAAGGTTGAGAATATTCAGGAGCACCACATGCACTCTGAATATTATGTAGTAACGCAGGAAGCTGCGGATAAGATTAATAATGCAAAGGCTGATGGCGGGCGTGTTATATGCGTAGGAACAACAAGCTGCAGAACTATTGAGTCAGCGTCAGATGATGACGGCAGGGTTAAGGCATGCAGCGGATGGACGGAGATATTCATCTATCCGGGATATAAGTTCAAGGTGCTTGATGCGCTTATAACTAATTTCCATCTGCCGGAGTCGACGCTTTTGATGCTTGTATCCGCATTAGCGGGAAGAGAGCATATCCTTGCAGCGTATAAGACGGCGGTTGAGGAAAAGTACAGGTTCTTTTCTTTCGGTGACGCTATGTTCATACATTGACATAATCGGTGTCATTTGATAGAATTCATAGTTGGTTGAGTAGGGTGGATAATCGCGGCTGCTTATGCAGGTGAGGAAAGTCCGGGCTTCACAGGGCAGGATGCCGGATAACGTCCGGTGGAGGTGACTCCAAGGCCAGTGCAACAGAGATATACCGCCGGAGCTGGCAGTTTGCTGCAAGTTCCGGTAAGGGTGGAAAGGCAGTGTAAGAGACTACCGTTCTCATGGTAACATGAGAAGCCATGTAAACCCCATCCGAAGCAAGACCAGACAAAGGCGATACGGCTGCCCGTCGTGCCTTTGGGTAGGTCGCTTGAGCCTGCTGGTAACAGCAGGACTAGATAGATGATTATCACGTGCGGTAACGCATTTGACATAACCCGGCTTACAGCCCTGCTCAATCTATCCAATGTATAATCAAAATAATGCCCGTACGGGACATCACATGAAGAATTCATGATGTATGTAACCTGTACGGGCATTTTTATTGTTGTATTGTGATTTCTGCAGGCAATTACCGGTTCAAATGCATTACTGCTTTATATACTTTTCCTCGCAGTATAGGCATCTGTACACCTGATTATCCTCATCGGTAAGTGTGAATACGTGATCCAGTTCCTGCTCAATGGATGTAATACAGCGTGGGTTCTTACATCTGATAACATTAGTAATACGTTTTGGGAGCGAAAGACGCTTTTTCTCTACGATTTCTCCGTCCTTGATAATGTTAACAGTGATGTTGTGGTCGATAAAACCGAGGACATCGAGATCTACAAGGTCAAGTCCGCCTTCAATCTTAATAATGTCCTTCTTGCCCATCTTATTGCTGCGTGCATTCTTGATTATGGCAACCTGGCAGTCAAGCTTTCCGAGACCGAGATTGTCATATATCTGCATGCTCTTTCCTGCTTCTATATGGTCGAGAACAAAACCTTCATTTAACTGTCCTACATTTAACATAGTAATAATCTCCGTTCTGCCGGTACAGGTGTGTGTGATACATGTAATAAAATATGTGCTGACCGGCTGATTGTAATTTATAAATTGGAAGTATCAATTCCAAGAAGCGTTAGTATAAGTGCCATACGCACATATACGCCGTTCTGAACCTGCTTGAAATATGCAGCTCTTGGGTCATCATCTACTTCTACTGATATCTCGTTAACTCTTGGAAGTGGGTGGAGAACGTACATATCAGGCTTGGCAAGCTGCATTTTCTCAGCATCAAGTATGTAGAAATTCTTCATTCGCAGATATTCGTCTTCGTTGAAGAAACGCTCGCGCTGGACTCTTGTCATATAGAGTATGTCAAGCTCAGGCATAACGTCCTCAAGCTTTTCAACTTCTTTATATTCAACATGATTAGCCTCAAGAACGTCATCACGGATATAGTCAGGTACGCGGAGTTCTTTTGGTGATATGAGGACAAACTTTACATTATCATATCTTATAAGTGAGTTGATGAGTGAATGTACAGTACGTCCAAACTTAAGGTCACCGCAAAGCCCGATTGTGAGATTGCCGAGACTTCCGCGGAGTGAGCGGATTGTCATGAGGTCTGTGAGTGTCTGTGTCGGATGCTGGTGGCCTCCGTCGCCTGCATTAATAACAGGAATGCTTGACTTGGTAGAAGCTACCATTGGTGCACCTTCCTTTGGATGACGCATTGCACAGATATCTGCGTAGCATGATATAACGCGGATTGTATCAGATACACTTTCGCCTTTTGAAGCTGAGCTTGAACTGGCAGAAGAAAAACCAAGAACAGACCCGCCGAGATTAATCATAGCTGCTTCAAAGCTTAACCGGGTCCTTGTACTTGGTTCATAAAAAAGAGTTGCTAATTTTTTGCCTGTACAGCAGTGACTGTACCTGGCGGGGTCAGCGGCGATGCTGTCTGCAAGATTCAACAGCCTGTCCGTTTCTTCCACTGATAAATCGAGAGGATTTAACAAATGTTTCATACGTACCTCCATAAAATTTTACATTTTAAACTATTCTACTCTAAAATTGTTAAATACTCAAGAGGAATATTTGGAGAGGAGGGGAAATAAGTGGAGGTGTGGAATTGTTTAACTTCGTCATTTTACTGCAAATGACGAAGTTGAACTTGATTTTGATGAAGTGGGAATTTATAATTTAACTAAATCGAAGGCATCTATACTTCTGATGAACGATTGAAAAAGATTGTTTTAGATAACCCGAGTTGTCGTGAGAAAGGCTTTGGGTCAGGCTCAATTATTATTTGATTCGCTTATGCAGGAATATTTTGGGTAGAAGGGGAGAATAGGTATGAACGACTATAAAAAATGGCTGACAGAACGTTTCCGTATAGAAAGGCAGCGTTTTGATAGATCCGGTGTATATGCATACACACAGAGAGCAATGGCATACAACTCCAATAAAATTGAAGGAAGTACATTGACACCGGAACAGACGGCATCTTTATTTGATAACGGTACACTGCCTCAAAATGACAATTACTACAGGGCAAAGGATGTTGAGGAAATGAACGGTCATTTCTTGATGTTCAACTGTATGATAGATACTTTGGATGAACCATTGACAGAAAATCTCATCAAACGTTTTCATCATGAACTTAAGTCAGGAGTATTTGAAGATCGGGCAAATGGATATGCAATCGGTGCTTACAAAGAAAGACCGAACATGATTGGAATGTATAAGACAGTGCTTCCTAATCAGGTTTCAGAAGAAATGGGGAAGCTGTTGGATTGGTATGAACAACAGGAAAAGAACTTAGACGTGTTAGCAGAGTTTCATGCGAGGTATGAGACAATTCATCCATTTCAGGATGGAAACGGCAGAACCGGAAGGATGATTCTCTTTAGAGAATGCCTTATAAATCCGGATTTAAAACCATTTATCATTTTGGATGTAAATAGAGAAAAGTACATTGACGGATTAAAAGAATATCGTGAAAATCAAAAGACAGAAAAGCTGGTTTCTTTAATGAATCAGGAAATAGAGGATTATTATACGCAATGTAAATATTTTATGAATGATTAGGAGTGCATGTTTGACAATCGGTCAAGAACTCCATAGGCATTTTTAATAAGTGGGATTTGCTGATTATGTTCTTTATGATGATAGTCATAGACCGCTTGCTGTAATAGAAGCTAAGAGGACATGCACCGATGTTGCAAAGGGCAGACAACAGGCAAAACTCTATGCTGACTTACTAGAGGCACAATACAATAGAAGACCGGTGGTTTTTCTTACCAATGGTTTTGAAACAAGAATTATAGATAATCAGTATCATGACACAAATCTGGACAGCAGACAGATTTACTTTGTGAATCAGATAGTAGAGTATATTGTACACAACGGGATGATGAAGAATTTGTCTGTACTTCAGGAATCGCCATTTACTGACAAGGGAAGCGTAGCGGAGATATTTACGGACATGACAGTCTGGATGGGAATCAGAAAGGTGATTGACCAGATTAATACCAATGCTGCAGCGTAAAGATATCAAAAAGTATTGAATTTATTGAAAAAAAATTCTAACTATGATAGCATAATAGATTGTGTGAAGTGTTTAAAAAAGCTATGAATAGCAGATTAATAGCAGATTAACAGAAGCTAAAGAACACAAAGACAGTAAAACTGTGATTTATCCAAGGAGGAATATAGAAATATGAAACTAGGTATCGTAGGACTTCCGAATGTCGGAAAGAGTACACTGTTTAATTCACTTACAAAGGCAGGGGCTGAGTCAGCCAATTATCCGTTCTGTACAATTGACCCTAATGTAGGAGTTGTTGCAGTTCCGGATGACAGACTTAACAAGCTGGCAGCTCTTTATAATTCAGCCAAGATAACGCCGGCAGTTATAGAGTTCGTAGATATTGCAGGACTTGTTAAGGGAGCATCAAAGGGAGAGGGACTCGGCAACCAGTTCCTTGCCAATATCCGCGAGGTTGATGCGATTGTTCATGTCGTAAGATGTTTTGAGGACAGTAATATCGTTCATGTTGACGGCTCTATAGATCCAATCAGAGATATAGAGACTATTAACCTTGAGCTTATATTCTCAGATATAGAGATTCTTGAAAGAAGACTTGCCAAGCAGTCAAAGGCTGCATTCAATAATAAGGATATTGCCAAGGAATGTGATCTTATAAAGCGCGTCAAGGCACATCTTGAGGAAGGCAAGCTTGCAAAAAGCTTTGAGACAGACGATGAGGATGAGCAGGCAATGCTTAAGTCATATAATCTGCTCACAGCCAAGCCTGTAATTTTTGCGGCTAATGTTAAAGAGGATGACCTTGCTGATGACGGAGCCGGTAATAAGTTTGTTCAGTCAGTAAGAGATTATGCTGCCAAGGAGAACTGCGAGGTATTCGTTATCTGTGCGCAGATTGAGCAGGAGATATCAGAGCTTGATGATGATGAGAAGAAAATGTTCCTTGAAGACCTCGGACTTTCAGAGTCAGGTCTTGACAAGCTTATAGCTGCAAGCTACAGACTTCTCGGACTTATAAGTTATCTTACGGCAGGTGAGACTGAGACAAGGGCATGGACTATTGTTAACGGTACGAAGGCCCCTCAGGCAGCAGGTAAGATACACAGTGATTTTGAAAGAGGCTTCATACGCGCTGAGGTAGTTAATTATCAGGATCTGCTTGACTGCAAGACATATGCGGGAGCTAAGGAAAAGGGTCTTGTAAGACTTGAGGGCAAGGACTATGTCGTTAAGGACGGAGACGTGATTCTGTTCAGATTCAATGTTTAATATAAGAATACCGGATAGATTCAGATTATTATTTCCATGCTACTTCGCATTTTTTGTGAGTGGTGCAATGGTTCTGCTTGTCGGAACCACGCTTCCTTACATTATAGAAGAAGCAGGTATTAATTACAGTGTTGCGGGAGGATTGCTGTCGGCATTTGCGATAGGCAATCTTCTCGCAAGTTTCGTTAATCCGGTAATATCAAGGCTGATGGGGAGAAAGAAGACAATAGTCATGCTGTCGTCGCTTGTACCTCTTTCATGGATTATAATCACACTGCTTCCTCCGGTTGCGGTGATGTATCCGGCGTTTGTACTGCTTGGCATAGGAAGAGGCTCCGTGAGCATAATTAATAATGCAGTTGTAAATGATAATTCTGATGGTAAGCCTGCGGCACTTAATCTGCTGCATATGACATTTGCGGCAGGTGCATTTATTGCT
>OHKP01001112.1_pt1 | contig 12075 bp, 9 predicted proteins | sample 1568861 | NCBI WGS metagenome assembly OHKP01 (sample SAMEA3879524, study PRJEB24766) | human gut metagenome | biome: human-associated habitat; feature: feces | place: USA | collected 1985/1987 | reverse complement strand
CCGTGCCCAAAGGGCAGACCGAAGCCGGGCAGGTGCTGGGCATGACCCGCACGCAGATCTTTTTCAAGGTCACCCTTTTGCAGGTGGTCAAGCGCATCCTGCCGCCCATGGGCAACGAGATCATCACCCTTGTCAAGGACACCTCACTGGCGAATACCATCGCCAACAAGGAGATCATCATGATGGCCAAGGAGTACAGCGCAAAGGGCTTGATCTGGCCGCTGTTCTCCACGGCGCTGTTCTTCCTTGTGTTCGTAGGCGCGCTCACCCTGTTGTTCAACTGGGCTGAAAAGAAACTGGATTATTTCCGCTGCTGAGGAGGTTTTTAAGAATATGGCATTACTGGAAGCCTCCGGCATTGGCAAAAATTTCGGAGATACAAAGGTCTTAAAGGATATTTCTCTTACTTTGGAGCAGGGCGAGGCGCTGGCCATCATCGGCTCGTCCGGCTCCGGCAAGACCACCCTGCTGCGCTGCCTGAACTTTCTGGAGCGGCCGGACACCGGCTGCATCCGGGTGAACGGCGAGACCATGTGGGACGCCGCCGACCCCGCTACCCAGCGGGAGAGCGAGATCCGCAAAAAGCGGCTGCACTTCGGGCTGGTGTTCCAGAACTTTAACCTTTTCCCGCAGTATACCGCCTTGCAGAACGTGATGCTGGCAGGGGAGCTGCTGGCAAAGGAGCGCCCGGACTACCGCGCCAACAAAAAGGCGGTGCACGCCCAGCTGGAACAGCAGGCGCGGGAACTGCTGGCGCAGATGGGGCTTTCGGAGCGGGCAGACCACTACCCGCACCAGCTTTCCGGCGGGCAGCAGCAGCGGGTGGCCATTGCCCGGGCGCTGGCACTGCACCCGGACATCCTCTGCTTTGACGAGCCCACCAGCGCCCTTGACCCGGAACTGACCGGCGAGGTGCTGCGGGTGCTACGGGAGCTGGCCGACCGCAAGACCACCATGATCATCGTGACCCACGAGATGCACTTTGCCCGGGATGTGGCCGACCGCATCCTGTTTATGGACGGCGGTGTGGTGGTGGAAGAAGGTCCTGCAAAGCAGCTGATCGACCACCCGCGGGAGCAGCGCACCAAACAGTTTCTGGCACACTACGCGGAATGAGCAAAATCACCAATTCTTTGGGCAAAAAAATGGAAATGTTGATGCAAACCAAGTCTTGTAAAACCGGCGCTGCTCCGCTATAATACCACTCATGAATCTTTATCAACGTCCTGCCGCTTTTCCGGCAGGGCGTTTTTCACGGCAAAAATGCGAACATCCATCTTTTTTGTGTGGGCAGGAGGTATATTTCCATGACCAAAGATATGACGCAGGGCAGCCCGCTGAAGCTGCTGCTTGCCTTTGCTGTGCCGCTGATGCTGGGCAGCCTGTTCCAACAGTTCTACAATCTGGCTGATACCATCATCGTCGGGCGGTTCGTGGGCGTGGAAGCGCTGGCGGCGGTAGGCAGCGTGGGCGGTTTGAACTATCTGGTGCTGGGCTTTGTCAACGGCATTGCCTGTGGCTTTTCCATCCCCATCTCATGGACCTTCGGCGCCCACGACCACCACGAGATGCGCCGCTACACCGCCAATACCGTGTGGCTGTCCATCGCTTTTGCCACGGTGCTCACCATCGTTACGGTGGCTATGACCCGTCTGGTGCTGGTGTGGACGAACACCCCGGCCGATATCATCGACCTTGCGGATATCTATATCCGCACCATCTTTGCGGGCATCCCCTTCACCCTGCTTTATAATGTGACCAGCGCTTTGATGCGTGCACTGGGCGACAGCAAGCGCCCGCTGTATTTTCTGCTGGTGGCCAGCGTGCTGAACATCGGGCTGGACCTTGCCTGCATCATCCTGTTCAACATGGGCGTGTTCGGCGCGGCTTTTGCCACCGTGTTCAGTCAGGCTGTGGCAGGCATCGGCAGCCTTATTTACATCATGCGCCACTACCCGGAACTGCGCTGGAATAAGGAAGAAGGGCGCATCAGCGCTCCGCACTGCGCAAAGCTTTGCGCCATGGGCCTCCCCATGGGTCTGCAGTGCAGTATTACTGCCATCGGCAGCGTGGTGCTGCAGGGCGCGGTGAACGGTCTGGGCAGCGATATCGTGGCGGCGCAGACCGCCGGCGGCAAGGCTGCGCAGTTCCTCAGCGTGCCGCTGGAGAGCATCGGCACCGCCATGACCACCTACACCAGCCAGAATATGGGCGCGAAGGATCTGGGCCGCGTGAACCGCGGCGTGAACACCGCACTGGGCATCGGCTGCGTGTACAGCGTGGCCTCCTTCCTCATCCTGCGCGTGCTGGACAAGCCCCTGATCGGCCTGTTCCTGGACGCAGGCGAGACCGCCATTATGGCCAATGCGCAGGACTTCATCTTCTGGAACAGTGTGTTCTACATCCCGCTGGCAGTGCTTATCATCTACCGCTACACCATTCAGGGTCTGGGGCACTCCGGCCTTGCCATGTTTGCCGGTGTGGCTGAGATGATTGCCCGCGCCATGGTGGGCTTCTGGTTCGTGCCGCTGTGGGGCTACTTTGCCGCCTGCATCGCAAGCCCGGTGGCATGGCTCTTTGCCTGCTTCTTCCTGATCCCGGCCTATTTTGTGGTGTTCCGTAAACTGCAAAAGGAAAAGCAGCAGGAAGCCGCCGCAAAGGTGCAGTAAGGGTTCATAAAAAATGCTTTTTCTTTTCGCCCTTTCATGCTATAATAACAAATAAATACGGCTTTGCCGTAACAGGGCAGGGGTTATAAGTCTTTGAAAAGCTGGTTTGCTTAATGGCTTTCCCCCAAGGGGTGAAGGCTAAGAGGACAGCTGTTTTCGAGATGAATAGCCGCACTGCCGGGGCAATGCCCGCAATTGCGGCGGGCGGGAAAATACAAAAAGAGAGGCGAATCGAGATGTTGGATATGATCAAATGCAGCACCGGCGGTGCGTACTATGCGCGCGGAGAGTGGGTGCCCGCAGATGGCAATGCACCCGCAGCACTGGCAGCAAAGGGCTTTGATGCCGCTGCCGTTGCCGCGGCTAAGACCGGTACCATGGCCTACAATATTATGCAGGCACACAACACCAGCGGCGATGCCGAGAACCTGAAGATCAAGTTTGATGCCATGGCAAGCCATGACATCACCTTTGTGGGCATCATCCAGACCGCCCGTGCTTCCGGGCTGGAAAAGTTCCCCATTCCTTATGTGCTTACCAACTGCCACAACAGCCTGTGTGCTGTGGGCGGCACCATCAACGAGGACGACCACCGCTTTGGCCTGTCCGCTGCCAAAAAGTACGGCGGTATCTTTGTGCCCCCGCACATGGCAGTCATCCACCAGTATATGCGCGAGCGCTTTGCCGGCTGCGGCAAAATGATCCTTGGCTCTGACTCCCACACCCGCTACGGCGCACTGGGCACCATGGCCATCGGTGAAGGCGGCGGCGAGCTGGCAAAGCAGCTGCTGGGCCGCACCTATGATGTTGCCCGCCCGGGTGTGGTGGCCATCTACCTGACCGGCAGTCTGCCGGCGGGCTGCGGCCCCCACGATGTAGCCATTGCCCTTGTGGGCAAGCTGTTCAAGAGCGGCTACGTCAAGAACAAGGTCATGGAGTTCGTGGGCCCCGGCATTGCTTCCCTGCGGCAGGATACCCGCAACGCCATTGATGCCATGACCACCGAGACCACCTGTCTGTCCTCCATCTGGGAGACCGACGAAGTCACCCAGCGTTTTCTGGCAGTGCATGGCCGTGCAGCAGACTATAAAAAGCTGACACCGGCAGACCTTGCCTACTACGATGGCGTGGTGGAGGTGGATCTTTCTGCCATCCGTCCCATGATCGCCCTGCCCATGCACCCCTCCAACGCCTTTACCATTGAGGAGCTGAACGCAAATCTGGAGGACATCCTCCACGCCTGCGAGCAGGATGTGCAGAAGCTGATCGGCCGCAAGGATGTGCAGCTGGATCTGTGCAGCAAGATCGAAAACGGCAAGCTGCGTGTGGATCAGGGCGTCATTGCAGGCTGCGCAGGCGGTCTGTACGACAGCATCTACGAGGCTGCTTCCATCCTCAAGGGTCATACCGGCGGCTGCGGCGACTACGCCTTGAGCGTTTACCCCGGCAGTCAGCCCATCATGATGGAACTGGTGCGCACCGGCGTCATTGGCGAGTTGATGGCCAGTGGCGCTACCATCCGCACCGCCTTCTGCGGCCCCTGCTTCGGCGCAGGCGATGTGCCCGCCAACGGTGCACTGTCCATCCGTCACACCACCCGCAACTTCCCCAGCCGCGAGGGCTCCAAGCCCGGCAGCGGCCAGCTGGCCGGTGTGGCACTGATGGATGCCCGCAGCATTGCAGCCACCACCGCAAACGGCGGCATCCTGACCCCCGCCACCGACATTGACTATGATCCCACCGTGCCGGAGTACCAGTACGATGCTTCCAGCTACGACACCCGCGTGTATCAGGGCTTTGGCAAGGGCGATTACGATGCCCTGCTCAAGTTTGGCCCTAACATCAAGGACTGGCCGGAGATCGCACCGCTGGGCGACAACCTGCTGCTGAAAGTGGCTTCTTATATCACCGATCCCGTCACCACCACCGATGAGCTGATCCCCTCCGGTGAGACCTCTTCTTACCGCTCTAATCCCCTGGGTCTGGCCGAGTTCACCCTCAGCCGCAAGGACCCGGAGTATGTGGGCCGCGCCAAGGCTGTGCAGGCCGAGGAAGTTGCCCGCCGCGCCGGTGCAGGGGACGCCGCCCTGCTGGCAAAGGTGAACGCCGTGCCCGGCTGCGAACAGCTGAACTGGAACGATATCCAGATCGCTTCTGCCATCTTTGCGGTCAAGCCCGGCGATGGCTCTGCCCGCGAGCAGGCCGCCAGCTGCCAGCGTGTGCTGGGTGCCGGTGCCAATATCGTTACCGAGTACGCTACTAAGCGTTACCGCTCCAACCTGATCAACTGGGGCATGCTGCCCCTGCAGCTGGCAGGTGCCACCCCCTTTGGTCTGGGGGATTATGTGCTCATCCCCAATGTGCGGGAGGCACTCAAGGGCGACCTGCAGAACATCAAGGCCTATGTTCTGGGCGATACCGTCAAGGAGTTTGAGCTGTACATGGCTCCGCTCACCACCGACGAGCGCCAGATCCTGGCTGACGGCTGCCTGATCAATTTCTATAAGCACTAAGGAAGTAACCCGCTATGTCCTGTGACCTGCATATCCATTCCACCTGCTCGGATGGTGCTGTGCCCATCGAGCGGCTGGCACCCATCGCCGCCCGCACCGGGCTGCACGCCATCGCCCTTTCGGACCACGACACCCTGCTCAGCGCTCAGTACGCCTATGCCCACACCGGGCAGGACGGGGTAGAGCTGATCCCCGCCGTGGAGCTGACCGGCTACGACTTTGAGCGGCAGCACCGGGTGCACCTGCTGTGCTACTACCCGGACGCGGACTGCCCGGCGCTGCGGGAGCACTGCGCCATTATGAAGGAGCGCCGCAACGCCTGCGCTTTGCAGAGCGCAAAGGAGCTGGAGCAGCTGTACCCGCAGTTTACCACCGACCTTGCATGGGAGACCACAAAGGCCAGCGGGGTGCTGTTCAAAAGCGGGCTGATGCAGGCACTGGAACTGCTGGGTCTGACCGATGGCAGCATCTACGGCGAGACCTACCACAAGCTGTTCGGGTGGAACCCCCGGGGCATCGTGCTGCACTCGCCGGAGTATCTGCCGGTGCGGCAGGTGCTGGCTACCGCCAAGGCCAGCGGCGGTGCGGTGGTGTTTGCCCACCCCACGGTGTATAAAAGTATGCCCCTGCTGCGTGAGCTGGCGGCAGAGGGCGCAGTGGACGGCATAGAGGTGTACCACCCCAGCAACAGCCCGGAGGACAGCGCCGAGTGCCTTGCTCTGTGCAAGCAGTACGGCCTTGTGGCGACCGCAGGTACGGACTTCCATGGCCGCAACCACAAGCACCCGCACCCCATCGGCACCTGTACCGCACCGGACGAAGCCGCAGCGCAGCTGCGCGCCATCGCCGAAAAACGTAAAAGAGAGAGGACGTAAAGACTATGAGCAAGGAATTTTCCTTCCCGAACAAGGGCACCTGCTCCAAGCAGACCAACTTTGTACTGAACGATGACCACACCATTGCTTCCATCGAGGTCATCGGCGGCTGCAACGGCAACCTGAAGGGCATCTGCCAGCTGCTTACCGGCATGAAGGCAGAGGATGCCATTGCCCGTCTGGACGGCACGCTGTGCGGCTTCCGCAGCACCAGCTGCCCGGACCAGATTGCAAAGAACCTGAAAAAGGCTCTGGAACAGATGAACTAAAATCCACCGGAGAGCCGCTGCACAGAACCTTGTGCGGCGGCTCTCTTTTTGTATGGGAAGATTTGCTTAGAGAAACCCTCTCGGTCAAAGCCTTGCGGCTTTGCCAGATTCCCCCTTTTGTCACCTACGGTGACATCTTCCCCCGGTGCGGGGGAAGTCTGCCCTCTCAGGGGGAGCTTTTAAGAATCTCTTACGGTCAGCGCTGATAAAGCTCTCCCTTCGGGAGAGCTGGCGCGAAGCGCCTGAGAGGGGTTACTTTATGTCACAATTTGTACGCATTTCCAGCAAATGAGGGCGGATGTAAAAAATCTATACACCGGGCAAAGTTTGTTTGTTGTTCCGGTTCACTTTGCGGGGTATACTGTTGCCATAGAGAACAGCACGATGAAGGCTGTGAAACGAAAATATGGAAGCAGGGAGGCTTTTTTATGTACTATTCCAGTGGCAATTATGAAGCTTTTGCACACCCCAAAAAGCCGGAGGGCGTGGATCATAAATCCGCTTATATCATCGGCTCCGGTCTGGCAGCCCTGACCGCTGCCTGCTATCTGGTGCGCGACGGCCAGATGAAGGGCGAGCACGTCCATGTGTTTGAAAAGAACGCACTGGCCGGCGGCGCCTGCGATGGCTACAAGTACGATATCGGTTATGTGATGCGCGGCGGCCGCGAGATGGACAACCACTTCGAAGTTATGTGGGATATGCTGCACTCCATCCCGTCTCTGGAGACCGAGGGTGCCAGCGTGCTGGACGAGTATTACTGGCTGAACAAGGAGGACCCCAACTTCTCCCTGTGCCGTGCCACCGTCAACCGCGGCGAGGATGCTCACACCGATGGCAAATTCGGCCTGTCCGATAAGGGTGCCATGGAGATCATGAAGCTGTTCTTTACCCCGGACGAGCAGCTGCAGGATAAAAAGATCACCGATTTCTTTGATGACGAGGTGCTCAACTCCAACTTCTGGATGTACTGGCGCACCATGTTCGCCTTCGAGAACTGGCACAGCGCTCTGGAGATGAAGCTGTACCTCAAGCGCTATATCCACCACATCGGCGGTCTGCCGGACTTTACCGCCCTGCGCTTTACCCGCTATAATCAGTACGAGTCCATCATCCTGCCCATGGTGCGCTATCTGGAAGGCTTCGGCGTGCAGTTCCACTACAACACCAAGGTCACGGACGTGAAGTTCGATATCCAGAAGGGCCGCAAGCTGGCAAGTTCCGTCACCGTGGTGCATGAGGGCGAGACCACCAACATTGATCTGACCGAGAACGATCTGCTGTTCATCACCAACGGCGGCTGCGTGGAAAGCTGCACCGTGGGTGCACAGGATAAGGCCACCGGCTTTGACCCCACCATCCAGCCCGGCAACGGCTGGGATCTGTGGAAGAAGATCGCCGCACAGGATCCCTCCTTCGGTCACCCGGAGAAGTTCTGCTCCGAGCCGGAACTGAGCAACTGGGAGAGCGCCACCATCACCACGCTGGACGACAAGATCCCTCAGTATATCCGCAAGATCTGCAAGCGCGACCCCTTCAGCGGCCACACCGTCACCGGCGGCATCGTCACCGTCAAGGACTCCAGCTGGCTGCTCAGCTGGACGCTGAACCGTCAGCAGCAGTTTAAGGATCAGCCCAAGAACCAGCTGTGCGTTTGGGTGTACGGCCTGTTCAGCGATAAGCCCGGCGATTACGTCAAGAAGCCCATGCGCGACTGCACCGGCCGCGAGATCTGCATGGAGTGGCTGTACCACATCGGTGTGCCCGAGGATCAGATCGCTGAGCTGGCAGAGCACAGTGCCAACACCGTGCCTGTGATGATGCCCTATATCGACGCCTTCTTCATGCCCCGTGCCATGGGCGACCGTCCCGATGTTGTGCCCGAGGGTGCTGTGAACTTCGCCTTCCTCGGTCAGTTTGCCGAGACCGCCCGCGATACCATCTTTACCACCGAGTACTCCATGCGCACCGGTATGGAGGCTGTGTACACCCTGCTGAACATTGACCGCGGCGTGCCCGAGGTCTGGGGCAGCACCTACGATGTGCGCGCCCTGATCGATGCCACCGTGAAGCTGCGCGACGGCAAAAAGATCACCGACATGGATCTGCCGCTGATCCCGCGTCTGGCTCTGAAGGAAGCCCTGAAGAAGATCGAGGGCACCGACCTTGAGAAGTTCCTCAAGGAGTATAACGCCATCTGATATTTCCCTCTCCTCCGATAGACCCGGCAACGGGTCAACACCCCCTAAAAAAGACCTCTCCGCTGCTCTGCGACAGGGCACGGGGAGGTCTTTTTTGTGTAAAAATGGTACAATATGCGTCAAAATAAAGCAGAGCGTGAAAATAATTTGTGCCAAAAGAATGATTTTGGCTTGTTTGCGGCGGCGTTCTGTGCTATGCTAGAGCTATTGAAAGGGCAGGAGGGAAGAGCCTGCCTCAAATGCGATACGCCAAAAATAAAAGGAGGTCGTTTTCCTGTGAAACAACTTATTTCCCGTCGCAGCTTTTTAAAGGCTGCTGGTGTGACCGCTGCCGCTGCATCCATGGCCATCGGTGCGCCCGCCGCATCGGCCTGCTGGCTTGGTGATAAGTCTGACGTCACCATCCTGTACACCAACGATGTCCATACTTACATCGACAAGCAGAGCCCCAAGCTGACCTACGCCGCCATTGCCGACCTGAAGCAGAGTTACCAGAACGCCGGCAAGGATGTGCTGCTGGTGGACGCAGGCGACCATGTGCAGGGCACTGCCTATGGCTCTATGGACGAGGGTGCCTCCATCATCAAGCTGATGAACGCTGCCGGTTACGATGTCGCCACCCCCGGCAACCACGAGTTTGACTACGGCATGGACCGCGCCAAGGCCATCATGAAGGAAGCCGACTTCCCGTACCTGTCCTGCAACTGGGTAGACCTGCGCACTACGCTGCGTGTGCTGCCCTCCGTCAAGGTGTTCGTGCGCGGCGGCAGACGCATTGCCTTTGTGGGCGTGACCACCCCCGAGACCTTTACCAAGTCCACCCCGGCCTACTTTATGGATAAGGCACAGCGCAAGTACATCTACGATATTCAGGGCGGCGAGGACGGCAAAAAGCTCTATGACGCCGTGCAGAAGGCCATTGATAAGGCAAAGCTTCTGGCGGATGTGGTCATCGGTCTGGGCCATCTGGGCGTAGACCCCTCTTCCTCTCCGTGGACCAGTGAGGAAGTCATTGCCCACACCAGCGGCTTTGACGCCTTTATCGACGGCCACTCCCATACCGTAATGGAGAACAAGCAGGTGCAGGATGCTTCCGGCAAGGCTGTCACCCTGACCCAGACCGGTTCTTACTTTGCCAATGTTGGCGAGATGACCATCGCTGCGGACGGCACCATTACCACCAAACTCATCCCCACCCACGAGGGCATGGACGCAGGCATCGCCGCCATGCAGACCAGCTGGGTGAACACCGTGGACGATATGCTGGGCGAGAAGATCGCTGTGGGCGACAGCGATTTCTACGTCTCTGACCCCGCCACTGGCAAGCGCCGCATCCGCTCTGCCGAGACCAACCTCGGCGACTTTGTGGCTGACGGCATCTACACCTACTTCAACGAGGTGGAAAAGCTGCACTGTGATGTGGCCATCATGAATGGCGGCGGCATCCGCGCCGACGTGCCCGCAGGCGACTGGACCTTCAAGACCTGCAAGCAGGTCAGCCCCTTTGGCAACGTGGCCTGCCTGATGTCGGTCACCGGCAAGCAGATCCAAGACGCACTGGAGTTTGCAGCCCGCTTTGCAGGCGAGGATGGCAAGGAGAACGGCGGCTTCCTGCAGGTGGCCGGTGCTACCTACGAGATCCACACCGATATCCCCAACACTGTGCAGACCGACGAGAAGAACGTCTGGATCGGCAGCGTCACCGGCACCCCGCGCGTGCAGAACGTGAAGATCTACGATAAGGCTTCCGGCAGCTATCTACCGCTGGACCCGGGTGCTACCTACGCACTGGCCGGCATGAACTACACCCTGCGTAATCTGGGCGATGGCTTTGCCATGTTTGACGGCGCAGAGCTGATCAAGGACTATGTGTCCGAGGATTATCTGGTCATGTCTACCTACGCTATGATTTTTGACGGCGCAGATGCTGCGGGTCTGCCGCACCTGTCCAGCGCCAACAGCCCGCTGGCCGCATACCCCGGCTACCTGCTCAACTACGAGCAGCCTTACGGCGCAGGCCGCATTACCATTCTGTAAATTTATATTTCCCGTGAAAAGGCGAACCCGGAAAGTCCTGCGGACTTTCCGGGTTCGCTCTATCTATAATAGTTTTTCCGCGCGGAATGATATAAACAGAAAAGCCACCTGAGCTTCCTCAGATGGCTTTAGTCTGGTTGGGGATGAGAGAATCGAACTCCCACAAGTAGAGTCAGAGTCTACCGCACTACCACTATGCAAATCCCCAATATTCTGTTGTGTTTTGCGGGGTGAGCCGCTCAACGTGTGCTATTATACGGGAAAAGCCCGGAGTTGTCAAGCATATTTTTGAAAAAAGTTGTACTTTTTTGGAAAATGCCGCAGCAGCGCCGGATAATCTATGCCGGAGCGCTGCCACGCTTCGGCAGGTTCTGCACACTGCACCGCCTATACTGGAAGGTACAAAACCTTACAAAGCACCAGAAGGAGGATGCCTATGCCGGAACGAACCACACAGAATGCCCAGACCCTGCTTTCGCCCCGCGTCCCGCGGGATACCGAGCACGAGCGCTACCATCCGGAACTGGAGGAGGAACTGAAGGAATGCCTGTTCTGTTTGAAGCGCAACGAGATGATGTTTGATATGGAGGTGGATACGGACCTCATCGAGCAGCGCATCTACGAGCGGCAGGCGCTTTTGTGCCGCTACCGCTACCTGCTGGCCCGCGCCCGGGAGCTGGGGCTGCACACCATCCTGAAAAAGTATCAGCCGCTGGGATAAAAACCTACCCGCGAAATCTTGACAGAATCCGCACATCGTGTTATCATACATAAAGATAACACTGTATACAGAGCGCTGTATGCAAAACTTTGGAGCTTAGAGAGGTTTTCAACTATGGAACGTATTAAGACTATCGCTACTCGTGACCTGACCAAGAGCGTCGTGACCGGCGGCTGCGGCGAGTGCCAGACTTCCTGCCAGTCTGCCTGCAAGACCTCCTGCGGCGTCGCAAACCAGCAGTGCGAGAACAGCAATAAGTAATCATTGCAGACCCTATGCCGCCTTTGCAGGGCGGCATTTTTTTATGGCAATTATAGATTGGAGAATGAAATGGTACATCAGTATCAACTGAACGGATATAACATCGTGCTGGACAGCTGCAGCGGCTCGGTCCATGTCGTGGACGACGTGGCTTACGACGTCATTGCGATGTACAAAGAGCACTCTGCCGACGAGATCGTGGCCGCCATGCTGGCAAAGTATGCCGACCGCCCCGACGTCACCGAGGCCGACCTGCGCCAGTGCCTCGAGGATGTGGCCTCTCTGGAAGCCGCCGGCAAGCTTTGGGCTCCCGACGTCTACAAAGACATGGCTTTCGACTTCAAGAACCGCCAGACGGTGGTCAAGGCGCTCTGCCTCCACGTCGCCCACACCTGCAACCTCAACTGCTCCTACTGCTTCGCCTCGCAGGGCCGCTATCAGGGCGAGCGTGCCCTGATGAGCTTTGAGGTGGGCAAGCGGGCAATGGATTTCCTCATCGAGAATTCCGGCAGCCGCCGCAACCTCGAGG
>OHKP01001103.1_pt1 | contig 12166 bp, 7 predicted proteins | sample 1568861 | NCBI WGS metagenome assembly OHKP01 (sample SAMEA3879524, study PRJEB24766) | human gut metagenome | biome: human-associated habitat; feature: feces | place: USA | collected 1985/1987 | reverse complement strand
AAAAAAATAGTACTAGACATTTTTTTTCTATTGTACTAGAATGAGCATAAATGATAGTAGACCCGATATATGATAACGCTAGGTTATATCGGATCCGTAAAGAAACGGAGGATATAAAGATGGAAAAGAAGGATATCGATTGGTCAAACCTTAGTTTTGGCTACCAGGAAACAGATTACAGCTATGTTTCTAATTATAAAGATGGAAAGTGGGACGATGGACAGCTCACAAAGGATCATACAGTGACACTTAATGAGTGTGCAGGAGTATTCCAGTATGCACAGACATGCTTCGAGGGACTTAAGGCATACACAACAGAGGATGGCAGAATTGTCTGCTTCAGACCTGACTTAAACGCACAGCGTCTTAAGGATTCATGTGAGAGACTTGAGATGCCTGTATTCCCGGAGGATAGATTTGTAAAGGCAGTTGAGGAAGTAGTAAAGGCAAATGCAGCATGGGTTCCACCATACGGCTCAGGCGCTACACTCTATATCAGACCATACATTATGGGAACAAACGCAGTAATCGGTGTAAAGCCTGCTGATGAGTATCAGTTCAGAATCCTTGTAACACCTGTAGGACCATACTTCAAGGGTGGCGCAAAGCCAATTACAATCCGTGTGTCAGACTTTGATAGAGCAGCACCTCACGGAACAGGACATATCAAGGCCGGACTCAATTATGCAATGAGTCTTCATGCTATTGTAGATGCACATGCACAGGGCTTTGCAGAGAATATGTACCTCGATCCTGCAACACGTACAAAGGTAGAGGAGACAGGTGGAGCAAACTTCATCTTTATCACAAAGGATGGCACATTTGTTACACCTAAATCAGACAGCATCCTGCCATCAATCACACGCCGTTCACTGATGGTAGTTGCAGAGAAGTACTTAGGACTCAAGGTTGAGCACAGAGAGGTGCTCTTTGATGAGGTAAAGGATTTTGCTGAGTGTGGACTTTGCGGAACAGCAGCAGTAATCTCACCGGTAGGAAAGATTGTAGACCACGGCAAGGAAATCTGCTTCCCAAGCGGTATGGATGAGATGGGACCTGTCACAAAGAAGCTTCGTGACACACTTACAGGCATTCAGATGGGCCATATTGATGGACCGGATGGATGGGTTCACGAGATTAAGTGTGATTAATAATAAGAATATACATTTATAATAAAGCACCGGGTATTATGTTACGTCGTAATATCTGGTGCTTTTGTATTATTTTATGTGGCATAATAAGCCGATTTGTGCTAATATACTCTTATATGTATGCAAATGTTTATAAAAGCTTGGAATAGCTATATAAAAGCAAACAAAAGAGATAACCGGGGATAATTAAATGGACGAGTATGAAAAGATAAGGCAGAGAAAGCGCGAAGAATATAGAAAGAGACACCGCGCCCAGGTTAGAAGAAAGCAGCTTATTAGCAATGGCATTGTTATAGGCATGATAATACTTATAATTGCAACGATAATCATAGTGGGAGCTTTAAGGGGCAAAAAGGCAAAGCAGGAAGAGGTAAAGGCAGAGGTGACCAGTACTCTTTACAATCCTATACAGCCAAAGCTTGATGTACAACTGCTGACACCCAATCCGTATTCCAGACCACAGAAGGCACTTGAGAAGGTAAACGGCATAGTTGTCCATTATACAGCAAATCCGGGTACGTCAGCCAGACAAAACAGAGACTATTTCAATGGCCTGGCAGAGACCAAAAAGACCAAAGCAAGCTCACACTTTGTTATAGGATTAGAGGGTGAGATAGTGCAGTGCATACCTTGCAATGAGATATCGTATGCATCTAATAACAGAAACAGTGACACAATATCGATAGAGTGCTGTATAGAGGATGAGACAGGAAAGTTCAACGACAGCACATACCAGTCGCTCATAGAGCTCACCACATGGCTTATGGGGCGGTATGATCTGAGTGCTGATGATGTAATAAGGCACTACGATGTGACAGGCAAGAAGTGTCCGCTATATTTCGTGGAGCATGAGGATGCGTGGGAGCAGTTTCACAAGGATCTGGATACATACATCGAAGAAAATGGTGTGCCAAAGGAAGAGGCAAGCCAAAACTGACAATATACAATAAATTAAAGGATGATTTAAAAAATGAAGGAAATTATCGGAAATCTGTTAAAAAAAGAGAATGTACGTCAGAATCTGAGCAGCCTCAGACAGGAGATTAAAGATGAAAATGCATTAGCAGAGGCTCTAAAGCTGCTTGCAGGAGAAGATGAGCTGCTTGTGTCGTTTATGGGAGCAGAAGATGCAAAAACCAGAAAGAACGCAGCGCTTCTGATAGGAGATCTTCATATGTCACAGCTTTCTGATGAGGTTTTTAAAGCATACGAGGCTGAACAGATGCGCTTTGTAAAGGGCTCATATCTGGCGGCGCTGTCACAGCTGGACTGCAAAGAGCTCTTGCCACAGCTTATGGAACGTGCAAAAGAGCTTGAGCATATGACGGTCACAGCTGAAAATAGGAAGCATATTGAGGAAGAATTAAACGAGATAAATAAAATCCTGATTAAATATAATGGGATAAAGCACCATACACCTGTGCTCGAGGGAGTAAAGGCTGAGCTGCTTCTGATGACAAACCGCCTTCACAGAGAGGTGGTACGACGTCAGATACCGGTTAAGGATACAAAGCTGCATCCGCTTGGAGTGCTTGTAAAGACTGACAATATACCTCTTATCATGCAGGTGCGCACATTCAGAAAAATGTACTTTACCATACATGCAGCATCGCTTCTGCCAAAGGATGCACAGAAAGCAGCCGGACTTCTTGCAGAGTCAGATATGTATGATATATTAAGACGCATGCACCTAGAGGGTGGTCCGTTTTACTATCGTATTGAGAGCACGGCAGATGCGGCGTACCAGAGCAGGCTTGCGAAAGCTATCGATATGCATTTTGCGGGCAGGATGATCAATTCGCCAAATGATTACGACGTGGTGATTAAGCTCATACCGACAAAAAATGACAATTATTTTGTCTGCATGAGATTATGTTCTATACAGGATAATAGATTTGCATACAGAAAGAATGTGCTTCCTACGTCGATGCATCCGTCACAAGCGGCACTTATTGTTTCACTTGCAAAGCCGTATCTTAAGGAAACGGCACAAATCATGGATCCGTTCTGCGGAGTTGGTACACTGCTTATAGAGCGCGCACATTTAGTTCCGGCACGCGAGATATATGCTACAGATACCTATGGAGATGCAATCACTATGGGCAGAGAGAATGCTGCGTTTGCCAAAACAAGAATTAATTTTATACACAGGGATTTCTTTGATTTCAGACATGACTACAAATTTGATGAGCTGATTACGGATATGCCGGTTCGTAACCGACAGACCAAGGCGGAGATGGAGCTTTTTTACGAGAGGTTTTTCGACAAGGCCGCAGAGCATCTGGTATCCGGCGGAATCATAGTCATGTATTCAAATGAGATTGGGTTTGTGAAGAAACAAATCAGGCTGCGTGTCGAATACCGTCTGCTTCAGGAGACATGTATTCTCGATAAGAATGACTTTTATTTGTTTGTTATCAGATATGAGGATTGATTTGCGTGAGTTTTTAGGAGGAAAATATGTCAGATTCCAAGCTTTTTCAAAAAATACAGGATTATTTCTGCATGGTCAACGGAATATATTTGTCGTGTCTGACAAAAAAGGATGGAGTCATGACAGAGGTGTGTCAATGTAACGATAAATGGAAGAGTATGCTTACCTTTATTGGTGAGGAAAAATACGAAAACCTTCTTTTGAGACTGTCGGACTGCAGGGTTGAGAATCTCATAGATGAACCTCTGGATAAGGACTATATCAGGCTGTATGGTCTGATTGTAAGAGTGGACAATACCCACGATATATATTGGATTATAGCTGCGGTAATTGATGAGCAGATGTCTAATGATGAGAGAAACCTGCTTCCTGATGGCATAATTATTACCAGTGAAGCGCGTCTTAACAGAACAATTGAGTTCCTGGAAACTATGACCAGACAGCTTTTGATCACAAAGAGAGATGAGGATGCTGCGAATGAGGCACTTTCGCTTATCAGGAAGTCAGATGAGGAAATCAAGAAACAGTTTCATATGCTTGAGGCTATCAATTCTGTTATAAAACTGCTTGAGATGGATGGAAGCTTTACTGAGATGGCTCAAAAAGCACTGGAGAGTGCAGTTACTACCATAAAGCTTACCGGTGCTTTTATCATCCGCAAAAACGTGGACGGCATGCATTTGGATGTGATTGTAAGCTATGGCAGAAAGCCGTTTGATACAATATCAATTACCGAGGTACCTTTTTTCACAGGAAAGCCTTACATTATATCATCAGACTCTGTGATGCCGGAGAAATTCCGCCTTTTCATGGAGAAGCAGGCTATGAGGGCAGCCATATTCCAGCCTGTAAATATAGATAACAGGACTCAGATGTATGTGTGCTTTTTTGATGAGAAGGATGACAGAAGCTGGGAAAAATATGATGTGAAGTTTTTAAATGATACGAAGCGCGTCATTCAAAGTATTCTCACAAAAAAGATAACAACCAACTCGCTTGCAGGCTCCTATGCTTCGCTCGAAGCGATACTGGAAAACTCCGGCTGCGGTATATACGTGGCTGATATGTCTAAGTCAGAGATACTTTACATGAATAATTACTGTAAGCAGCTGCTTTCAAATATTATCGAACAGAACAAGCTGGAAAAATATATTTTTTCCCATACTGCAGAGAGCCGGAGCTTTACAGAGGTCTACGTGACGGAGGAGGACAAGTGGTTTGATATTCATCGCACAGGCATAGCGTGGGTGGATGGCCGCAATGTGCAGCTCGTTACACTGTATGACATCACACAGAAAAAGCGTTATCAGCAGCGCATTGAGAACCAGGCCAATAATGATTTCCTGACAGGGCTATATAACAGGATGAGATGTGAGCAGGATCTGGCTAAGTTTATAGATGATTCAGTGAAAAACGACACCAGAGGTGCGATGATTTATATAGATCTGGATGATTTCAAGCATATAAATGACGGGCTTGGTCATCAGTACGGAGATGTGCTTTTAAAAGCTATATCGCACAGCCTGACACAGGTGAAGGGAATTGAGAACCACTGCTACAGGATGGGTGGCGATGAGTTTATCATCATAGTGACAGGCAGCTCTGTTGACAGGCTGGAGAGTATCATTAATGATATACAGCAGATATTTGTCAGACCGTGGTTCTTGAAGGGAGAGGACTATTACTGTACAATAAGTGCCGGAGTAGCATTTTTCCCGACAGATGCAAGCACTGTGGAGGATGTCATAAGAAGAGCTGATATAGCTCTTTTCAATGCTAAGAAAGAAGGAAAAAACCGTATAGAGTTCTACAACGAGAGTATTGATGGCACAAGCACAAAGCGTCTTGACCTGGAAAAGCACATGAGAAAAGCCACAATGAATGAGTGCGATGAGTTCACCGTGTACTTTCAGCCGATTATAAACGTGAAGGGGGAGGATGTCTGTGCAGGTGCAGAGGCTCTTGTCAGATGGAATTCAGCAACCATGGGCTTTATAAATCCGGTTGACTTTATACCGCTTGCTGAGTATCTTGGGCTTATAAACCCAATCGGGGAGCATGTATTAAGAGAGGCAGCGAAGCACTGCAGGTACTGGAATGACATGGGACATCCGGACTACAAGGTCAACGTAAATCTGTCTGTGGTGCAGCTGCTGCAGAATGACATAGTTAAGAAAATCAAAGGCATAATTGATGAGGTGGGCATAGAACCGGGAAATCTGTGTCTTGAGGTGACAGAGAGTCTGGCAATCAATGACATGGTGCGCATGAAGCGGATACTCAGTGAGATAAAGGCGCTTGGTGTTAAGGTTGCACTGGATGATTTTGGTACAGGATATTCATCACTCAACCATATCAGGGAGATGCCTCTTGATATCATTAAAATAGATAAATGCTTCATTGAGCATCTTGGGGAGGATGATTTTTCTGATGCATTTGTCAAGATGGTTACAGAGCTTGCCAACACAATAGGAGTACATGTCTGCGTGGAGGGAGTTGAGACTGACAGGCAATATGCTATTATTAAGAAGATGGGAATATATTACATACAAGGGTATTTCTTCGATAAGCCAATGTGCATAGAAAGCTTTGAGGAGAAATATATCTGATAAAGAGGTTGTAACATGTACGAAGAAGATATAGAAAAAAGCACATGCTGCTATACAATGAAGCAGATAGAAGAAAAAATGGATGACTATGGTCAGATTTTTGACATAGTTCGTCTGATAGATGAAGAGCGCATATCGCGTATGGAGAATAATTGTGACAATCAGGATCCTATTGACCCATGCCCATGCTATTCATTTTGGAAGAAAAATAAACAGTGCACGAACTGTATCACGGCCAAGACCATAAAAGATAAAAGGCAGCGTGTCAAGATAGAGTTTTCGGGCACTGATTCGTACCAGGTCATATCAAGGTACTACAATATAGAAGGCAAGAACTACGTCATGGAGCTTGTTAACCATATGGATAATGGTACGTTAAAGGACGAAGATGTTTGCAAAAAGCTTGAATCCAAGATAGTAAGCTACAAGGAAAAGCTGTACAGTGATGCGCTGACAGGTGTTTACAACAGGCGCTTCTATGAGGAAAATGTCAAAAACAGCAAGATAAATGCCGGTATAGCCATGCTCGATGTCGATGATTTTAAGCTGTACAACGATTCACTGGGGCACATAGCCGGTGATATGGCGCTGTGTGCTTGTGCTGATACGATAAAGAACTGTATCAGAAAGAGTGATCAGGCAATCCGTTATGGTGGTGATGAGTTCCTTATTATCATATACGATGTAACAGAGGATGAGTTCCGCAAAAAGCTGATGGATATACAGGATGCGGTAAACAAGACAGTCATTCCTGAGTATTCAAAGATACAGCTGCAGGTCAGCATAGGTGGGGTGATTTGTACAGATGAGACTGTGGCGGATGCAGTGCTGCGTGCTGATTCGCTTATGTATATAGCGAAAAACAGAAAGAATATTGTGATAATTGAAAATGATGAGGATGTCACAAAGGAGGAGCTTGACGAGATAAAACAGCAGGTGCTCATAGTGGATGATGCCATATTAAACCGTGAGCTTTTATCTGAAATGCTCGGAAACGACTTTAGAATACTCGAGGCATCAAATGGTGTCGAGTGTGTAGAAAAGCTCAAGGAGTATGGTACCGGAATATCAATTGTGCTTCTTGATATGGTGATGCCTGTCATGGATGGGTACGAGGTGCTTGACTACATGAACAAGAACCACTGGATTGATGATATTCCTGTTATTGTGATATCTGGAGAGGATTCCGAGAGCTATGTGAGAAAGGCCTATGAGATGGGCGTGTCAGATTACATAAGCAGGCCTTTTGATGTGAAGGTGGTTTATCAGCGTGTGATTAATACAATAAAGCTCTATGCCAAGCAGCGCAGGCTGATTCGTATGGTGACCGACCAGATATACAGGCGTGAGAACAATAATAAAATCCTGATTTCAATTCTAAGCCACATAGTCGAGTTCAGAAATGGTGAGAGTGGAAGTCATGTTATTCACATTAATAAGCTCACGGATATGCTGCTCAAGGAGCTGGTTGGCATAACGGACAGGTATGACATAACAGGCGATGATATAGAGCTGATAGCAACAGCTTCAGCACTTCATGATATTGGCAAGATCGGCATAGACGATGCCATCTTAAATAAGCCGGGCAGGCTCACAGATGAAGAGTTTGAGGTGATGAAGACTCATACTGTGCTTGGCGCAAGGATGCTGGATGACCTGGATGCCTACAAGGGGGAAAAGCTGCTCGAAACAGCCTGGCAGATATGCCGCTGGCATCATGAGAGATATGATGGTAACGGATATCCGGATGGCCTGAAGGGAGACGATATACCAATCTCGGCACAGGTGGTATCTGTAGCTGATGTATATGATGCCCTGACAAGCGATCGTGTGTACAAGAGAGCGTTTTCACATGAAAAGGCAATGCAGATGATTCTGGATGGAGAGTGCGGACAGTTCAATCCTGTTCTCCTACAGTGTCTGGTCAATATACAGGACCGGATAAAGGCGGGGCTAGACTAGCTTAAATGCATAATAAATGAAAAATATATGTAAAAATAGAAATTAAGTGTTGACATATTTGGTTTGATTTGATATTATATCAAAGTCGCGTGAGACAAGCGACAGAAAATCAAATATATGCGGAAGTGTCGGAACTGGCAGACGAGCAAGACTAAGGATCTTGTGATTATTGCAATCGTGTGGGTTCAAGTCCCATCTTCCGCATTATAAAACTAAAAAGGGTTAAGCCTTAGGGCTTAGCCCTTTTTAATTTTAGAAGCGGAAGCGGACCTTGTTCCCATGGGTCCAAGGTCTCCGCTCCGCTTCGGTCGGCGCAGAGCAGACATCCCCCGGATGTCTTGCGCCCCATCTTCCGCATGGCTTCGGTTGTTGCGTGGCAGGCGCCCGTGGGTTCAAGGTCTCGCCTCTGCACTCCATCTTCCGCGTTAAAATGGGGGAAGCTAAATTATACGGATTTCGTTTAAAATTGCATATTAGATCAGAAGGAGAGGACAAGCTTATGAGCCAGAAAAAATACAGTTTATTATACCCGGATACAAATGCACAATACCGGACCTTGAGTGATGTGACTATGCATGATCTGGGGATGGATCAAATCTGCAAAAAGCTGTCAGCAAAGGAGCGGGAGCAGAACTACATCCAAAACGTGATGGCGCGTTTGTATGCAGATCCGGCGGTGACACAGTACCGCTGCGATATTTTCGAGGATGTCCTTCAACAGAAAAAAATGCGTGATGATCTTATGGAAATACTCGAGCGCATCAGCTTTCTGAGGGAGTACGGTAGCTTTAACCGGGAATATGATGAGAGTGCCTGCATCTGGGATCTGTTGCATCGGCTGGACGAGCTTAATGATTATATCAAGTGTGTGGATGCGCTTCATACATGTCTGGCAGCTTCGGACATTCATTCCGCAGGCTTTCTGGGTTTAAAAGCTTATGTGGAGAAAATCTATGCGGACAACGGATTTGCGGAACTGAAAAAAGATATCTCAGAACTGAAAATGGACACTTCACAGCTTAAGAGCATTACGGTAGGTATTAACTTGAATGACCGCTTTGAAGCGGACGGAATCGGTCTGATATCTGTAAACAGCAAATATTTTACCAAGTCCGGAATCCTGGGCAATTTTTATGACCATATTGCGTCAAAGGATCGGATCAATGAGGATACCATATGGAAAAAGAATTTCAAATTTCAGCCATTTGATGTGAATGCAGATGCGGTGATTAGCACTCCTATGCAGAAGGTGATGGATACAGCTGTTATGCGGTCGGAAAGCCGGGGTGGCATTGTGAAGCTTCCTGAGGGAGATCAGGCAAAGGATGTGACTCGTTATACAGACCGAATCGTCAACCATATGATTTCCCATATGGTGAAAAGAGTCAGAGAAGTACTGAACAAATATGTTTCTATTACCATTACCGACATGACAGACTTGATTCCGGAGCTGCTCTACTATATCAAATGGGCGGAGTACATCCAAAAATTGCAGGAACAGGGCTTTACCTTTGCTAAAGCTTCTGTATATAAAGCGGGAGAAAATGAATCTGATCCGTATATGATGCAGGCACGTGGAATTTACAATTTAAAGCTTGCTGTTTTTGAGACAGAGGAGTCCGGGAATATTGTACCGAATGATATGGATTTCGACCGGAATAGGAGAGTGTATATCTTAACAGGTGCCAACCGAGGTGGAAAGACGACAATTACACAGGCTGTTGGGCAGTTGTTTGTGTTGGCGCAGGGGGGCATATATATTCCGGGAAAAGCATTTACATTTTCCCCTGTTACAGGTATTTACACCCATTTCCCGGCAGATGAAGACAAGACATTGGATTTAGGAAGGCTTGGGGAAGAGTGTAAGCGTTTTAAGGCAATCTATGAGGAGGCTGACAGCAGGAGTCTGCTCTTGATGAATGAATCATTTTCTACCACTTCGTTTGAAGAGGGATACTACATTGCCAAGGACAGTGTCAGGGCAATTTTACATAAGGGAATGAGGACTATTTATAATACACATATGCATAAGCTGGCATTTGATGTGGAGGAAATGAATGAAGAACAGCAGAAGGCAGAGCACACAGATGGAAAAGCGTTTTCCATGATCGTGCACATGAAGGGGACAGAGCGCTCCTATCAGATTGAAGTGGCGCCTCCGGAAGGAAAATCTTATGCAAGCGAGATTGCGCAGAAGTACGGGGTTACTTATGAGATGTTGGTGGAATAAGGAAATGAGCTCCAAAATCGAAACTTTGAAAGGTAAAACGGTCGTGCTTTAAACTCTGTTTTCATCATCCGGTTCGGAAATTTTATAAGATATATCTTTCTTGTCACCGGGAATATGGCGACACAGATACTTCAATGGACAAGGCAGAAACGATGTCGGAGAAGCTTGCCAGATTGCAGAAAGAAGCAGAAAGCCCTAGACAAAACAGTCGAAGAACATTTTACAAAGAAATGAGGTAACACTCCTCCTATTCAGGAATTATGTCCAGTCAATATTGGTATTACCTGTTGGATCGAATTATTGGACTCGAGAAACATGAGCGAATCACAGAAGATGCGCAGGCCAGAATGCTAAAAGAAGCAGTTCAGATTTCGTACCGACGAGGTGGAGAAGAAACAATCCAAACTCAGCCAAAAAGCCGGAGAAAAACCGGTAAAAAGTAGCTGGAACTGCAGAAATCCCCAAAACAGCTCCTCAAACTCAGCCAAAAAGCCGGAGAAAAACCGGTAAAAAGTAGCTGGAACTGCAGAAATCCCCAAAACAGCTCCTCAAACTCAGCCAAAAAGCCGGAGAAAAACCGGTAAAAAGTAGCTGAAACTGCAGAAATCCCCAAAACAGCTCCCTAAACCCAGCCAAAAAGCCGGAAAAAAGCCGAGAAAAAGTAGCTGGAGAAAAGCCGGCAAAGACCTGGCAAAAAGTAGCTGAAATCACTATAAATCTCAAAACAGTTAAAAAAATCAGGTTATTGCTGAAGCGTATAGATTCATTAGTGGGGTAATACAATATATTAAGGGGCAAAATAATAATCCAAAACATAAATGGTATTTGAAAATTTAGCAGAAAATATATTGACTTTGTGAATGAAATTAGGTAATATATGCACATAGAACAAAAACTTTCGAGGTTTTTATCAGAAATGGTGCTTGCACCAAGTCTGGGTTTGAAAAAAGTCCGTTACAATATACAGAGATGTTATGTGTATTGTAATGGACTTTTTAGTTGCGGAAGTAAGAAACAAACGATGGGCTATGTTGCAAAGATAGTCTATGATAAAGATAATCGTGTAACAGAAGAGAATGATGCACATGGGAAAATAAAGGAAATGAGAAACAGAATGAGAAAAATAGTAGCAGCTACAGAAGAAAACAAAGAAGAAATTTTAAAATTGTATAAGATACAGCTAGGCAGGGAGTTTTGTCCATGGGATGATTCTTATCCGGGAATGAAGGAGATTGAGTTTGATCTTGGTAGAGAATCTTTGTTTGTAATGATTGATGGGCAGGAGATTAATGCTGATGCCGGAAGCAAAGAGGACAGAATTATCGCAGCGATTTCAATTGATGATGATCCACAGGTGGAGAGGCTTGATTGCTGGAGCCATAAACTGGCACCCGGGGCTGAGCTTTCAAGACTTGCGGTTCATCCAGATTTTCAGAATCAGAAAATCGCTAGACAAATGCTGGTATTTGGGATGGAAGAACTCGCAAGGAGAGGATACAAAAGTGTGCATTTTTTAGTCAACAAGCTCAATGTGAAGGCTCTGCGCTCGTATGCAGTGTTTGGATTTGATACAGTGGGTGAATGCAGCCTGTTTGGGCAGCCGTTTTTGTGCTATGAAAAGAGTCTGTAAAAAAATATGATTTTTTTGAAAAAAGTGCTTGCATTTTTGAAAACAATCTGATATTATATACGAGTCGCGTGAGACAAGCGGCGAAAACAAAATACATGCGGAAGTGTCGGAACTGGCAGACGAGCAAGACTAAGGATCTTGTGATTATTG
>OHKP01001089.1_pt1 | contig 12339 bp, 9 predicted proteins | sample 1568861 | NCBI WGS metagenome assembly OHKP01 (sample SAMEA3879524, study PRJEB24766) | human gut metagenome | biome: human-associated habitat; feature: feces | place: USA | collected 1985/1987 | reverse complement strand
GACACCCGTGGCATCATCGACGCCATCCTGAGCGGTGACATCGACAAGGCTCCTACAAAGCAGATCCCGATGTTCGACTTCAAGGTGCCCACAGAGCTTCCTGGCGTTGCTACTGAAATTCTTGATCCCCGCGACACCTACGCTGAGGCTTCTCAGTGGGAGGAGAAGGCTAAGGACCTCGCTGCTCGCTTCATCAAGAACTTCGCTAAGTACACCAACAACGAAGCTGGTAAGGCCCTCGTTGCTGCTGGTCCTCAGCTCTAATAGCTTGATAGCTTGACGGCATCGCCCTCGTGTGATGCCACAAGATAAACCCTTTGAAGGGCTGCTCACCCATGTGTGGACAGCCCTTTTTTTCTATTTTCTACAACGTAAAACCATTACCATTATGAAGAAGAAAATATTTGCTTTTTTCCTTTTTCTTACACTGGCCACATTATACGCCGAGGCACAGCGCATAGAGCCGCGTTGCCGCACCTGTGGCAGAACACTGGTTACCTGTCCTTACAAAGGAAAGCATCCTTCAAAGAACGCGGGTGCTGCCAAGCATAAGGTTACCACTACACAGCCAGCAAAAAAGGTTCGACAAGCCCCTTATTCCATGAGCACCGAGGGTAAAAACATGCTACATCGCTTAGTCAGTATGCCATTTGGTGTGGTGCAGAACCCCACGTCGTACACCACCCTTCGAGAGGTAGAGCAGGCGGTAGTAAAAGAATTTAGGCTTAAGGTATACAAAAGGGGCTCTAATTCGAGCCGTTTAGACTCGCTGTTACTAATGTCACATTACAAAGGTCTTTGTCCATATGGCGATGCTTTTCCTTTATTGTGGGAGGGGCATGAGATGAATGCACGTGTGGATATTGATGCTGATGGATGCCTGATGAAATATAGTTATGATATTTTGGAAACGACACGTGCTCAGGCCCAAGCCATTGCCAAGGAATTGGGGGCAGATACTCCTATTGTGCAATTGCCTGAAGATGTGAGGAAAATATTGTGGCATGAGGACTTTATGGGTGACGAAGAATATGGTTACTTCCGCAAAGATACCGACTGGATGGTGTTGGTAGAGTGGAACGAAACGTTTAATGCAGTAGAGATAAACATTATCCATAAGTCGTTATTCAACTGTCCTTTTTATCATGAAAAGGGTAAATTGGTGTTGCCTGAGAACGATGTTCAGGCCTTGCACCGTCTGGTAGATATGGCGATGGGTATGGAAGAGAGACCTAAGAGAGGCAATGGTATTGAATATGTTGATAATGAAAACCCGTACTTTATCCGCTCCACACCCAAGCAGTATGGTGCGCAGATAAACTATCTGCTGACTATGCAGAAAGAGGGCTTTTGTCTGCCCACTTTTAGACCTCCTTTCATCGAAAATGTTAAGACGAGTGCATTCAAACTTTATGAAGATCCTTACAAACTGTGTGCCTATGGCTATGATATGGAGGGGCTTACGCCTGAGCAGGAACGCTTTATCATTAACGAACTGGAGATGCAAAACACATCGCCCCAACAGGTGTATGTGCCCGAAAATGATGTGCTGAACCAACTGTTTGCTAAGGGCGTTGACCCCAGTCATCCTGAATGGGCATACGTGCATGTTCATGGAAAGCGGAAGATATTCTTGCTGCTGCACGAGCCCACTGGCTCTGACAGCACCCAAAGGCGTAACGCCACATTGTGGATTTGGCTCGACAAGTGATGCTTATAACAGCATCTCGCTGCTTGTTGTGTTGTATTGTTTAATACTTGTCAACTCGTTTACTGACAATATGTCGAAGATATGCAAAACTTGAGTAAACTCTAAAATAACCTAACAATATTTTGTGTTGTCTTCGATTTTAATAAAAACCTCACGCTCACAAAAACGAATAAATTAGTTTTTGTGAGCTTAATCGGTTTTTTGCACTATCTTTGCAAGCACAAAACTTAATGAAAAGACTATCTCTCATTAAGAATAGAAAACTTATTTACCAATATAAAGCAAGCTTATGAATATTTTTACACAGACATTACGTGTTGTCTGCTTCTCCACCTTTGCGTTTATAGCCACTATAACCAGCGCACAGACCCATGTTGAAACTACTGACGAGGTGGTGCCCGACGTGCCCCAACCCACCGAGTTTGAGATATTTCGTGCTCAGCTAAGCGAGCAGTCGTTGCCCATCCTTAACCTCACGGTAGATATTGATAAGGTAACGAAACCCGAATATAGCAATGCCACCCTGCGCGTGGTTGACCTTCAGAAACGCACTCTTGGCGAAGAAGATATCACCTTTAACTGTAAGGTAAAATACAGAGGCAGCAGTGCGTTGTGCTACGACAAGAAGTCGTTTGCCGTAAAGCTGCTGAACGAGAAAGGTAAAAGCCTTGATGTCAAAATGTTTGACATACGTAAAGACGATGCTTGGATACTGGATGCTATGGCCGTTGACCTGCTACGTATGCGCAACCGCATAAACTTTGATATATGGAACGATATGTCGACTACTCCCTATGTCACTGATTATGAGAACCGTAACGGCACCAAAGGGTTGCATGTAGAGCTGTTTATTAACGGCAAATATCATGGCCTATATTGCTTTAGCGATAAGGTGAACCGCAAGCTGTTAGGCATTAAGAAGTCAAAGGTAAGCGACGACGAAACGGTAACCATTAACGGTGTGATGTATAAAGGCGACGGGTGGTATGACGCCACCTACTTGAAAGGATATGACAATGCGGCGCGCACCGACACCGTGGTATGGAACGGATGGGAGCTAGATTATCCTGACGACTACCCCTCAGAGATGGCTTACGCTCCGCTGAAGGCGTTTATCGACTTTTGTGCGAAGAGCACCGACGATGCGTTTATCAGCGCTCTCGACGACCATGTATATCTGCAAAACCTTATCGACTATCATGTGTTTATCTTGGCTACGGGCCTGCTCGACAATACGATGAAAAACTCGTTCCTCAGCATTGTAAACATTAATGATGAGCAACGTGTGATGGTGACTCCTTGGGATCTTGACTGTGCGTTGGGCGGATTCTGGGATGGCACCTATTATGAAGAAGTGTCAACCAATAACACGTTGCTACAGGTGAAACTGTTTGAGCGCCTTTGGAACCTGAACGTAAACGATTATCGTAACCGTGTGACCGACCGCTGGCGCGAATTGTGCCGAGAAAACGTGTTGTCGGCACCAGGTTTCAACAGCCGTGTCGACGACTTTGTGCAGCGCATCACACAGGCTGGTGCTTGGAAACGTGAGCACGACCGCTGGAACGACAGCCCTGGTCAGAGAGGCCCATTGCACCTGCACACCAACCTTGAAGAGGAGGCCTTATATGTAAAAAACTGGTTTAGTAAGAACTGCCAGTATCTGAACGACGAGCTATTTGCCAACTTAGGCACACCTGCCTCTATTAAAAATATGACCGATGCCGCTCAGCATAACACCCCCTCTGGCCAACGCTATAACCTGATGGGCCAGAAGGTAGACCACACCTATAAAGGCATTGTGGTAACAAAGGGTGGCAAGCGTTTGCAGCGCGCTTTTTAAGAGCTATTCTCCTTGTCTGCTCGTATCTCGTCTACTTGTCAACTTTATTGTTAAAAATCAAAAAAATGGGGGGTGAAAAAAAAAGTTGGTTCATCCCCCCTTTTTTACAAACATTATTATTAACTTTGTGCCAATGCCTTGTTAAAATGGCTGTGCACCCTACATACCCACAACACATACACAACAATACAAAGATAAACTATGACAAAAAAAGGCAAAAATGGTTATATGTTAAGTGTAGGGTAGCCTTGCAAGCAAGAGAATAAAAAAAGAAGAAGGTTTCATTTCATGGCACGTTTTCTCGCCATGGCAAAGCTCAAGCAAGCTTGGCTCTGCTCATCTGGCTCAACGAAAACGTTCTAAAAAAAGCAACCATCTTTAATTATAGTACTGAACGAAAAAGCGCTATCACTTATGAAGTTAATGAGAAATTTCTTTAACTGGTATTTTGGACGTAATGCTCTGCCTTACTGGAGCATAGTAACTTTTGATACATTAACCTGCTTCTTTGGCGGGCTGTTTATCATGTGGCTTCGGCATCCGCTCACCGAGTTGTTGAGCGAATGGCCTCTTTTATTACACTCGTTTATAGCATTTGCTCTTTTCAATGTTATAGGCTTCCGCCTCTTTCACACCTATAGCGGCATCCTGCGCTACTCGCAGTTTGTCGATCTGCTACGTGTGTGCTACGCCAATATGTTTGCCTTAGCATTGGCCGCCATCGCCAACGCCGTGGTGCGTGGTAGCGCCCCCGACAGCTTCTTGGCTACCCAGTTCTACCCCTTCACCTTCCGCATGCTGCTGATCATGTATTTTGGCACGGCCCTGATCATGTGTTTGACACGTATCTGCATAAAGCTGGTGTATGAGAGTGCGCTGGTAGGAAAAACAGCTCAGCACACCCTGGTGTATGGCACACATGCTGGCGCCATTGCCATCACCAACAACTGTCGTAACACAAAGCCTGTGCGATATATTATTGATGGCTATATAGGCGACAGCAAACCCCACTATAATGAGCGCCTTATGGGCAAGCAAATCTACTCAACACAGGAAGATTTGGCTGCCGTCATTCGCGAACGCAATATTAAGTGCCTGATGGTGAGCCCCTTGAAGCACGACCTGTTTGTGAAAAACCGCCAGCTGCAAGACCTCTTTATCAATGCTGGCGTAAAGATTTTTATATCGCTGGATGTTGAAGAGTGGTCGCGGCACCCCAACGAGAAGAAAAACATACAGATGCGCGAGGTGAAGATTGAAGACCTGCTGCCACGCGACGAGATACAGGTTGATATGGAGAAGGTGGGTGCACTGCTCTCAGGCAAGAGGGTGCTGATCACTGGTTCGGCAGGTTCTATCGGCTCAGAGATGGTGCGACAGATAGCCCACTATAAGCCAGCCGAGATGATGCTCATCGACCAGGCCGAGACGCCCCAGCACGACATACGCCTGATGATGAAGAACCAATATCCCGACATCAAGGCCGAGACCGTGGTGACCAGCATCTGCAAGCAAGACCGTATGGAGAACATCTTCTCTACCTTCCGCCCCGACTATGTGTTCCACGCCGCTGCCTACAAGCATGTGCCCATGATGGAGGACAACCCCAGCGAGAGCATACAGAACAATGTGTGGGGAACAAAGGTTATTGCCGACCTCAGCGTAAAGTATGGCGTAAAGAAGTTTGTGATGATTTCTACCGATAAGGCCGTGAACCCCACCAACGTGATGGGCTGCTCGAAACGTATCTGCGAGATATATGTGCAGAGCCTCGACAAGGACATCAAAGACGGCAAGAAGCAAGGCGTAACACAGTTTGTTACCACCCGCTTTGGCAACGTGTTAGGATCGAATGGTAGCGTCATTCCCCTCTTCCGCAAGCAGTTGGCCGCTGGAGGTCCGCTCACCGTTACCCATCCTAAAATTATTCGCTTCTTCATGCTTATACCCGAGGCCTGTAAGTTGGTGCTCGAAGCTGGCACACACGGCAAGGGTGGCGAGATTTTTGTCTTTGACATGGGCGAGCCCGTGCGCATTGCCGACCTGGCACACCGCATGATACAGCTCAGTGGTGCCACCAATGTAGAGATAAAATATACGGGCTTGCGCGAGGGCGAGAAGCTGTATGAAGAGGTGCTGAACGAGAACGAAAACACGAAGCCCTCGTTCCACAAGAAGATACGCATTGCCATGGTGCGCAACTATGAATATGAAGACGCCGAGCGCGATATTGAAGACCTGTGCCAGATAGCCGCCCAATATGACGATATGGCCACGGTGAAGAAAATGAAAGATATTGTGCCCGAATATGTGTCGAAACACTCGCGCTACGAGGTGCTCGACAAGAAGGAGGCATAGTAAAAAAAGCAAGCGCGATAACAATATTTTATGGGGCCTATGGGTCTTATAGGTCTTATGGGTCATATAGGCCTTAGTTATAATAACGCAATAACAACAAAGAAAGGTTTCTTTTGTCTTTTTGTTGTTATTGCGTTTTTATTTTGATAATTATTTATCGAAAATAGATATTGCTTAAAGCAAAAAAATGTTTATCTTTGCATTTATCTTAATGCAAACCTTATTCACATGTTACGCTATAAACATATTATAATAGTTTTATTATTACTTGGCTTTACGTTACAAGTTAACGCTCTTAGTAAAAATATAAACGAATGGCTCACCAAGCTCGATCGTAGCTTGGAGATGGCTCCTATGTATAAAGCCAAACATGAACAACAAATAAACGACCTTAAAAAGCTGGTGACAGGACGCGAAACCTTGGGCACTCGCTTTGAGGTGTACCACCGCATATTTCAGGCTTACGAATATTATAATGCCGACTCGGCCTACGTCTATGCTACTAAAAGCTATGAGGTGGCCCAGCAAATGAACAACAGCCAATTCATGGCTTTGGCCAAGTGTAACCTTGCCTTTATCTTCGCTATGGTGGGCGACAACGTTCAAGCCTTCCAGGAGGTTGCCAATTTAGACAGCAACTATATGCCGCAATGGCTGAAGATAGAGTATTTTAAAACTATGCACAGGCTATGGTCAGAACGTAGCTACACCTTTTTTAAATGCAAATCGCGTAAAAACAAATATTCGCAAATGTCGAACCAGTATATCGACTCGTTGGTAGCTAACGTAAAGCCTAATACCACCGACTGGTATCGGTATCATGTTTCTCTATTAGAGACAAAGGGCGACGACGACCGCTTGATAGCCTTCGCTAACAAAGCCTTGGCTTTTGAAAAAGATAAACATATAAGGGCTGGCTATTATTTTTCGCAAGCCTGGGCCTACCATAGAAAGGGCAACGAGGAGATGTCGATCATATGCTTTATCAAGTCGGCCATCTTGGACAACGAGTCGGCCACAATGGAGATAACATCGCTCTACAACGTTTCGCAGGCCATACAGCATTACGACGATGCTAAGGCCAGCCAGTATGTGCGTAAGGCCCTTGAATTTATCAACGCTTACAATGCGCCACGCCGACTAATCACGCTCTCTACCATTCTGCCTTCGGTAGAAGATACGCACCTGAACATGGTGAAACGTCAGCGCAACCTCTACATCTTCTTATTGGCTTGCCTCGCCCTTATTATTGTGGCCTTGGCGGCCGTGTATATCTATTCGCGCAAGATAAACCGCAAGCTAAAGGAGGCACAACGGCTGAACGCTCAGCACCTGGAGAATTTGAACGAGGCCAATGAGCGCCTGAGGGAGGCCAACAAGGTAAAGAACAAATATATTGGTCGTACGCTGTACGACGCCTCTGAACATATCGACACGCTGGAACATATCTTTAATAAGGTGAACAAGGCGGTGCTCATGCACAGCTATAGCGACATTAGCAAAATAACTAGCGTTGAGGTGCTTGACGCTGAACGCAAGACCATGTTCCGCAATTTCGATAGCACCTTCCTCGCCCTCTTCCCCAACTTTGTTGAACAGTATAACACGCTGTTTGACGAGGCCGACCGTCGCTACCCACACGAGCAAGGAACGCTCACCAGCGAGATGCGCATCTTCGCTCTCATACGCATGGGTATAAGAGAGAGCGAACGTATAGCCCGCTATTTAGGCTATTCGGTACACACCGTCAACACTTACAAAACAAGAGCTAAAAACCGCTCTTCGGTGAGCAACGACGACTTTGAAGCCCTCATTATCGACTTTTCATAGGCCATAAAGGGCTTTTGTATCATCTTTTTTGGTTAATACATTATCATACACGGCCTTTTGGTAAGGCGTTCATTTATAGGTGGTTATAAAAATATAAGGCTAATACAAGTTATACATTTAGCGAAATGTGTAAAATCTTGTATGATATTTCATAATTTTGCAATATCGAAAACCGCATGACAGTTCCCGATGAGGAGCTACTTTTTGAAAATTATTTTGATGGCATGTATCTCGATGGTGAAACGCCTCAAGAAAAGTGTCGATAACTAAAAACAACTACGTATGGTGAACACAAAAAAAATAAAGGTTGGCATCATTGGTTTCGGTAGAATGGGAAACAAATATCTTACCCAGCTACTGAAAAACGGACGCTATGACGTTACCTATATATGCGATGTGTGCGAAGAGGCTCGCCAATATGCGGCTAAACAAGTGCCACAGGCTACCATTGTAGCCGACGAAGATATCGTCTTTAACGATCCCAATGTTCAGGTGGTGGCGCTCTGCACACTGGCAAACCTACGCAAAGAACAAATCGAAAAGGCTGTAAAACAAGGCAAACATATTATATCAGAGAAACCCATCGCCGACACCGTAGAGCGCGAATGGCAGGTGGTTGACACCACCGAGAAAGCTCATGTGCTGTCTACCGTGAACCTGTATCTGCGCAACTCGTGGTATCACGAGGCCATGCGACGTTTTATCGACGAGGGCGAACTGGGCGAACTGGCCATCATTCGTGTGTGCCACATGACACCAGGACTGGCGCCAGGCGAAGGCCACGAATATGAGGGTCCCTGCTTTCACGACTGCGGTATGCACTATGTTGACATTGCCCGCTGGTATGCCCGCAGCGAATATGCTACATGGCACGCTCAGGGCATGCGTATGTGGAGCTACAAGGAGCCGTGGTGGCTGCAATGTCATGGCACGTTTGAAAATGGTATCGTGTTCGACATCACACAGGGCTTTGTATATGGGCAGCTGTCGAAAGACCAAACACACAATTCGTATGTGGAGCTTATTGGCACCAAAGGCATTGTGCGCATGACACACGACTTTAAAACGGCAGTGGTAGAACTGCATGGCGTGACACGCACCTTACGCATTGAGCGACCCTTCGGTGGCAAAAACATCGATGTGCTGGTTGACCGCTTTGCTGACAGCATTGAAAACGGACACCTCGACCCACGACTGCCTTCTATGCGCGACTCGGCCATCGCATCTGAATATGCCAGCCACTTCCTTGAGAACGCAAAGACACACGCCCTACCCGCCATTGGCAACCTGCGCACACTGGAACAGATACGTGAGCGCCGCAAGCACATGAAAAACGGCTATGGGCTGCTGACGCAGAGATAAGAATCTAAGGGAAAAGTGAAAAGGGAAAAGTGAAAAATCCTATAGCTTTGCTGCTCTCGTTTATTTTTACCCTACAGCCCCCTTTGGTCTACTCCAGTCTCCTCCAGTCCCCACAGCTTAGGAAGGCTTAGAAAGGCTTATACAGGCTTATCACAACAACAATAAAGAAAACAAACACCTATTATTAACAATAACAAAACCACTATTATTATGGCAAACATTTCGAGACGTACTTTTTTAAAGTCGGGAGCCGCTGCCGTAGCAGGCTTCACCATTGCCCCCAGCTCTATCTTGGGCAAGAGTTTTGGACACATCTCTCCATCCGACAAGATGAACATTGCAGCTATCGGTATTGGAGGTATTGGCCATGCCAATATCAATAACGTAAAGGCCACAGAAAATCTTGTGGCGCTGTGCGACGTTAACTGGGATTATGCGAAAGGAGTGTTTGACGAGTTCCCAAAAGCTGCCCGCTTCTGGGATTATCGTAAAATGTTTGACGACGCCAAACTGATGAAGAGCATCGATGGCGTTATTATCGCCACAGCCGACCACACACACGCAATTATAACAGCCGAGGCCATGCTGCACGGCAAACACGTTTACTGTCAGAAACCTCTTACACACTCTGTTTACGAATCACGTTTACTTACCAAGCTGGCTGCCAGCACTGGCGTTGTTACTCAGATGGGTAACCAGGGCGCTTCTGGCGACGGCACACAGACCGTATGCGACTGGATTTGGAACGGTGAGATTGGTGAGGTAACACGCGTTGACTGCGCTACCGACCGTCCCATCTGGCCACAAGGCTTGAACAGCCCCGAAACGGTAGACCCCATTCCTGCAAACCTGAACTGGGATCTCTTCACTGGCCCCGCTAAGCTGAACCCCTACAGCAACGTTTACCAGCCCTGGAACTGGCGCGGATGGTGGGATTATGGTACAGGCGCTCTGGGTGATATGGCTTGCCACATCATGCACCAGCCGTTTAAGGCGCTGAACCTGCTCTATCCTACAAAGGTTGAGGGCTCTTCTACCCTGCTGCTGAACGCTTGCGCTCCGCAGGCTCAGCACGTGAAGATGACCTTCCCTGCTCGCGATAATATGGCAAAGGTGGCTATGCCTGAAGTAGAAATTCACTGGTATGATGGTGGCTTGATGCCCGACCGTCCCGAGGGCTTCCCACAAGGCAAGCAACTCATGCAAAGCGGTGGTGGTCTTACCATCTTCCACGGTACCAAAGATACCCTTATCTGCGGTTGCTACGGCAACGATCCCTGGTTGCTGTCTGGTCGCAAGCCTAACGCTCCTCAGGTGGCTCGCCGCGTGAAATGTAGCCATGAGATGGACTGGGTACGCGCTTGTAAAGAGAACCCGAAGAACCGCACGAAGTGTAACTCTGACTTCTCAGAGGCTGGCCCCTTCAACGAAATGGTTGTAATGGGTGTATTGGCAGTACGTCTGCAGGCTCTGAACAAGGTGCTCGAGTGGGATGGCGAAAACATGCGCTTCACCAATATTGGCGAGCACGAAACCATCAAGACTTGCATCAAAGACGGCTTCACCATTCACAATGGTCACCCCTCGTTCAACAAGACTTGGACCGAGCCTGTTAACGCTATTCAGCTGTCGCAGGAGCTTATCAAGCACACCTACCGCGAGGGATGGAAGCTGCCTGATATGCCGAAATAAAGAAAATTTGGTTCTATTTATTATTATATTTGTGGTTTTAGAAAATCTATTGGGGGCCATAGAGCCGTGAGGCTCTATTGGTTCTAACTTTGATAGAAAGGGCTAAGTTGATAGCTTATATAGAAGCCTTAGAAGGCTTAGCTTATTATATAGAAGCTCTATCTTATTTAGCTTGTATAGCTTATCTATAAAGAGATAGGTTTTCTAAAACTGCTTTCAACCTATTAAAAACAAAACATTAAAACTTAAACAATATGAAAAAGATATTTTTTACAATGGCTTTGCTGGCTTGCACAGCAGGCATCATGACCGTTAGCGCTCAGAAGAAGGTGGCATTGAAAGTTTCTACCGTGGCACAAGGCGCTGAATCAAAGACCGTTAATGTAACAAAAGATAAAAAAGGATACATCACCCTGTTTGATGGCAAAAACCTTGACGGATGGCGTGGCTACGGCAAAGACCATGTGCCCGCCCGCTGGACTGTAGAAGACGGCTGCCTGAAGTTTAACGCTGGACAGGGCGAAGGTGGCGACATCATCTTCGCACACAAGTTTAAAAACTTTATCCTTGAAATGGAGTGGAAGGTATCGAAAGGTGCCAACTCGGGCATCTTCTACCTGGCACAAGAGGTGAAGAACGACAAGGGCGGTATGGAACCCATCTTTATCTCGGCACCCGAATGTCAGGTGCTGGACAACGAAAACCACCCCGACGCTAAGTTGGGTGTTGATGGCAACCGCAAGGCTTCTTCTCTGTACGACATGATTCCTGCTAAGCCCCAAAACGCTAAGCCTTATGGCGAGTGGAACCAGGTGGCTATCGTTGTAAACAACGGCACCGTTACCCACTTTATGAACGGCGCTAAGGTGGTTACCTATAAGCTCTGGACTCCCGAGTGGACCCAGATGCTGCAGAACAGTAAGTTTAGCGAGGCAAAATGGCCTGTAGCCTTCCAGCTGCTGAACAACTGTGGTGGCGAGAACCACGAGGGCTTCATCGGCATGCAAGATCATGGCGACACCGTTTGGTTCAAGAACATCAAGGTAAAAGAGTTGAAATAAAGTAGAGAGGATTGTTTAAAAGAGAACCCTGTAACCCAAAACATTATAAATGACCAAAGAACAACATCAACAGCGTTGTTTCCTTTCTAAGAACATTGAAATGTTGTTCTTGTTGTTCTTTGGTTTTATAGTGTTGTAGGGTCTTGGGGTTTGACATATCCAAACTTTAAAGAATTCAGATTTATGAAAAAGCTTTTATTCTTAGTTGCTGCTTCTGCTCTGATGTTGACAGGCTGCAACAACGCTAATAATGAATGTAAGTGCAACTGCAAGTGTGCTGGCTGCCAATGCCAAAAAGATACTGCACAGGCTGCTACCGACCTTGATATGAAGGTGGCCGACAAAGAGAATGTAGACCTGGCACAGTTCCCCAAGGACAAGGATGGCTATATTGTTCTGTTCGACGGCAAGACGCTGAACGGATGGCGTGGCTACGGCATGGATAAGGCTCCGAAGAGCTGGACCGTGAAGGATGGCGCTAT
>OHKP01001032.1_pt1 | contig 12902 bp, 8 predicted proteins | sample 1568861 | NCBI WGS metagenome assembly OHKP01 (sample SAMEA3879524, study PRJEB24766) | human gut metagenome | biome: human-associated habitat; feature: feces | place: USA | collected 1985/1987 | reverse complement strand
ACCTTATTATATATATACCCAGGGTAGAGGCGCTGCGCACCTCAACCCTGGGCTGCGTAATCGCAACTCCTACAGAGTTGCCGGGGCTGTGTACCATCCACGCCCCCCTCCACAGCCCTCACCAAGGGGCGGGAGTTCTTAATAATTAGCTAATACACAACGGGATTAAGTTCCCTTCCCTTTGGGGAGGGCTGGAGTGGGGCTCTATGTGGCTCACGATGACTGTACCGGGGACACAATGCATCAACAAACGAGACAGCCCGAGACAAGGCGCTACTGCACCAGTCTCGGGCTGTTATTCTATTTTTCCTATTCAGCGACTATTGCGCCGTATATATAGTTATCGGTTATTTGAGAACGGGTCTAACTGCATATTTCTCATTATAGGCATGAGCTTTTGTAAATATAAATGTATGTAAATATGGCATTTCATTATAGAAAAGAGACAAACAGTAGCAGAATTTTGATTCATTATCCTGATAGGATGTCCAATAATTAGCATTAACCAATGCCAAGAATATGCTGTTTTTGGTATATCCAGGCTGAACTCCGGTAAATTTGAAGCCAAATTCATTATTCTCTTGCAAATATTCAACTTTCACGGTACTGGTCGTAAATGTTATATCACCAGCAACTGTTCCTAAAAGACCACTCATCTCTTCCTTGGTAGGCACTCTCCAATTGGTCCCCCAGAAATTATTTGCATTGGCAGCAGTCCATGTCATTGTTCCAGTCACATTCTGCTTAGCAAACTTAGGACCGCCTGCCCACAGCTGTACCCAATCTACCGGTTTTGTTTCACCATTGATAGTTGCATCAGCCGTTCCTTTCACTGGGCCGGTGGTCAGGGTGTAGTACATGCCGGCTTTGAGACCTGCAGCCTTGGTGGCCTTGAACTTGGTATCGCCATTATAGATGGTAATCTGGACTCCTGCGGGTACTGCGATATAATAGGTGCCAGGCTCGCTCGCGGTGAGCAGTGTTACCTTGGTGTCGCTGGTCACTACATCAAATCCGGCTTCATTACTCTTAGCTGTGAGTCCAGACACCCACTTGCCGTCGACAGTCTTGACATTGATGTCGCAAGTGGTGCTGTAGCCATCTACCTTGACAATGCGCAGGATGGCTACCTGGGGCTTGAGGGCGATGGTGAGACCATCGGCGCCGGTGGTGGCAGACGCGGTCATGCCGGCACAGGCATAATAGTTGGCTACGCCAGCCAAATCACCTGTCTGTCCTGCCAGGTTGACAGTGTTGCCAGGGAAATAGGCGTACCAGTCGGCAGTCTCAGTAGTGGGCTGCGCATCGTTAGAGGTGAAAGTATCACTCGTCTTGATAAATGTATAATAAGATTTGACCTTAGAGTTGGTCACATTGAGTTTGTCGCCATTGTCAAAGCTGAACTTATAGGTACAGTCATTAGGGTCAGTCATGATGGCTCGCGAAGCGGGCTGCTCTACAGTGGCGTTGAGGGTCATGCCCTGGGTTGCACCGCCGAAATCGTCGTTGCTGCAACCAGCCATCATCATCGCTGTAGCAGCTATCAAAAACAATAATGTCTTCTTCATTTTCTTAAATTTTAGTTTTTGTCTGTTGTATTGTTGCCTATGGAGCATGGGTCTACTTATTCCCACACATCCTCCTCATCATCACCGCTTGTGACTTTATTATTTTCTAATTTGAAAGTGCCACTTCCTGCGAGGATAGCGAGGGGCTGTACGGCGAAGACTACGGTCGCCGGCTTGATGTAATGTTGCTTGTTCATCTTGTTGAAATTCTATTTAGTTGTTATATATATTAATGTATAGCGGCAGTGATGTCTCCATCTCCCCCATCGAGGACATGGTAAACTGCGACATAGATATAGGTAATAGTGGTGGAAAGTGAGGTTCCTGCGGCATGCTCGTGCGCCATACGACTATGGTCGAAGCCTTGCAGAGGAGCCCTACAGCCATCCAACCGGTAGGTTTGATTCAGATGGATTGGAAATTCTGAGCTGCAAAGGTAGTGATAAAGGCTGGAATAATGGTCGGTTTTTCATTTTTTAACACCATAAACACGTTAACTATCATGCCATAAGGCGCCATCGGCATCGCCGCGCGCCCATAGACCCTTACCCCGACAGAAGCTGTGCTGACGGCGAGAGCAGCGACCACGGGCTTCGCCATCGGCGGCAAGGGCGCTGCCGAGAGGGCACAAAAAAGCAGCCTCTGCTGCCCGAGCCTGTGGCCCATGACAGAAAGGCTGCCTCTATGTTAAGTTAATGTGCTTGCGGTTAGAGTGGCTTGTACTCTACGAATGCCTCCATAGCCTCGTAGCATGCCAATCCGAGCGAGTCGTAGAGAGCTGCAGTGGCGCGGTTGCGGTCTTCGGCACGCTGCCAGAACAGGCGTTCGTCGTTGCCCAGGAAAGGAGCGCTCTCCATCTGTGAAGAGTGCTTGAGGATGGAGTTGCGCTTGGCGCGAAGTTCCTCGGGGCTCATGGGCACACACATCTCGATGTTCTCGATTTCCCATTCAGCCCACGCACCACGGTACATCCAGATGCGGCAGTCCTTGAGCCACTCGGCACCGGCGTTCTTCTCTTCGTCGATGGCTGCAAAGACGGCGTCGGTACACTTGCGGTGGGTACCGTGGGGGTCTGCCAGGTCGCCGGCAACGAATATCTCGTGGGGCTGAACCTTGCGGAGCAGTTCGCGTACAATCTCAACATCCTTCTCGGTCATGGGGAGCTTCTCTATCTTGCCACTCTCATAGAACGGAAGGTCAAGGAAATGGACGTGGTCGAGAGGTATATTGTTGTAAGTACATGCTGTACGGGCTTCACCACGGCGGATAAGACCCTTGATGGTGCGTACCTCGGGAGTATCTACATCGCCCTCCTTCTTGTTCTTGAGTGTCTTCTTGATGTCCTTGTACATCTTGGTGATGACCTCGTCCTTGCTGTCCATGAAGAGCTGGTTGTAACCATTGACGAAGTGCATGAAGCGTGTCACCTCCTCGTCGCCCACGGCAATGTTGCCACTGGTCTCATAGGCCACATGCAGGTCGTGGCCCTGCTTGACGAGGCGCTGGATGGTGCCACCCATAGAGATGACGTCGTCGTCGGGATGGGGCGAGAAGACAATGACGCGCTTGGGGAATGGCTTGGCGCGCTCGGGGCGATAGGTATCGTCGGCGTCGGGCTTGCCTCCGGGCCATCCGGTGATGGTGTGCTGCAGGTCATTGAATATCTTGATATTGGCATTGTAAGCCGAACCATAGAGGGCGAGCAGCTCGGAGAGTCCGTTCTCATTGTAGTCCTTGTTGGTGAGCTTGAGGATGGGCTTGCCGGTAATCTGGCAGAGCCATACGAGGGCTGCGCGGGTGAGCTTGTCGGTCCACTTGCAGCTGGCTACCAACCAGGGATGGATGATGCGGGTGAGCTTGCCGGCGGCGGGAAGGTCGATGACCACATGGGCATCGTTGTGGGTCTGGAGGAACGATGCGGGAATGGAGTCGCTAATCTTGCCTTCGACCATGCTGCGCACAATCTCTGCCTTCTCCTCTCCCCATGCGGTGATAAACACCTTGCGGGCAGCCAGGATGTCGGCGATACCCAGGGTGACAGAGCATGGAGGCACAGGCTCCTGAGAGCCGAAGCTCAGCGACATCTCCTCGCGGCTGATGGCGTCGATGAGGATGAGGCGGGCCTGAGAAGTGAGGGTAGAGCCGGGCTCGTTGGTAGCAATGTTACCCATACGGCCTACGCCGAGCAGCATCACATCGATACCGCCAAAGGTCTGGATGCGCTGCTCATAGAGGCGGCACTGGCTCTGCACATCTTCCTGGGCGATGGTACCGTCGAGGGTATAGACATTCTGCTCGGGAATGTCGATGTGGCTCAGCAGACGCTGGCGGAGCTGGCTGATGGTGCTGTGCTGGCTGTCGGCAGCGAGGGGGAAAAACTCATAGGCGTTGAAGATAACCACGTTCTTGAAGCTGACGAGCTTCTTCTCGTAGCGGTCTATCAACTCGTTGAATACGGGGGTCAGCGACTGGCCTGTCCCCATACCTAAGACACAATACTTGCCGAGCAGTTCCTTGGCCTTGATTTCGGCCACGATGGCATCGGCTATCTTCTGCGCACCTTCATCCACCGTGGGATAGATGTCGGTGAGGATGTGTTCGTCGCGTGTAATCTCGGAGCGCTCTACGGCCGTCTTGGGGTTATAAAACTCTTCGGGAACTGTGTTGAATACAATCTGCGAACTTAAGTTAAGTCTCATTGTCTTATCAGTTATAGAAGTTCTTATAAATTATCTTTCTCGATATCCTTGAAGTACTTGTAAGTACCCACCTTGAGCTCCTCGGTGGCAGCCTCATCGGCTACGATGATGGCATGGGGATGCTGCTGCAGGGCGCTGATAGTCCAGGCCTGGGTCACGGGACCTTCGACAGCTGCCTGGAGGGCACGCGACTTGTGGTGGCCATTGACGAGAATCATCACCTCGCGGGCTGACAGCACAGTGCCTACGCCTACGGTGAGGGCGTGCTTGGGCACCTTGTTGACATCATTGTCGAAGAAGCGGCTGTTGGCGATGATGGTATCTGTAGTAAGTGTCTTGATGCGTGTGCGTGATGAGAGTGAAGAGAAAGGCTCATTGAAAGCGATGTGGCCATCAGGTCCGATACCGCCAAGGAACAGGTCGATACCGCCTGCTTCCTCAATCATCTGCTCGTAGTGGGCACACTCGGCGTCGAGGTCTTCGGCGTTGCCATTGAGAATGTGGATATTCTCGGCGGGGCAGTCGATGTGGTCGAAGAGGTTGCGACGCATGAACGAGTGGTAACTCTCGGGATGGCTCTCGGGCAGTCCTACATACTCATCCATATTGAATGTGATGACGTGCTTGAAGCTGACTTTGCCAGCCTTGTAGGCTTCTACGAGGCAGCGATACATACCCTCGGGCGAAGAACCCGTAGGCAATCCCAACACAAAAGGTTTCTCCGCTGTAGGGGCAGCGGCGTTGATACGTTCTACGACATGATTGGCAGCCCATTGAGACAGCTGCGCATAGTCGGATTCGATAATTAATCTCATTGCTCTGATGTTTAAGTTATATTCTATTTGAATTACAAAGTTACACATTATTAATAATAAAAAGGACAAAAAACGGATAAAAAACATCCCCGCGCCGTTTTTTGTTGGTTAACCCTGCCACCATGAGCATTACCACGACCATAGAGCAGACTGCGGGCGGCAGTCCGGGTTATACGGAGAGCAGGGAGAAGAGCACAATTTGCTTTTTGTGTTCGTATCATCACCTTATGGTTTTTATTATGTCCTGCGGCAGGTATCGCCTTCATACGCTATGGATATGTAGCAATAAGGAGCGACAAAAAGATTTGTGGCTTTTCAGGGCTTCGCCCTTTGCGTCTGTGTGTGTCGTGTAATATCTCGAGAGCAAGCTCTCGGCTATTCCCCGCCGCCCCCATCCGCGCCTGCCCGACGGCAGGCTGAAAAGCCGCAAATACAAAAAGCCGCCGTTGGCGGTAAAAAAAGTCCGGCTGCGCCGGTACAAAAATATAATTACCTTATTATCTATCGGTAGCGTCATATAGATGGAAGAACACAATCAGCTGTTTTTTTACCGCCAAAGGCGGACTTTTTGAACGGCCAATGGCCGCTTTTTTTACCGTGGCTGCTGTTGTCGCCATGCAGCGCATGGCGTTGGGGATGGGGGCGACGACAAGGAGGAAAACTCGTTTTCCGACTGACGTCGTCGACATCACCAAAAGGCAAAGCCGACAACAGTAGCCATGGCTTTTTGTGTTTATATCATTCTATATTATGTCCTGCTGCAGGTAACGCCTTCGGCTAATCGCAACTCTTACAGAGTAGCATTGATTTGTGGTGATTTGCACCCAGGGTAGAGGCGCTGCGCACCTCAACCCTGGGCTATGTAATCGCAACTCCTACAGAGTTGCCAAGGGTGCGTACCGTCCACCATAGGCCCCATCCTAACCTTCCCCACGGGGAAGAAAAAAAGCCCAAATGATGTTCATATTCCAATCTTTTTCAAGGAACGGAGCACAATCATAACCCCCTAAAGCACAGCGAGAATGAATTCCCGCCCCTTGGGAGGGCACTGAAAAAGTCCCCTTTTTTTATGACCAAAACGGAAAATGCTTACGATTTGTAACTTCTCTTTCTGCAAATCGCCTAAAATAAGGCTAAAATAGACAGATAATAAAGGGTAAAACAGCTATTTCTCCGTCATCAACTTTCAATTTGATAGTGGGTTTTAGTTTTTCAGTGCCCTCCCTTGGGGAGGGTTAGGGAGGGGCTTACAATCAGCTGTTTTTTTACCGCCAACGGCGGACTTTTTGAACGGCCAATGGCCGCTTTTTTTACCGTGGCAGCTGTTGTCGCCATGCAAGGCATGGCGTTGGGGATGGTAGTGACTACAAGGAGGAAAACTCGTTTTCCGCATGGCGTCACCACCATCACCAAAAAGGCGAAGCCGACAACAGCCGCCATGGCTTTTTGTATCTCAACCCCGCAATAATTGACAAAAACGGGCTGTATGTCAGATTATATGGCTATCTTTGCATAAGATAGGCGGCACCTCAGCCATTAAAGCGAGCTTATGGCATTCGGTTTGCACTATCTTTGCATAAGATAGGCGGCACCTCAGCCATCTAAGCGAGCTTATGGCATTCGGTTTGCGCTATCTTTGCACATAATAGCAATACAGTTGACTTAAACAATACAATTATCATGAAACAAAGAAGGACAATATTAGTAATGTTATGCCTGATGCTTGTCACGGGCGTGACGGCGAAGCTGAAGTTGCCGGCAGTGATAACCGACCACATGGTGATACAGGCCGGCGAGGCAGTAAACGTATGGGGCTGGGCCGACAAGGGTCAGAAGGTGACGGTGACGATAGACAACCACCGCACCACCGTGCGCACGGCGAAAGACGGCACATGGCGCGCCGTGCTGCCGGCGATGAACTATGGCGGGCCCTACACCCTGACCGTGAGCACAGGCAAGGAGAGCCTGACCGTGAGCGACATCCTCGTGGGCGAGGTATGGGTGGCAAGCGGCCAGTCCAACATGGAATTCCGCCTCTGCAGCGCCGACAACGCCGAGGAGGCTGCGCTCTCTGCCCACAACAGCGGCATCAGAGTGTTCACGGTGGAACGCACGATGGCAAAGACTCCCCAAGCCGATGTCGTGGGCAGCTGGACGGTATCGACACCCGAGACGGTGGGCGACTTCACCGCCGTGGGCTACCTCTTTGCCCGCGAACTCGCCAAGCGGCTCAACTGCGCCGTAGGCATTATCAACACCTCGTGGGGAGGCACCGACATCGAGACCTGGATGAGTCCCAAGGCGATAGAGGCATTCCCTAAATACAACCCGCTGGTAGAAGAGATGCGCACCGCAGACCTCGACGCCCAGGCCAAGCGTTGGCAGGTGCTCAAAGCCAAGTTTGACAAGACCGTAAGGGAAGAGTGTGGCGAGCGCGATGGCTGGTATCGCACCGACTTTGACAAGAGCGACTGGCAGAGACTTGAAGTACCGGGACTGTGGACCATCGACACGCTCGCCAAGATGGACGGCGTGGTATGGACCACCACCCAGTTTGATGTGCCCGAAGAGTTGACCGGAAAGGAGGCCACCCTCTACATGGGCATGATAGACGATGACGATGTGACCTGGGTCAACGGCCAGCGCATAGGCGAAACCAAGGGATTTACCGTCAAACGCGCCTACACCATACCTGCCGGCGTGCTCAAGGCAGGCAAGAACGAGCTGACCGTGAAAATCATCGACGACCACGGTGGCGGCGGTTGCTACGGCCCGCGCTATCTCTACTTCATCCGCGTGGGCAGCCAGCGCATTCCCATCCTCAAGCATCCGTGGAAATACCGCATCTCTGCCGTCAAAGACCTCGAAGGCTTCGTGCCCGACAATCCCAACAAGTATCCCTCGCGTCTCTACAACGCTATGGTTGCCCCCATCTGCCGTTATGGCATCAAGGGCGTCATCTGGTATCAGGGCGAGAACAATGCCAACCGTGCCCAGGAATACTACCGCCTCTTCCCTGCCATGATCAACGACTGGAGAGAGCAGTGGAAGCGGCCTGAGATGCCGTTCTATTGGGTTCAGCTGGCCAATTTCATGAAGCCTGTCGACACACCGGCGGAGAGCAGCTGGGCCACGTTGCGCGATGCGCAGAACGCCACGCTCAGCCTGCCTCATACGGGTCAGGCGGTAATCATCGATGTGGGCGAGGCCGACGATGTGCACCCCAAGGACAAGCAGACAGTGGCCAACCGTCTGTCGCTCATGGCTCTCAACCATGAGTATGGCATGCACGATGTCTATTGCGACAGTCCCCAGCCCGTAAGAGCCGAGCGTACTGCCGACGGCAACATACTGCTCACCCTCCGCAACGAAGCCGAGACGCTCGTCTGTCACGACCGCTACGGCTATGCTTGCGGTTTCGCCGTGGCAGGTGCCGATGGCGTCTACCGCTGGGCCAAGGGCGAAGTGTTGGCGCCCAACCAGGTAAGGCTAACCACCCCCAAGGGCGTCGTGCCGATGATGGTAAGATATGCCTGGGGCGACAACCCAGACGACGCCAACCTCTACAACTCAGCCGGGCTGCCCACCACCCCATTCCAAATCAAGGTGGAACCTGCCAAGGTCAAGGCAGAGCCCGCCAAGCCATAAACTACCACGACCGTATAACCCTTGCCGCACATATCTTTCATCCGCGGCAAGGGTTATACCGTCTTTATCACTGGCAGAATAGGTCCCGATGGTAAAAAAAGGGACAATTCTCTTTGTATTGTTTTCGGTTTTCACTACCTTTGTCCACATATTATATATTATAGATGAAAGAATTTGTAATTTCAGAGGTAAAAGCAGAGACTGCTATACTGGTGGGACTCATCACCAAAGACCAGGACGAAGAGAAGACGACAGAATACTTAGACGAATTGGAGTTTCTGGCCGATACGGCTGGAGCGGTGACCGTAAAGCGGTTTACCCAGAAAGTGAACGGCCCCAATACGGTGACCTACGTGGGCAAGGGTAAACTGGAAGAAATCAAGCAGTATATAGAAGACGAAGAAGACAACGACCGGGAAATCGGTATGGTTATCTTCGACGACGAGCTGTCTGCCAAGCAGATGCGCAACATCGAGAACGAGCTCAAGGTGAAGATACTGGACCGCACGAGCCTCATCCTCGATATCTTTGCCATGCGCGCACAGACCGCCAACGCCAAGACTCAGGTCGAACTGGCGCAGTATCGTTACATGCTGCCTCGTCTGCAGCGCCTCTGGACCCACCTTGAGCGTCAGGGTGGTGGCTCTGGTTCGGGCGGTGGCAAGGGAAGCGTGGGACTGCGCGGCCCTGGTGAGACCCAGCTCGAGATGGACCGCCGTATCATCCTGCAGCGCATCACGCTGCTCAAGCAGAGACTGCTGGAAATAGACAAGCAGAAGACTACACAGCGCAAGAACCGCGGCCGCATGGTGCGCGTGGCGCTCGTGGGCTATACCAACGTGGGCAAGTCGACCATCATGAACCTCCTGGCCAAGAGCGAGGTATTTGCCGAGAACAAGCTCTTTGCCACCCTCGACACCACGGTGCGCAAGGTGGTGATAGACAATCTCCCCTTCCTGCTCGCTGATACCGTAGGATTTATCCGCAAGCTGCCCACCGACCTGGTAGACTCCTTCAAGTCGACCCTCGACGAGGTGCGCGAAGCCGACCTGCTGGTCCATGTGGTAGACATCTCCCACCCCGACTTCGAGGAGCAGATAGAGGTGGTCAACCAGACCCTCAAGGACCTCGACTCGGCCGACAAGCCCATGGTGCTTGTCTTCAACAAGATAGACAATTACCACTGGGTCGAGAAGGAGGCAGACGACCTCACCCCGATGACCCGCGAAAACATTACGCTCGACGAGCTGCGCCGTACATGGATGGCCAAGATGAGCGACAACTGTCTCTTCATCTCTGCCCGTGAGCGAGAGAACATAGACCACTTCCGCGATGTGCTTTATCGCAAAATCCGCGAGCTCCATGTTCAGAAATATCCCTACAACGACTTTTTATATCCATCTGAAGAATAAGTATAACTTTTTATCCATGAACTATGCAGCGATTATTAAGCGAGCAGGAGATTAATATCCTGGAACTCAACGGCTGCCAGGCTGAAGACTGGACTGCCGTGAGCGTGAGCGAAGATTTCACGCCCGACTATCTGCACAACGTGATGTTCTACGGCGACGTCAGCCTTGGCGTCTTCGAGCGTACCATTGAGGTGAGCCCCGGCTTCAGCAAGCACTCGGGCATACGCAATGCCACCCTGCGCAATGTGACTATCGGCGACAACTGTCTGATAGAGAATATTGGCAACTACATCAACAACTACACCATCGGAGCCAACTGCTACATCTCCAACGTCTGCGTGATGGAGACCATCGAGGGCGCCACCTTCGGCCAGGGCAACGTGGTGTCGGTGCTCAACGAGGTGGGCGAAGGCAACATCATGATGTTCGGACTCCTGAACAGCCAGTTTGCCGCCTTCATGGTCAAGCACCACAGCGACCATCACCTGCGCGACACCATCTATCGGCTCATACGCGAGGAAATCAACTGCACCATGCCCGACCGTGGCACCATCGGCGAGAGAGTCAAGATTGTCAACACCAAGGAAATCATCAACTCGGTGATAGGTCCCGACTGCGAGATAAGCGGTGCCTCGCGACTCAGCGACTGCACCCTGCAGAGCGTAGGACAGCCCGTCTATATCGGCACAGGTGTCATCTGTGAAAACTCCATCATCTCCGACGGCTCGTCGGTCATCAACTCGGTCAAGATGCAAGACTGCTTTGTGGGCGAAGCCTGCAAGATAAGCAACGGATTTACCGCCTCGCAGAGCATCTTCTTCGCCAATTCATATATGAGCAACGGTGAAGCCTGCGCCGCCTTCTGCGGACCCTTTACCGCCTCACACCACAAGAGTTCGTTGCTCATCGGCGGGCAGTTCTCTTTCTACAACGCCGGTTCTGCCACCAACTTCTCCAACCATGCCTACAAGATGGGCCCCATGCATTACGGCATACTCGAGCGAGGTGCCAAGACAGCCAGCGGAGCCTATATCCTGATGCCCGCCAAGATAGGCACGTTCTCCGTGTGCTTCGGCAAACTGATGTATCATCCCGATACGCGTTGCATACCGTTCTCCTACCTCATTGCCTATGGCGACACGATGTATCTCTCGCCCGGACGCAACCTCACCACGGTAGGTCTGTATCGCGACATACGCAAGTGGCCCAAGCGCGACATACGTCCGCTGAGCAAGCACCGCAGCATCGTCAACTTCGACTGGCTCTCACCCTTCTCCGTCAACGAGGTCATACAGGGCAAAGCCATCCTGGAGCGGCTGCGCGAGGCATCGGGCGACAACGTGTCGACCTACAACTACCACGAGTATGTCATCAACGCCTCGTCGCTGCGCATGGGCATCAGCCACTACGACATGGCGCTGCGCATCTATATGGGTGCCGTGGTCAAGCGTGTGCTCAAGCGCTACGGAGCCGTAGAGCCGCCCGCATCGACCATAGGCGAAGGTGCCTGGAGCGATCTCTCAGGACTCTTGCTGCCCGAGAGCGAGGAACAGCGGCTTATCGAGCAGATTAAGGACGGCACCCTCGACGACGTGCAGAGCATCATCGACGAGTTTGTGGCCATCGACGGCCGTTACCGCGACTATCAGTGGGCGTGGACTTACAGACTTATACTCGACTATTACCACATAGACCACATCACCCAAGCCGACATAGACCGCATACATACCGACTATGTAGAGGCACGCCGTATGTGGATAAGCGAGATACGCAAGGACGCCGAGAAGGAGTTCAATATGGGCGACGTGGAGCGCGAGGTCTTCGACGACTTCATCAATCTGCTCGACCACGAGATAGACTACGAGAACTGACGCCACTGTCAAAAAGTATGTTAAAATCGTCACAATTCCAACCGTTCATGCGTCTATTATAATAATAGGTAACAATATTAATATCAAAAATCAATATGAACAGAACCTTTATGAGTATGCTGGGCCGCGGCCTGGCTTTAGGTTTGGTCCTGCTGGCCTCGGCACTGCAAGCCATCGCCAAGGACTACAAGTACCAGACCGTGAAGGGCGACCCCATGCAGAGTCGCATCTACACACTTGACAATGGTCTGAAAGTGTATCTGAGTGTAAACAAGGAGAAACCACGCATCCAGACCTACATCGCCGTGCGCACCGGTTCGCGCAACGACCCAGCCGAGACCACCGGTCTGGCTCACTATCTGGAGCACCTTATGTTTAAGGGAACCCAGCAGTTTGGCACCACCGACTACGCCAAGGAGAAGCCCTACCTCGACGAGATAGAGCAGCGCTACGAGAGCTACCGCAAGATGACCGACCCCGAGCAGCGACGCAAGGCCTATCACGAGATAGACTCGGTATCGCAGCTGGCAGCCCGCTACAACATCCCCAACGAGTACGACAAGCTCATGTCGTCTATCGGAGCCGAGGGCACCAATGCCTACACCAGCAACGACGTGACCTGCTATGTCGAGGACATTCCCTCCAACGAGGTGGTCAACTGGGCCAAAATCCAGAGCGACCGCTTCAAGCACATGGTGATACGCGGCTTCCACACCGAGCTCGAGGCTGTCTACGAGGAGTTCAACATAGGACTCGCGCAGGACAACCGCAAGATGTGGGGAGCACTCAACAAGCTGCTCTACCCCACCCATCCCTACGGCACGCAGACCACCATCGGCACACAGGAGCATCTGAAGAACCCCTCGATAGTCAACATCAAGAACTACTT
>OHKP01001019.1_pt1 | contig 12994 bp, 6 predicted proteins | sample 1568861 | NCBI WGS metagenome assembly OHKP01 (sample SAMEA3879524, study PRJEB24766) | human gut metagenome | biome: human-associated habitat; feature: feces | place: USA | collected 1985/1987 | reverse complement strand
ATCAAATCATCGTAGGAATGGGTGAGGCACTATGGGATGTGCTGCCCGAAGGAAAAAAGTTGGGTGGAGCACCTGCCAACTTCGCGTTTCATGCAGGACAATTTGGTCTTAACTCAATAGCCGTAAGCGCCTTGGGTGAAGACAAACTGGCCGAAGAAACCATTCAGCAACTGGAAGAAAAGAAACTGCAGTATTGCATGCCACGTGTGCCCTACCCCACAGGCACCGTACAGGTAGAACTTGATAGCGAGGGTATTCCTACCTATGACATCAAAGAAAACGTGGCGTGGGACAACATTCCGTTTACCGACGAGGTGAAGGCCGTGGCCGAGAACACACGCGCCGTGTGCTGGGGCTCGCTGGCACAGCGCAACGTGGTGAGCCGCGAGAGCATCTACAAGTTTCTCGATGCTACACCCGAGGGCTGCATGAAGATTTTCGACATCAACCTGCGCCAAAACTTCTACACCAAAGAGGTGATATGCGAGAGCATGAAGCGCTGCAACGTATTGAAGATTAACGACGAAGAGCTGGTGCTCATTGGCCGCATGTTTGGCTATCCTGGCCTTGATATGGAGAACAAGTGCTGGCTTATCTTGGGCAAGTATAACCTTGATATGCTGGTGCTGACCTGTGGTACCAACGGCAGCTATGTGTTTACGCCGGGCGAGATGTCGTTCCAGCCCACACCTAAGGTAGAGGTGGCCGACACCGTAGGCGCTGGCGACTCGTTCACAGGCACCTTCTGCGCCTCAATCCTGGGCGGCATGTCCGTGGCCGATGCTCACCGTCTGGCTGTGCAGGTAAGCGCATACGTGTGCACACAAAATGGCGCTATGCCCGAACTGCCCAGCGCTGTAAAGAGCGGCAAATGGACTAAGTAAAGACGAAGATTGTTAAAAGAGAGAGATATAAGAGTCGGTGCTATACGTGTTTAGGTCTGCACTTGTGTAAAGTGAAGAAAAGGAAAGACACGACAACACCGAACAACAAAAGGACAACAAGAACAACATTGTTTTCTCACTTAATATAAGTATTACAATGTTGTTTTTGTTGTCCTTTTGTTGTTTTATATTGTCTCTTGTTGTTATATATTTTCTCTTGTGTTTTATGTTGTTGTGTCTTCGATTATGTATAAAAAGCGTTACTTTTTAAACAGGCTGCGCACCACAAACCATGCATGCATGATAACGGTGGGCACGAAGCCATAGTGGTGGGCCATAACGTGGAAACGCTCTTTGAGCGAGGCGCGATGGTTGGTGGTGGTCATGCCACCATCAAGAAAGTTTACCACCACAGCGCCCACATTGCGCATGGGCAAACGGCGACGACGCGCCAAACGCATGATGCGTATGCACCAGTCGACATCGGCCGAGAAGCGGTAATGTAGGTCGTAAGGGGTGGCCTTGGCCAGATCAGTACGGGCGTAGAAGGCTTGGTGGCACACCAACATGCCCTTCATAAACGAACGCCACGTTAGGCGTCGCGGCGGCGACAGGCGACGGTGGCGAAGGAAGCGTCCCTCGTCGTCAACCACATCGGTGTCGCCATACAGCACGGCAGGCGGCTCTTCGCCCTCGCCCACACTCTCGGCCACCAGCTCTAAGGTGTCGGCCGAGGGGAAGGTGTCGCCAGCATTTAAGAACAGCACATATTGGCCCGTAGCCCGCTGTATGCCTTTGTTCATGGCGTCGTACAGTCCGCGGTCAGGTTCGCTCTTTACGCGCACCTCGTGGCACCAGTCTTCGGCATCGCTTTTCTGCTTATAGGCTTCAACCCTATCCAGTGTGGCATCGGTCGAAGCGCCGTCGACAATGATATGTTCAACATGACTATATGTTTGCTCCAGCACGCTGTCGAGGGTGCGTTGCAGTACGCTCTCGGCGTTATAGGTGCAAGTGATAATTGAAAATACTACCATGAAAAAGAATTATATTCGATACGTTTTCTGTGCTATCATTTCGTTATACACCTCGATATATTGCGAGGCCACGGCCGACTGCGAATAGGTCATCTCAACCTTGCGTCGAGCGGCGGCCGACAGTGCTCGCGCATCGGCCTCGTCAAGCACCCATGCCATGCCTGCAGCCAGGTCAGCCACATCTTTAAAATTGGCCACATAGCCATTCACGCGGTGGTCAATCATCTCGGGTATACCACCCACCTTAAAGCCTACACAAGGCACGCCACAGGCCAACGACTCCATAATGGTGTTGGGCAGATTGTCTTCGAGCGAGGGCAGCACAAACACGTCGGCGGCGGCATACACCGAGGCCATTTGTCGTTCGTCGGTAACAAAGCCCACGGCATAGGTGGGCACGTGCAGCAAAGAGGCAATGCTCTCGCTGTTACGGCCAATGGCGGCCACACAAGTATTGTTAGCAAAATGAGGGTTGGCATCGGCCAAGCGGTTTACGGCCTCAACAAAATAGTTGGCGCCCTTGCGGTCGTCGTCTACACGGTGTGCTACAAACAAGATGATGCGGCGGTCGGTGGGCAACTGGTTTTTCAATCGGGCCTCGGCCTTATCGGTGGGCACAAAGAGGCGCGTGTCGATAGGGTTAGGAATGGCCGTGATGCGTTGCCCCTTCATCAGCGCGCTCTGTCGGGCTTGCCCTTCGAGCCATCGGCTGCAGGTAATAAAATGAATGTTGGCATTGTGATACAACGCCTTTTTGCGGTTCCACACCTTGCGCGAGAGGTCTTCTTTTCCACCACCGCGAGGCAACAAGCGGCAGTTGTGACACCCTGTGCGGAACGAGGGGCACTGGCGAGCATAATGGCATATACCCGTGGCCGTCCATAAGTCGTGCATGGTCCACACCACAGGTTTTCCGCTGCGCACAATGCGCTTGATGTCGGCCAATGACAGCATGCCTTGGTTTATCCATGAAAGGTGTATGAGGTCGGCCTCTTTAAACTCGCGCAAGCTGGTAATATCGGTTCCTGCGTTGGCAATATCAATGGCAAAGAGGTTGTGCCGCGAGAAGTGCAGATGACAGTATATCACGAAGCGTTCCCACAAGAAGTGTAGGCGTTGCAGCCAGGCATGCGGCAGTCCTACCACCGTGATATGGTCGGTGGTTTTCTTCATCACCAGCATTTTAGCTTTCACCCCATTGTTGTTGAGGGCCTCCATAAGGCGGTTGGCGGCTACAGCCGCTCCGCCCACGTTTTCGCTTGTGTTTACAATCAATATTCTCATTGTCAACGCACTATATGTATATATGTTTTATTTCAAATATTCGCTGAAGTCGGTCAAACGCATATCGCCCTTGTTCAGATAGGTATCGTGGAAGGCCAAGGCGGCACGCATATGTTGCGGCTCATGGCCCTGCGGAGCAATGCGTAAATATTCGCGCAACAGCGGCTTATAGTCGGGGTGTGCACAGCGTTCTATCACCTCTTGTGCACGGCGCATAGGGCCTTTGCCACGAAGGTCGGCCACGCCCTGTTCAGTAACGATAACATCGACATCGTGCTCGGTGCTATCTACGTGGCAGCACATGGGCACAATGGCGCTAATCTTGCCGCCCTTAGCCGTAGAAGGTGTGTAGAAGATGCTGATTGAGCCGTTGCGCTCGTAGTCGCACGATCCACCAATGCCGTTCATCAGGCTCGATCCGCAAATGTGGCTCGAGTTTTCATTGCCATAGAGGTCGCACTCGAGGGCCGTGTTCATGGCGATAACGCCGAAGCGGCGTATGAGCTCGGGCGCGTTTGACAGCTCGCTGGGGCGAAGTGTGAGATGACGACTGAAGAAGTCGATATTTTCATACACATGCTGTATGCACTCGTTGGTGCAGGTCATGGCGGCTGCCGACGCCTGCGATATCTTTCCTTGTTCTATCAGTTCAACCACAGCATCTTGCACCACCTCGCTAAACACCTCCATAGGAGGCAAGCCCTCACACTGTCCGATGGCTTTCATCACAGCATTGCCCGTGGTGCCCACACCGCTTTGTATAGGGAACATGGTGGGCGGAATGTGTCCGGCCTTCATGTCGCTGAGGAAGAAGTCGACCACGTTTTGTCCGATGCGTGTAAGGTCGGCATTGGGGTCGACAAAGCCACGCGCCTCTTCCTCGATATTGCTATCAATAACGCCCACAATCTTCTTGGGGTCAATCTCTACATAGTTGGTGCCTATGCGCTGTCCCACCGAAAGCAGGGGTATGGGCTGGCGGTGCGGATACTCTGCACACTCATACACATCGTGCAGCTGTTTGCTGTCAGGGCTATGAAAGCGGTTCAGCTCGATGATGATGCGCTTGGCCAGACGCACAATGGTGGGCACGATGCCCCCCGCGGTGGTAAGATAGGCGCGGCACACGGTGCCGAGCTCGTCAAGGTCGCTCACCTCGATGATGGCCCAGTCTATCTCGCCATAGAAGCCGCGGCGCAGGCGTTCTGCCACGTGCCCCAGGTGCATATCTTCATAGTCGATCTCGCCCAGGTTGGTATGTGTGCGGAAGTCTTTATTGGTAGAAAAGGGGCCACGAAACTTTATGGCATGCACATTGGCGAGGTCGCCCTCTAAGCTTTGGCAGCCCGATGCGCCTGTCACCAAGCTTATCTGATAGGGCTGACCCTCAGCGTGCAACTGTTCGGCCTTCTTCTTAATTTCTCTTATTACGGCCTTGGGTATGCCGTTAGGTGTGAAACCGCTGAAACCGATGGTAGCATCGTGCTCAATCATGGCCGCTGCTTCGGCGGCAGTAATGCGTGTATATGCCATAGTGTGTAAGATTGTTGTTTCTGGATGTATGATGTATAATGCCGGATATTGGCAAATCGTTGTTTACGTTAGCGGGCTGGCAGCCGTCCGTGGCGCGCCCTGCTTTCTTGTCGGGTACAAAGGTAGCGTTTTTTTCGGTAAGACAAGGGCTGCGGCCTCATTTTCTGCTGCATACAGACCCTGTTTGCCCCTGTGGCGCAGCGCCGGGCCTGTTGCGCGCCACAAGGTCAGTCCTCGTCTTGCATACCCCGGCGTCCCTCCTCGCGGCAGCGGTGCTGGTATTCGAGCGGTGTGCAGCCGAACTTCTGTGCAAACTGGGCGTAGAAGGTGCTGCGGTTGGAAAATCCTGCTTTATACACTATCTCCTCTACCGTGAGCGTGGTGTGCGACAGCAGGCGGCGTGCACGTTCCAGACGCGTGGCGCGGATGATGGCGGTGGGCGTGTCGTGGGTGAAGGCGGCCAACTGCCGGTACAGGTTACGCGTGCCTATGCCCAACTGTCGGGCCACGAAGGTGGTGCTGAGCTGCGGGTTTGTGATGTTGGCGTTTATCACGGCCACGATGCGCTCCAGCAGTTCCTTCTCGTCCTTGTGCAACACATGGCCGTCCACCAGTTCGAAGGCGCTTGCCGATGTCTCGAAATATTCCTTCAGCACCTGTGCACGCTGCATCAGTCCCGACACTACCGACAGCAGGTCGGCCTCGTCGTAAGGCTCGGTCAGGCGCACGTCGGCCCCCGTGATGGGAGCCAGGGCATCGGCCTCCGTGTCATCGCGCGAAGTGAGCAGCACCAGGGGCAGGTGAGCCGTGGAGCGGTGCCCCTTCAGCAGGCGGCAGAAGTCGACGGTGTCGGTATCGAGTCGCCGGGCACCCACCACCACCAGCTGAGGCTGGCGGCGCAGCAGCCACTGTCTGGCCGTGCCGGCAGAGCGGCACACCACGGTGTTGTAGCATGAGCCTAAGGCATCGGCCAGCATCCACAGCAGCTCGGCATGTCCGTGCACCACCATCACGTAGGGCAGAGAGGGTGCCTTCACGTGCTCGCCCTCGGCCACCTTGACGGGGTGGCCGAGAGCCTCGGCATGGCTGTGCAGCGCCGCTGGGCCGTGGCCGTGCAACATGGCGCGTGCCAGATCCTTCATGCGTTCGGCGTTGCTACTCACCACTGCCATGTATCGGCGCGTTTTCTCGTCCAGACTGGGCCACTTCAGCATCTGACGCACGGGGCCGTCGATGAGGGTGAGCGGCGTGCCCATCTCGCGGCTCAACTGCTCCATCTGCCGCACCTTACGACGGTGTGCCTCCAGCGTGCGTCGCTGCTCCTCACGCTCGCGTCGCCGTCGCTGCACCAGGCGGTACAGGCGCACACCGCCCCATGCCAAGACCAGGGCCAGGAGGGCATAGCACCCCTTGGCCCAAGGCGAGGCCCACCAAGGCGGCAGCACGCGCACGGTGAGCGTGCGGGGTGCCGACACCACGGTGCCGTGCCGGTAGCGCACAGCCAGACGGTAGGTGCCTGGAGCCAGTCCGACCAGCGACAGCAGCGGTCCGCCCACGGTGCGGTGCCACAGGGTGTCGGTGCGGCCCATGCGGTATTCAAAGCTGTAGCCCGGGGCATCCAGATAGTCGATGGCAGAGAAGCGCAGCGACAGGTAAGTCTGATCGTGGGCTATGCTGATGGAGCGGGTGTCAGTGTCCGGAGAGGGACATAAATCGGAGCAGGAATGGGAGAAAGAGCCAAAATGGGGAAAAGGATGTGAATGGGCGAAATCATGCAGGGGCCGCAGCGTGGCGCCGTCATCAAGTCCCTCGAACAGCACGGGAGGCACGTAGGGGCGGTCGGGAGCGGCGGCATTCTCGTCTACGCACATCACACCCTCGGTGGCACCAAAATAGCAGATGCCTGTGGCGGGGCAGCGCCAGGCGGCCCCGTCGGCCAGCTCCATCGAGGGCCGCACCTCATGGTAGCGGGTGGAGCCATTCAGCAGGTCTACATGTAGCAGTCCGTGCGCCGTGGCGGCCCACAGCCCGTGGGCACCATCGGCCGTGATGGCCCGCACGGCCTGTCCCTCCAGGGCGGCCCGTCGGCTCAGGTTGCGCACGTGCAGGCGCCTGCCATGTCCCCGCACAATGTCCAGCAGTCCGGCTGATGTGCCCACCAACACATGTCCCGGTATGTCGGTGCATAAGGTATGCACGTCATTGGCAGCCGATGCCCGTGGCCGTACAAACAGCACATGGGTGAGCAGGGAGCGTCGCGTGTCCAGGCAGTACACGCCGTTCTCGCGGTTGGCCAGCCACAGCTCATGTCCCTGCTGGCGGATGGTGAAGAACTGCGCGAAGCCGGGTCGGCGGTCATCGTACAGCAGTTGCTGGCAGGATACTATCTCGGGTTCACCCGCCGTGTCCTTCAGCCATATATGCAACAGCCCGTTCCAGTTCGACACGGCCCACAGCTCGTCAGGCCCCGTCTCCACCACATAGTGTATGCAGCGCACCATGGGCCACTGCCTGGGCCGCAGGCGGCACACGCGCTGCAGGCGGTAAGAATAATAGTTCAGCCCTTCGCCCTCAGTCCCTATCCACAGCAGGCGGCGGTGTGCCGACGGCACGATGTTGAACACCATGTCGTGTCCTAACATGCTATTGGCCGTGGTATAGCGGGCCGACGGCCCATCGGTGGTGCGGGCACCGTCGTAGCGTAGCAGGCCGTTGCCGCGGGTGCCCAGCCACAGGTCGCCGTGAGGGTCTATATAGATGGCCCGCACGGCGGCCCCCGTCCAGCCGCTCTGGCCGAAGGACATGGGCAGAAAGCGGTAGCGGTCATACACATACTGCAGCAGCCCCCCATCGGTGGCCATCCACACCAGAGGCTGCCGCCGGTCAGGCACGAGGGCGTTCACGCCCTCGTGCACGGGCAGCAGTTGCCGCGCCCCCGTGCGCAGGTCTATGGCCATCACGCCTCGCCCCTTGTAGGCCACCAGCAGCGTGTGCCCCATGCGCACCAGGCCGCCTATGCGCCCTGCCGCCGGAGCTGTGGGGCGAGCCTGGCACAGGCGGCGCAGGTGCAGGTCGGTGGCGGTGCGCTCGTATATGTTATAGGCCGTGTCGGCCACCAGTTGCTGTACGCCGTCCCAGTCGGCGGCATAGGCCAGGCAGGTGCCGGCCACCCTCATGCGCCGCACCAGACGCAGGCGCGTGGTGCCTCCTGCTGAGGTGCTGAGGGCAAACACGTCGGTACGCGAGGGCTGCGTCACCACCAGGCGGCGGAGCCCGTCTATCGCGAAGCCCCTGATGCTGTCGAAGCACACGCCGGGCAGGGGCGTAGGCACAAACTGCCGCCGGCCGTAGTGGTAATACAGGCAGCGGCCGTCGGCATTGGTGGCCAGCACGGTGCCGTCGGGGGCGGTGGTGCTGCGGTAGCTGCCGTTCAGTGCCGGATGATAGGCTATGCGGCCCGTGCGGGTGTCCAGGCAGTCCAGCCCGAAGTTGGAATGTATCCACAGCACACCGGGCAGAGTCTCGTGTACGCGCTCCACGATGTCGCCGCTTATCTGGTCGTGGCCGTCGCGCCCGGCCCGGTACACCTTCACGTGCCGCCCGTCCAGGCGGTTCAGACCCTCGTAGGTGCCCGCCCACATATATCCCTGCGTGTCCTGGTGCAGGGCATATACGGCCTGGCTCGACAGGCCGTCGGTCAGACCGATGGTGCGCACATAGCCGTGCCCCAGGCCCACAAAGGCCGACAGCAGGCTCATGGCAGATAAGATAAGTGTACTCAGCATCATGGTGGTATCTTCAGGTGTTCAGCATCGTTTTTTTACAGTTGTGCGTTGGGGCGGTTCAGCATTGCAAAAGTAATACTTTTCCGCCAACCCTTCATGGGTGGCGACCCACAAAATGAGGGCGGAAACGCAGAAAAAGCAGGCTTTTGCACAAATCTGTACATTTATTGCACAAATCTGTACAGTCCCTAACCCCCTTATACCTTTACCTTTGCACACGGACACCTGCCACACACCATCTGCCGGACACCCTCCCCTGGCCTCTGCTGTACAGAATTATGCACAACCGCCTGCCCATTATATTTAAAGGACAGGGTGACAGAAATGGACAGGGCAACACTGCAAAAGAAAGGCAGAGCCGACACGACATGAAAAAATGACATCAATATCTAACTAAAAACAAAACCCGAATATGAAGACATCAACGACAACCCTGATGCTGGCACTCTGCCTAAGCACCCTCAGTACGGCTACGATGGCCGACGAGGTAGGCAGCGTGACATCACCCGACGGACAGAACACGCTGGCCATCGACCGCTCTGACAGCGGACAACTCACCTACACCGTCACACGCGGCACGCACACCCTGGTAGCCGCCTCGCCCCTCGGCCTGGTGGCCCGGGAGGCGGACCTCTCGGCAGGGCTTGCCCTGTCGGCACACAGCACGCGGCCCATCAACGAGCAGTATGCCCTGCCCACGGGCAAGTGTGCCGTCTATCACAACACCTGCAACGAGCTCACCCTCATCTTCACCAAGGGCAGCCATACCCTGGCCCTGCAGTGCCGCGCCTACGACGACGGCGTGGCCTTCCGCTATGTGGTAAACGGCGACGAGCCCCTCACAGTGACGGCCGACAAGGCCGAGGTGAACCTGCCCTCGTTTGAGCGGTGCTGGGCACAGAGATACGTGACCGACTACTCGCAGCCCTACCCGGCCCGCTCATGGAGCGACTTGCAGGGCGTGAGCGACAACACCCGCAAGCTGTGCGTGCCCGCCCTGGTGAAGAGCACCGAGGGCGACGACTGCTGGGTGCTGCTCACCGAGAGCCAGGGCGACGCCCAGTTCTGCGCTTCGGCGCTGGTAGCGGGCGACACCACCCACCCCGGTAGCTTCAGCTTCGCCCTCCAGGACACACCCACCGTGGGCCCGGCTTTCACCACGCCCTGGCGCACCCTGTACATGGGCACGCTGGCAACGATAGTGGAGAGCAACCTCAACGACGACCTCAACCCTGCCACCTCACTCACCGACACCAGTTGGATACAGGCGGGCCTGTCATCGTGGGACTGGGGCGGCGAGGACGGACAGGAACGCCACGACCTGAACATCGTGAAAGACTATATCGACATGGCGCACAACATGCACTGGCCCTACTACACCCTCGACGCCGGGTGGGACGGCGCTCCCTATGCCTTGGCCGATGTCACGGCCTATGCCGCCTCGAAGGGCGTGAAAGTGTTCATCTGGAGTCACCAGAACCGCTTCCGCAACGACGAGGAGCAGATACGCTCCATCCTGTCCGAGTGGAAACGCCTGGGCTTTGCCGGCGTGAAGATAGACTTCTTCGAGGATGACCGCAAGGCCATGATGGAGAAATATGAGAAGCTACTGAAGGTGGCCGCCGAACAACAGCTCATGGTGAACTTCCACGGCTGCACACGCCCGACGGGCCTGCGCCGCACCTGGCCCAACCTCATCACCAGCGAGGCCGTGTACGGGGGCGAGCAGTACTACTTCAACCACCTGGCCACCCCCGCCACGCACAACATCACACTGGCCCTGACGCGCAACGTGATAGGCGCCATGGACTATACGCCCGTGGAGTTTGCCCGCAAGGACGGCGTGCTGCGGCACCTCACCACCTGGAGCCACCAGGTGGCCCTGGCCACCCTGTACGAGAGCGGCATACAGACCATGAGCGACTCGCGCCAGAACCTCACCACCAGTCCGGCGGCTCCCCTGCTCGGTGTGCTGCCCGCCGCCTGGGATGAAACGCGCTGCCTGGAGGCCAGCCCCGACCAGTATGTCACCGTGGCCCGCCGCAAGGGGGACGACTGGTACGTGGCCTCCATAGCCAACGACGAGCGCGACGTGACGCTGCCCCTGCAGCAACTGCTGGGCGACGGCACCTACACGGCTCAGATATACAAGGACGGCACCTGCCCCTCCGACATTGCCTACGACGAGCAACCGGTGACGGCCGCCTCCACACTCGCCCTGCACGTCAAGGCTACGGGCGGCTTCACCGTCCGCCTCACCAAGACGCCGCACACGCAGCCTGCCTTCCAGCGCATCGAGGCTGAGGAGGGCACCGTGTCTGACGGCACCACCATCGACACCGATGCCGCCGGCCTGTGCTCGGGCGGCAAGATGGTGGGCTTCCTCGGGCAGGGACACACCGTGACCTGCACGGCACAGACTGCCGCCGACGGCACCTACCGCCTCACCCTGTTCTACATCACGCAAGACACCCGCCGCCTGTACATCCAGGTGAACGGGGGCGAGAAGGTGTACCACGAGCTGCAGGGCAACGGTTTCTCGTGGAACAGCGACGGCATGGCCATGCGCACCTTCAGCGTGCAGCTGAAGAAGGGCGACAATACCATCTGCCTGGGCAACGACGAGGGATATGCGCCCAACATCGACCGCATGGTGCTGTCGCCCGCCCCCACCTCGCACACGCTGGCCGTCGGCACGCTCACGCCGTGCACCGACGGTGTGTATGGTGCCGAGACCGACATCGCCCTCACCGTGACCAACCCTACCGACCAGCCCATCAGCGACGTGCAGCTGGCCTATCAGGTTGACGACCAGCCCGTCGTGACCGAGACGCTGCCGCTGCTGCCCGCAGCGCAGGCCACCGTCTACACCTTCGCCCACAAGGCCGACCTGTCGGCCATGGGCACCCACCGCCTGCGTGCCTGGACCGTGACTGACGACGCACGCCTGCTGGACGGCGACCTGGCCACGGCCTCGCTCTTCGCCCTGCCCACCGGCGAGCAGAACGTGAGCGCGGCCAGCGCCGGAGGCACCATTCACAGCAAGAGTGCCCAGGTGAGCGACGGCGAGGGGGCCGACAAGCTGCTGGACGGCGACGACGCCACCAAGTGGTGCGACAATGCCTCGGCCGAGCCTTGGGTGGTGGTGGCGCTGCCACACGCCTGTATGGTGGGACACTTCCTGATACGCGACTGCAAGACGCGCGAGCAGGGTTTTCACAACCTGTCCGACTACAAGATATACGTGACTGCCGATGACGACCCCTCCACGGCCCTGTGGACGTGTGTGGTCGATGCGCAGGGGGCACAGGCCGACGACATACACATTCATGCCCTGCCGCAGCCCGTGGCCGCCCGCTACGTGAAGCTGGTGGCACAGCGTCCTGAGGGCGACAACGCCATACGCCTGTACGCCTTCGACGTGTACGGCACGTCCGCCGACACGCCCTCGGGCATCGGTACCCCGACGGCCTCTGCCGCCACTTCTGCCACCGTGTACAACATGGCCGGACAGCGCATGGCTACCGCCACGCGCGGCCTGAAGCCTGGCGTGTATGTGGTGGATGGGAAAAAGATGGTGGTGAGATTTAAATAGAAATTCCCCCCTACTCCATGTCAAACTGCGAGCAGTGCCATGCGAAGATGAAGGGGTAGAAGAAGCCCCTGATGGCGCCGCGCCAGCCGCGGGCGCGTGCTGGTGGGGGGGGGTAACAGGGCGGCGCGGTGGCGCAGGCACAGGCGGCACAGGCGCAGCAGGGCCACGGTGCCGTCTGTCGAGCGGTCGTCCTGCACGATGATCTCGTGTATGGGGTATGTCTGCGCCAGGATGCTGTCCATCTGCTCGCGCAGGTATTTCTCGCCGTTGTAGGTACATGTCCTTCAGGAAGCAAGCAATGCAACGTATTGCGAGCATAATAACAAAAAGAAAATAAAACAGGAATGAAGGGGGACAAAAAAAGCGGGAACTTTTGGTTCCCACATAGATTATTAACCTAAACGAAGCTTTATTACAACGTATCTTCACAGATACGCGACGGGATATATTTCTATTCCCGTCATTATATACATATTTGGCCACATAGGGCCAATTTACTTAAACGCTTCAAAATTACAAATAACATTTTACACGGCACGCCATTTTTGTCTTTTTTAACAATATTTGCCTATAAGAAAGGCGCTTATGAGGATGGGGGCTGTGATTTGTTGAGTCTCCGTGCCACGTCCTTCATGTGATAACCTTCGCTTGCTGATGGATGGGTGCTGGAGGACGGGGCACGGAGACCACCGTCCTACTTTTTAAATGCCCTGTTTTCTCTTTATACTTGGCGTTGTTATTACGAATAGTAGGACGAGGGTCTCCGGAGACCACTGTCCTACTATAGTTTGCAATACAGTTATTAATCCATTATTAGCAAAGCCATTCACTCCCCTCCATCGCTCGACCTTTGGTCGCTTGCCAGAGCAAGAAGGG
>OHKP01000995.1_pt1 | contig 13292 bp, 9 predicted proteins | sample 1568861 | NCBI WGS metagenome assembly OHKP01 (sample SAMEA3879524, study PRJEB24766) | human gut metagenome | biome: human-associated habitat; feature: feces | place: USA | collected 1985/1987 | reverse complement strand
CCGCCCGTACACATTCGGCACAACCGCCATCCCGCCGGACACCGACACACTCACCGCGTCGCCCGACATGCACACGCTGCCTTCTTCCGGGCTTTGGCTGATGATGCGCCCCGCCGGAACCGTCGCGCTGACCACATACTCGACAATCGTCAGCGTCAGCCCATAGGGGGATAGCGTCGTAATTGCGTCCGAGACGGTCAAATTCGTAATTTTCGGCACGGTCTGGGTGGATGGCCCCTTCGATACGGTCAGGACGACGACATCATTCTTGCGCAGGGTCGTCCCCTCCTGCGGCGCTTGCAGGATGACCTCGCCCGCCTTGATGGTCGGGTGATTGATTTCCATGATTTCCGGGCGCAGTCCGGCGCGCTGGATCTGCCGCTGCGCCGCCGAAACATCCATGCCAAGGTACTCGTCAACCACTGCGCTGTTGACCACGCGCTCGTAAATCGCCTTCGTGCCGACGAACAGCCCGTAGCAGACAACCAGTGACATCAGCAGTGTAATCACCCACCAGCTGGCGGGGTGCTTTTTGCGCACCATGCGTCTGCTGGGCTGGCGGCGTGCAGGCTGCATTCCGCTGCTCTCGCCGTCCCCCGGAAGCCTGCCGTCAACGATGCGCGGCTCCATCTCTCCCACCTGCCCGCTGATGGCGTGGCGAAGATCCCGCGCCATATCCCACGCGGACTGATAGCGGTACGCCGGATTTTTGTCCATTGCCTTCATGCAGACGTGGCACACCGCGTCCGACGTTTCCGGCGCGTACTGCTGAATCGGCACAGGCGTATTGTGGATGTGCTGCATCGCAATGGCGACGGGGTTATTGCTGTCAAACGGCACACGCCCGGTGAGCATCTCGTAGAGCGTCACGCCGACGCTGTAAATGTCGCTCGTGACCCCTGCTTCCTTGCCCGATGCCTGTTCGGGGCTGAAGTAGTGCACCGACCCCATGACGGAATCGCCCTTGGCAAGCGTATTCTTGTTTGCCATGCGCGCGATGCCGAAATCCGCCACCTTCACATGGCCGTCGGACTGCATGAGGATATTCTGCGGCTTAATGTCACGGTGGATGATGCCGTTGGAATGTGCGTGCTGCAGCGCAGAGAGAATACGGATGGTAATCTGCACTGCCGATGTTTCGCTCAGCCGCCCTTTTTCGCGGATGACGTCCTTGAGCGTCTGCCCCTCGACGTATTCCATGATGAGGTAGCGGTTGCCGCTGGAATCCATGCCGACATCCAGCAGGTTGACGATGTTGTGGTGCGTCATTTTCGACGCGGCTTCCGCCTCCCGCTGAAAGCGCGCGACATACTCCGCATCCTGATTGTACTCCGGTTTAAGAACTTTGACGGCGACGAAATGCTGTGTATTGAGGTCGGTCGCGCGGTAAACCACCGCCATGCCGCCCACGCCGATCTGCTGATCAATGCGGTAGCGGCCGGCGAGGATGCGGCCAGGCTGAATCAGCGCATTCATGCCGGTTCCTCCCCGTCATGCACGATGACGAGCGTCACGTTGTCGCGTCCGCCCGCATCCAGTGCGGCTTTGAGCAGCACATCCGCCGCCTTTTCCGGCGCATACTGGCGCAGCGCATCGCGCATTTGGCGGTCATCCACCAAGCCGTGCAGACCATCGGAGCAGGCAAGCCACAGGTCTCCCTTGCGGCGCTCCTCCACCACCACGTCCACCTCCACCGATTCATCCGTGCCAATCGCGCGGGTGATGATGTTGCGCATCGGGTGATTCTGCGCCTCTTCCTCCGTCAGCACGCCTTCGCGCACCAGCTGCTCCACCAGAGAGTGGTCAAGCGTCATCTGCTTGAACTCGCCGTCGCGCAGCAGATACACACGGCTGTCCCCCACATGACCGATGTATACGAAATTGTCGCTCATCCAGAGGACGGAGAGCGTCGTGCCCATGCCAGTCAGGGCGTCGTCATGCTCCTGCTGATGGTAGATTTGGCGGTTGACCTCCTCAATCGCGCTGGAGAGCGTCGCAACCGAGGGCGTTTTCCCTTCCAACTCCCGCAGCAGGTCGTCGCGCGCACTGGTGGACGCTACTTCGCCGCCCTTGTGGCCGCCCATGCCGTCCGCCACCCCGTACAGGCGCAGCTTCTCCGACACAATAGGCGCATCCTGATTGTTTGCGCGCACTTTGCCCACATCCGTGCGGAAGGCGCTGAGAATCCCGGCGGGCAGATTCTCTTCCGCCTTGGACTTCGGCTGTTCCGGACTGCGGTGAACGAAGAAATCATTCAGCGAGCTCTGGCTCTCCTTGCTGAAACGGATTTTGCGGCTCATGCTTCTTCTCCCTGCGGGTCGTGTAGAGTAGTAAGTGTCTTGCGGCGCAGCTGGCCGCACGCGCCCTCAATGTCGTCGCCCATTTCGCGGCGGCGGGTCGCGGAAATGTGCAGCTCCTCCAGCTTATGCAGGAAACGCTGCACGGTCTGTTCGTTCACGCCCTTCAAGTGGCGCTCTTCCACGGCGTTGAGCGGAATCAGGTTGACATGGCACTGCATTCCGCGCAGCCGGCTCGCCAGTTCAATCGCGTGCTTTTCCTCGCAGTTTACGCCACCCACCAGTGCGTACTCGAAGATGACGCGCCGCCCGGTCTTGTCGATGTAATTCCGGCAAGCGGCAAGCAGCTCGTCCATCGGGTAGGCGTTGGCGACGGGCATGGTCTGGCGGCGAATCTCGTCGTTCGGCGCATGGAGCGACACAGACAGCGTGACCGGCAGGTTCTCCTCCGCAAGCTGGTACATCTTCGGCACCAGCCCGCAGGTGGAGAGGCTCACATTGCGCAAGCCGATGTTCACGCCGTCCTCCTCGCGCAGCAGGCGCAGGAATCGGCAGACGTTGTCGTAGTTGTCCAGCGGTTCGCCGCTGCCCATCAGCACAATGTTGTGGACGCGGTCTTTACCGTCCAGATACCGGTTCGCCGCCAGCACTTCGCCGAGCATCTCCCCCGCCGTCAGCGAGCGGACGCACCCTTCCAGCGTGCTGGCGCAGAACTTGCACCCCATGCGGCAGCCGACCTGCGTCGAGATGCACAGCGTATAGCCGTGGTGGTAGTGCATCAGCACACCCTCGACGCAGTTGCCGTCCTTCAAACCAAAGAGGAATTTCACCGTATCGTCAATCTGGCTTTTCCGCTCGTCAATGATGCTGACCGGCTGCGCCACAGCGATTTCCTTCAGCTGCGCGCGCATCGCCGCCGGCAGATTCGTCATCGCGTCAAAATCCGCGCCCTGATGGATCCAGCGGAAAATCTGCTTGCCGCGAAAAGCGGGCATTCCCTGCGCCTTGCACCAGTCGGACAGCTCCTGCGGCGTCATGCCTGTCAGTTCGGTCATGCCTTTTTCCTCCGCATCCGGCACATATAGAAGCCCTCGATGCCGTCGCGCTGCGGCAGGAGCTGCAAGCCGGTCGTTTCATACTGCCGCACGGAAGCCGGAATCGTCTCCGGCAGCGGCTGCAGCTCAAATTCCGGGTGACGCGCGAGGAACTTCTCCGCCTGACGCACGTTTTCGTCCTTCAGCACCGAGCAGGTGGAGTATACCAGCGTGCCGCCCTTCTTCACATACGGGCAGACCGCGTCCAGCAGATTGCTTTGCAGCTGCACCAGCTCATCGACGCTCTGTGCCGTCACGCGGTATTTCACGTCCGGCTTTTCGCTCATCACGCCCAGGCCCGAACACGGCGCATCCAGCAGCACAATGTCCATCGTGCCATCCAGCTCTTCGCGGCGCTTGAGGGCGTCGCGCGTCATCGGGCGCACGTTTTCAAGCCCCAGACGCTGCACCTGCGCGGCAATCAAATCCGCCCGGTGCGGATGCAGCTCCCACGCCTGCACGCGCCCCGTGCCCTGCATCATTTCCGCCATCAGGCAGCTCTTGCCGCCCGGCGCGGCGCACGCATCCAGAATCTGCATTCCGTTCTTCGGCGCAGCGGCGAGGCAGACCATCATGCTGCTTTCGCTCTGGATGGAGAACTTGCCGCCGACGAAGCCCGCGTCATGCGCGATTTCCGCCATGTTGCGGATGCGCCACGAGAAGGGCAGCATCCCCTTTTCCTTTTCCCAGACCTTGCTGCCGAGGAACTGCTCAAAAGCGGCTTCGTCCATCTTCATCAGGTTCGGGCGGATGGTGATGGCAGCGTTCGGCTGATGGAAGCCCATGAGCTTCTCCGCGTCCTCGCCCCAGTCCGCAAGCAGCCGCTCCACGAGCCATTCCGGCACGCTGTAACGGATGGACAGCGCCTTGACGGGCTCGGTTTCCATGTCCGGATACTTGATTTCGTCCTTCTGCCGCACGAGGTTGCGCAGAATGCCGTTGCACACGCCTGCCAGTCCCTCCATGCCCAGCTCCTTGCACAGCGCGACCGACGTGTTGCACGCTGCGCTCTCCGGGATGCGATCCTCCAGCAGAATCTGACACGCCCCCAGCCGCAGCACGTTGCGCAGCTTGATGTCCGTGTCGGGCTTCGCCATCAGCGAATTGAGCGCGTAGTCGAGCGTCAGCAGGTGCTCCAGCGTGTCGTACACCAGCCGCGCCGCCAGACGGCGGTCGACCAGCGGCAGCGTGCACTTGTTCAGCTTCTCGTCCAGCACGAGGGAGGCATACGCGTCGTTCTCCGTCACCGCGCGGATGACTTCGAGCGCGAGACGGCGCGCGGGCAGACCGTCGCTGCCCTCCACCTTCGGGGCAGCCGGTTTTGCCGGATAGGGACGGCGTTCCCCATTGCCGCCACCGTAGGGGCGTTTTTCGGCAGAATGGAATCCTGTTTTCCCACCGAAGGACGGCTTTTTATCCCCATACGGGCGTTTTTCCCCACCAAAGCCCGATTTTGCCGGGCGTTTGTCGCCATCATTGGGCTTGTCCCCACGGAAGGCGCGCTTTTCGCCGTTATGCGCGGGCTTGTCCCCACCGAAGGCGCGCTTTTCGCCATTGTACGCGGGCTTATCGCCACCAAAGGAACGCTTCTCGCCGTTATACGCAGGCTTATTTCCACCAAAGGAGCGTTTTTCCCCGTTATACGCGGGCTTGTCCCCACCAAAAGAGCGTTTCTCGCCGCCAAACGCAGGCTTGCTGCCACCGAAGGAGCGCTTCTCTCCGCTGAACGGCTTCTTGCCGCCGAAATTTTTGCTGCCAGTACGGTTTCCGCTCATGCGATTGCCACCCGCGGGACGCTTCTGTCCGCCGTTGTTTGCGCGGAAATTGCCGCTGCCCTGTCGATTCTCGTCACTCATTTTCCGTATCCTCTTTCAACATTGTTCCAGCGGCCATTGCGTGACCGCGCAGATAATCCCGTGCATCCATCGGCTTTCCGCCGGGCACTTGCAGCTGGCGGACGCGCACAGCGTTCTTCCCCGCCGCGACAATCAGTCCTTCCTTGCCATCCGCCGCAAGGACTTCGCCGGGCTGACCGCTCATGTCCGCAACTTCGGCGCGCAGGAGCTTCCACGTTCCGCCGGGGGCAGCACTTGTGCAGCCGGGCCACGGGTTCAGGCCGTGAATCCGATGCACAATGTCCGCCGCGTCCTGCGTCCAGTCGATAACGCCCATGTCCTTTTCGAGCTTGGGGTCGTAGGTCATTTGGCTTTCATCCTGCGGAATGCGCTCAAGCGTCCCATTTTCGAGGGCTTTAAGCGTCTCAATCAGCAGCTTTGCGCCGATTTCGCTCAGGCGCGCCGTCAGTTCGCCGCACGTTTCGGCGGGGTCAATCGGCGTTTCGGCTTTGAGGAGCATATCGCCGTTGTCGATGCCGCGCGCGGTCATCATGGTGGTCACCCCGGTGGTCTTGTCGCCCTGCACCATTGCCCACGCAATCGGCGCAGAGCCGCGGTGCTTGGGCAGGAGCGACGCATGGACGTTAATCGTCCCCAGCGGCGGAATATCGAGGATTTTCTGCGAGAGAATCTGCCCGAACGCCGCCGTGACGCACAAATCGGGGTGGAGATTCAGCAGATCCTCATACCCATCCCGGCTGATGCGCTCCGGCTGGAGGACAGGGATGCCCTGTTGGATGGCGTACTCCTTGACGGGGGACATGGCGAGCTTCTTGCCGCGCCCCTTGGGGCGGTCAGGCTGCGTAACCACGCCGACGACCGAATATCCGCCTTCCACCAAGGCTTTGAGGGACGGCACGGCAAAATCCGGCGTACCCATAAACACGATTCTCACTGGTTGTCGTCCTCCGGGATATGCCCTTCGATTTCCTCCGGCGTCAGTTCGCGATCCATCACGTCGATGTACAGCTTGCCGTCCAGGTGATCCAGCTCGTGGCAGACCGCGCGCGCGAACAGCCCTTCGACCGTCTTTTCGCAATGCACGCCGTCGCGGTTCTGGTACTGCACGGTGACTTTACGCGGGCGGGTGACAACCGCCTGACGTCCCGGCAGCGACAGGCAGCCTTCGCGCCCGCACTGCTCGCCCTCGCGCATGGTGATGACGGGGTTGATGAGTTCCAGCAGCCCGTCCCCCTGATCGCCCACGTCAATCACGACCACGCGGCGCAGCACCCCGACCTGCGGCGCCGCCAGCCCGACGCCCTCCGCCTTATACATCGTGTCCGCCATATCCTTCAGCAGGATTTTCAGCCGCAAATCAAACTTCTCCTGCTTCCGGCACTCCTGCCGCAAGCAATCATCGCCAATCTTCACAATCTTCCGAATCGCCATAAGTTACAATGCTCCTTCCTATAAAAGGGGAACCGAAGGGGCTTCGCCCCTTGACCCCACCAGAGGCTCTGCCTCTGGACTCCGCGAAGGGTCTTCGACCCTCTCGACACCCTTTTCGCGATTGAGTTGGTGACTTCTTCTTACTTCTTCCGCGTGTTTATCCACAGGATAACCACACAATTCACGCGATTTCAGGGAAATAAAACCACATTTACATCATGGTCGTGGGGTTGTACTCAAAGTACACCTCCGCGCCCTCCTGCTTCTCCCGCGCCAGCTCGCTCAATGCCGCGGCGAACTGCTCCGTCTCCGGATGCACCAGCAGCTTCATCAGCACATGCCAGCGCGTTTTTCCGCGCAAAACCGTGATGCTCGGCTGGTCAAGCCGCACCATCAGCGCCCGCTTCTTCCACAGCGGATGCGCGTTAAGCAGCTCCTCGCACCGCGCATGAAGCATTGTCGCGACCTCTCGCGCCTTCTGCGGCGAATTGCTCTCCACCAGCAGCCGCGCCAGAATCGTGAACGGCGGATACAGCCCCGTCCGCCGGCGATCGAACTCCAGCTCAAAGAACGCGCGGTAGTCCTGCGCGGCGGCGGTCTGAATCACCTCATCCTCCGGCTTGTACGTCTGGATGATGACCTGCCCCGGCAGTGTACCGCGTCCAGCGCGCCCGGCGACCTGCGTCAGCAGCTGGAATGTCCGCTCCCGCGCGCGGTAGTCGGGCAGATTCAGCGTCATATCCGCCGCAATCACGCCCACCAGCGTCACCTTCGGGAAATCCAGCCCCTTGGCAATCATTTGCGTGCCGACGAGCAGCTTTGCGCGCCCGGAGCGGAACTCATCGAGCAGCTTTGCGTGACCATCCTTGCCGGAGGTCGTGTCAATATCCATGCGGATGACGTTTTCCTGTGGGAAGAGCTTCTTCAATTCTTCCTCGATTTTCTGCGTCCCTGCGCCGAAATAGCGGATGTACTTGCTGCCGCATTTCGGGCAGGTGTTCGGCGGCAGCGCGGCGAATCCGCAGTAGTGGCAGTGGAGTTTCGCCTCAGTCTGCCCGCTGCCCACGACGTGGTAGGTCATGGCGACATCGCAGTTCGGGCATTTGACGACATAACCGCAGCTTCGGCAGCTGACGAAGCTGTTGTACCCGCGCCGATTCATCAGCAGCATGGCCTGTTCGCCGCGCGCGACGCAGTTCTTGAGTGCCGCGACCAATTGCCCGGAAAATACGCTTCGGTTGCCGTTCTCCATCTCCTTGCGCATGTCCACCAGCGTGACCTGCGGCATCGGGCGGTTGCCGACGCGGGAGGGCATTTCAAGCAGCACATAATCCCCGCGCCGTGCCCTGGCGAAGGACAGAATGCTGGGCGTAGCGGAGGCAAGCAGAAGCGTCGCGTGCTCATTTTCGCATCGGCGGATGGCAACTTCGCGCGCGTCATATCGCGGATGACGGTCGGAGATATACGTCGATTCGTGCTCCTCATCCACGACAATCAGCCCTAAGTTCCCGCACGGCGCGAACACCGCTGACCGTGCGCCGATGACGACCCGCGCGTCGCCGCGCCGGATGCGCCGCCACTCATCAAAGCGCTCGCCCGCGCTGAGCCGCGAGTGCAGCACCGCCGCAACCGCCCCGAACCGCGCCCGAAACCACATGACCATTTGCGGCGTGAGGGCGATTTCCGGCACGAGAATCATGGCGGATTTCCCCTGCACGAGCGTCTGGCGCACGAGGCGGATGAACACCTCGGTTTTGCCGCTGCCCGTCACACCGTGGAGCAGGTATTTCCCCTGTCCACTGCGCAAATCCGGCAGCATGACAGACAGCGCTTCCTCTTGCCCCGGCGTGAGGGGCGGGTCAGGGACGGCGGTGTCCGGCGTATTGCCGCCCGGCCGGCGCAGCACTTCTTCTTCCCGCAGGGCAATTAGTCCGGCCGCTTCTATCTGGCGCAGCGCTTGCAGCGGCTCGCGGACGAGCAGCTTCAATTCCTCCACCGGGTGCGTCCGCCCGTCGGATAAGACCGTCAGCAACAGACGCCGTTTCGGCGAGCGTTTCTCCGCCAGTGCCGCCGCTTCCAGCATTTCGCGTGGCTTCGCGGCCTGCGCGACCGTCTGCGTTTTCACCTGAATGCGTCCACCGCGCATTTGGGCGGGCAGCATCAGCCGCAGCGTTTCCGCCAGTGGGCAATGCACGTCGTCCGCCATCTGCTGGGCGAGCGTCAGCAGCGTGGGGCAGATAGCGGCATAATCCTCCAGCGGGCGGAGGATGTCGCGGAGCTTTTCCGGCGGCACGTCCGTCTCCTGCGTCAGGGAGAGGACGACCCCCTCCTTGCGCATCCGCCCGAACGGAACTTCCACGCGCTGTCCGGCGGTGAGCGTCATGCCGTCCGGAATGCGGTAGGTAAACGTGTGCGCAACATTCTCATGCACAATGTCCACAATTACCTGTGCGTACAGGACACTCACCCCTTTCTGCTCAATGCGCTAATACACCATTGTTTATTATACATCGGAATGCCGAAGGGGTCAAGGAAAAAAGGCATGTTTCTGCGATTTCCCAAAACGAAAAAAGCGGTCGCACGACCGCTTTTCAATGCGCAATGATTTCTCAAATTGCTAATTACTCCTCGCATTTTCCGTGAATCACATGGATGGCGACGATGACGACCCCCGCCAGCATTTCCGCAACGGACATCCCCATCAGCACACCCGAAAAGAATTCCTTGACATGGCTGCCGCCGACCAGCGCAGACAATGCGTTGCTCGCGATGCCCAGCAGAATCAGCAGAACGCCGTAGAGAATATGCTGCTCGTAGACCGTCCGCTGCATCCGGCGCAGCAGGTCAAGCATCTGTGCGTCATGCGTCAGCTGCATTTCTTCCTTCTGCGGCGAATCCTTGCCGTTGAGCAGTTCCGGCAGGGTGATCCCCAGCGCCGTGCAGAGCGCTTCCACCGCGTCAGCATCGGGCAGACGTTTGCCCGTTTCCCAGCGCATCAAGGATTTCTGCGATACGCCGATTTTCTGCGCCAGCTGCTCCTGCGTCATGCCTTGCGCAGTGCGCTTGCCTGCGATATACTGACCAATTGCCGCCTGATTCATAAGCACACTTCCTTTGATAGCCGCACCCCTCTTGGAGTACTTTCCGTATCATAGCACGACTTTGTAACGAATGTCGGAAGTGTTTGTAAATATTTTGTGAACAATAATTGCGTCGAAACTGTTGCAAAAAGAACCTGTTCAAGCAGGAGAAAATGTGCTATAATAAGACATAATCAACCATACTGGAGGTGTTTCTGCGTGGCACACAAGCCTGTATTGTATATTGTGATTCCCTGCTACAACGAAGAAAGCGTACTGCCGATTACCAGCGGCATGTTCCGCGACAAGGTGCGTCAGCTCGCAGACGCGGGGAAAATCAGCGACGAGAGCCGCATTCTGTTCGTCAACGACGGCAGCAAGGACAAGACGTGGGAGATTATCACGGCGCTGTCCGCGAAAGACCCGTGCTTCCAAGGCATTGCGCAGAGCCGCAACCGAGGGCACCAAAGGGCGGTCTGGGCAGGGCTGATGGAGGCGAAAGACCGCTGCGACATCACCATCAGCATCGACTGCGACGGGCAGGACGATATCAACGCCATGGACGCGATGGTGGATGCGTACCTTGACGGCTGCGAAATCGTCTACGGCGTGCGCTCCAAGCGTGATACCGACACGTTCTTCAAGCGCTTCACGGCGGAAGGCTTCTACAAGCTGCTCAGCGCAATGGGCGCGGAGGTTGTCTTTAATCACGCGGATTATCGCCTGATTTCCAGCCGTGCCCTGCAGGAATTGGCGAAATTCCGTGAAGTAAACCTGTATCTGCGCGGGATGGTTCCGCTGGTCGGGTTCAAGTCCACCAGCGTCTCTTACGAGCGCCACGAGCGCATTGCGGGCGAAAGCCACTATCCGCTGAAGAAGATGCTGGGGCTGGCGTTCGACGGCATCACAAGCCTATCGGTCAAACCGATTCGCATGGTGTTCTTCGCCGGGCTGTTTATCACGATTCTGTCATTTATCGGCATTATCTGGGCGGTGATTGCCGCGATTGCCGGGCATTCGGTGGCTGGCTGGGCGTCGCTGGCTTGTCTGGTATGCTTCGTTGGCGGGATGCAGTGCCTGTTTCTCGGTATCATCGGGGAATACATCGGCAAAATCTACTTGGAAGTCAAGCAGCGTCCGCGGTATATTATTTCGGAACGCACAGCGGAGATGGATGAGAAGAAGGAGTAACGGCACACCCACTAATCGCATTTTCGATAAAATCCAAGTAACATGGGTGTGCGTGCGAAGGAGTCCGGAGGGCGACCGCAAAGCCCTCTGGTCGCCTCCGCAGAGGCGAAACCCCTGCCGCGATAAAGACAATCATCGAAGTACCAATAGTACCACTATAAAAGGAAAAAGGAGAACACAACACACATGCTCTACGAAGGCAAAATCTGGCTTGGAACGGGGGAACACCCCGTCTGCCTGCTGCCGCAGATGGCAAACCGCCATGGTCTCATTGCCGGGGCGACCGGTACGGGCAAAACCGTCTCCCTCAAGGTGCTGGCAGAGGGATTTTCGGACATGGGCGTGCCCGTGTTCCTCGCGGATATCAAGGGCGATCTCGCCGGGATGGTGCAGCCCGGTACACACAGCGACAATATCGCCAATCGTCTGACGCAGTGCGGCGTGCCGACGTTCGAGTACCGCACGTTCCCGACCGTGTTCTGGGACGTGTTCGGCAAAGAGGGGCATCCCGTCCGCACGACCGTGAGCGAAATGGGGCCGACGCTGCTCGCGCGGCTGATGAACCTCAACGACACGCAGGCAGGCGTGCTGAGCATCCTCTTCCGTGTCGCGGATGACGAGAACATGCTCCTGCTCGACCTCAAGGACTTGAAGGCCATGCTTGCCTACGTCGGTGAGCACGCCAAGGAGTACACGCTCGATTACGGCAACGTGTCCATGGCATCTGTCGGTGCGATTCAGCGCGCCGTCGCCATGCTGGAGGACGAGGGCGGCAATGCCTTCTTCGGCGAACCCGCACTGAACATCGCCGACTGGATGCAGCTTGATGAAAACGGGCGCGGCGTTATCAACATCCTCGCGGCGGACGTGCTCTACCGCAAGCCCCGGCTGTACTCGACCTTCCTGCTGTGGATGCTGTCGGAGCTGTACGAGCTGCTGCCCGAATGCGGCGATTTGGACAAGCCACGCATGGTGTTCTTCTTCGACGAGGCGCACCTGCTCTTCGACGACTGCCCCAAGGCGCTGCTGGAAACGCTGGAGCAGGTCGTCCGGCTGATTCGCTCCAAGGGCGTCGGCGTGTATTTCGTCACCCAGAACCCTTGCGACATTCCCATGAGCATTCTGGGGCAGCTCGGCAACCGCGTTCAGCACGCCCTGCGCGCCTACACGCCGCTTGACCAGAAGGCCGTCCGCACCGCTGCGATGACCTTCCGCGCGAATCCCGCGTTCGACACGGCAGAAGCCATCACCACGCTCAAAACAGGCGAAGCGCTGGTTTCCTTCCTCGATGCGGACGGTGCGCCGAGCATCGTCGAGCGCGCGACCATCCTCCCCCCGCAGAGTGCCATGAACGCCATCGACGGCGATGTGCGGCAGGAGTGCATCGAATCCAGCCCCTTCCGCGGCGTTTACGACACGCCGGTTGACCGCGTTTCCGCCTACGAAATGCTGGCAAGTGCGTTCCAGAAGGAGCAGATGCCCGCGCCGGAAGCCGCCGCGCCGCAGATTTCGACCGCTGCGCCGACGGTCAGCCGCCCCGATGCGTTCCTCGTGTTCGACCCGCAGACAGGGCATTATGTGCAGCGCGAGGCTGCACAGCCGATGGCTCAGGCACAGCCGATGGCTCAGGCACAGCCTGCCGCACAGAGCAGTACGCCGCGTCCCGCGTGGATGGCGGCGGACGAACCCGCACGTCCGGCATGGCAGAATCAGCAGGAGCAGCAGCCGATAGGTCAGGCGCAGCCTGTCCCGGTGCTGACCGTGCAGCAGCCGCAGGTACAGAACATGCTGGTGATGGTCTACGACCCGGCAAGCGGGCAGTATGTGCAGAAGATGATGCCGATGCAGCTTGACCCTGCGACGGGCAATTACGTCCCGGCTCAGGCGCAGACCGCAGCAGCGCCGACAACGACGAAGGCGCAGGAGCGCGAGGCGGAGAAGCAGCGCAAAGCGGCTGAAAAAGCCGAGAAGGATCGCCAGGCGGAAGAACGCCGGAAGCACGCGGATGAACTGCGCGAAGAACGTGCCGCGCGCGCCCGGAAGAACGACTCATTGCTGGGGCGCGTGCAGAATACGGCGATTAACACCGCGACCCGCGAAGTGACGCGGCAGGTGACGCGCGGGATTCTGGGCGGAATCACGGGGCTGTTCGGGGGAAACAAGAAGTAATTATTGATATACGCAAAGCGGGTGCATGGAGTTTGAAGCTCCGCGCACCCGCCTTTTTTATACTATTTCCAAATTCGCGGCGCAAGCAGATGGCGCAGGCGAATGCAGGAAATAGTATTAGGGTAACACCGCACAAATGAGGTGGTCGGCTGACGAATGGATTTTTCGTCAGAT
>OHKP01000977.1_pt1 | contig 13436 bp, 10 predicted proteins | sample 1568861 | NCBI WGS metagenome assembly OHKP01 (sample SAMEA3879524, study PRJEB24766) | human gut metagenome | biome: human-associated habitat; feature: feces | place: USA | collected 1985/1987 | reverse complement strand
GTCCCTCGACCCTGCAAGCTTTTGAAAAAGCTTGAGCAAAACTTTTAATTGTCTTAGGAAAGTTTACTAACTAATTGGTAGTTTAGTCATTATTTTATGGCAGTCCATAGTTTTTTAACGGATTTCTGCGAATCATCACCACAGAATATTACTATCTCATCTTTTGAATGAATTACTGTATCTCCTCGTGGGATATAAAACTGTTCTCCCCTCACAATAGATACTATAAGAGATGAGGCTGGCATCTTTATATCTTTGATTGCATAGCCATCGAGTGCTGAATTTTCTGGCAAAGTAAACGACAATATTGCTGCTTTGCCTCTATTCAAGGTTGCAAGAAGTTGAGCACCAGCGTTTACAACCTCTTGCTCTATCATCTTAGTGATTATTTCTGTGCTACTAACAACTATATCAATATCAAGCTTTCTCATAGCCTCAAGGTTTCTTGGGTTATTGGCACGAGCTATAACTTTAGGAATTTTCAGCTCATTTTTGGCAAGCTGTGAGGCTACTATATTATCCTGGTCACGACCTGTAACTGCTATAAAGCAATCTACATTGTTGAAATCTAAAGAATTAAGTGTTTCTATATTTGTGGCATCTCCGCAGACAACTTCTATCTGAAGTTCGTTTGCGACTTTTTCGCTTGCTTGTTTTGAAATTTCAATAACTGATACATCATATCTTCGGTCAATCAGATTTCTTGCCAAGCTATAACCAAGTCTTCCTCCGCCTGCAATTATAACCTTCATAGCTTTTTTCCTTTCGTACTGAGATTATCCTTCTCTGATATATAGTGCTGTATCCCCTGACTCAACCTCTATATTTGACATCAAGTCGTAAATAAGCACTTTTCCGCTTTTACGCTTGATTCCAAATAATGACGCACCATCTTTTAATGGCAAGGCTGAAATCGCTCTGCCTACATATTTATCGTCAACCTTGATTGAATCAATCATAAAATTGGAATTATTAGAAATATTGATGTTATCTCCTCCACCAATAATGGCAGAATAGATAGCATTAGCTGAAATATTGGTCTGGCATATTGTTTTCAGACCAAATTTATTTTTGAAGGCATTTTCACGATAGGAATTAGTTATTCGGGTAATAACATTTTCTACGCCGAAAAATTTCTTCACAATCTGAGAAACAGTTATATTGAGGTTATCGTCTGATGTTACTACTGCAACAGCATCGCAGCTTTCTACACCTGCATCACGCAGAACATCCATATCCATAGCTATGCCTGTTACAAAAAGTCCATCAAAATCTTCATGCAGAAGATGTATTCTATCAGGATTTTCGTCAACAACAGAAACATCGTGGCCATTTCTATCAAACTCATTTGCAAGAACAGAGCCTAAGTTCCCACAACCAATTATGAGTATATTCATAATAATGAATCCTCCAAAACGGACATATTATTTAAGCAAAAGCTTTTTGACTTTTTTAAGGCTGCCGTCCATAACCTTATAATCAGCGAGAAGCTCGCCCTCAATTTCAGGAGATATATTTGTATGAAGATAGAGTGAAGCAAGTCCTGCATCGTGTGAACCCTTTATATCGGTTATATAATCATTGCCAATCATAATTGTTTCTGATTTCTTTAGTTTATAGCGTTTGAGAATTGTCTGATAGAATTTTATATCAGGCTTTTTGCAACCCTCATCAGAAGAAATTACTATGCCATCAAATTCATCATAAATTCCAAGAAGCTTTAATTCTGGCTTTGTGAATGAACTTTGTGCGTTGGAAAGTAAATAAACCTTTCCACCTGCCTCTTTTAAAGAACGAAGTAAATCTAAAGCACCGTCATAGAGCTTAATATACTTTAATGACATTGCACGAAATGATGCAGCCAAAAATGCAGCTAATTCATCGCTACATTCTGCTCCTTTTTCAGTTACAAGCCCCTTGAAAACGTCAAGAAGTTCTGGTTCTGGCTCATCTGTGTACTTTGTGGCAGGAACAGCTTTTTTTGCCTTTTCGCAAAGTTCATTATACTTGCTTTGAAGTTCCTTTATTTTATATTTTGCACCATACATAGCAAGAAGATTCTTAAAACCATGCCAAAGGCTTTTTTTGCCTTCATCTGTATGAATATCTACTAATGTTCCATAAAGGTCAAAAAGATAATTTTTATACATAAAATTTTTCTCCAATCCAAATGAATTTTACCCTATTTTAATACATTTTTGAAGATAAATCAACAGCTTATAGGATAAAATTTGCTTATTTTTTATTTTACAAAAGTTAAAAATTTCACCAATTTTTTAAGTAAAACCTATACCTCCAATAATGAAATAAATTTAAAGCTGCTATGAACTAACAATCTACATTATTTGACAATCAGGTCTTTATTTATGACAACCTGCAATAGTCCTACTCTTGTACTCTTTAAAAGCGACATAAAAACTTGAGTTAATGCCTTGCGTGTAGGCTCATCAAGGTCTTTGATTGATTTCAGCATAGTTATTGCATTCATAAAAAGATTGCCTTCAAGTTCTTTTACAGTATTGGCATTTGTCTTTGTAAGAATTGTATACATAGTATCAACAAACTTCTCCCGCTGTTCATAATCTAAATTTGCAATCCACGCTTTGAGTGTATAATCAATAAATCTGCTTGTATTATCAACAGCCTCAAGGCAAATAAAACTATCTATCTGCACACTCCAAGAATAAAGGTCGTGCTGTAAAAGTCCAAGTTGTGTACTATGTACAATGATATATCTTTCTTCATGATTAAGCAACATTCCTACGACAGATGATTGAGGCACAAAGGTATTAACTTTATTGCAAATTCTCTTATAGCCATCTTTTTGCAAAACTTTTTCATCAAAACCTGGTCCATCAAAATTATAAACGATTTCTATTCTATTTTGAACATCCTCACTACAAAATGCCGCTGAATAAACTGCAAGATTTCCACCCTTTGAGTGTCCACCGACAAGCATATTTTCACTATGTCTTGATGCGATTTTCTCTATATAATCAACAGCTAATTCTTGTGCAGGCACTGGAAAGACAAAGCCCATATTGAAATCTTCTTTCCAACCTATAAGTGTATTGTCTGTTCCTCGGAAGGATATATAAAGCTCATTTTCATTTATTTTTATCGTAATAGCAGAAAATTGCGTCTGCGTTTTCTCATCAATTTTATTTATATAATCAAACAATTTCATACTATTAAAACGCCTACTATTCAAAAGTTCATTCAAAAATTGAATATCCTCTTTTTGTATGACCATATTTTCTATATTGGGATAGGCTATCAACTTTTTCGCCATTTCTGCGATTGTTATTTCTTTACTAGAATTTTGATTCATTATAAGCTCAAACGGCAAGTAAGACAATCTTGCAAGAATAACTCCATCAACATCATTAAATTCTCTTTCACTAAAGGATAAATCGCCACGCCAGAACATATAATCAAAAATATTATTCGCCATTACATTTTCTCCATAACTATATATTAGTAATTATTTAAAGTTTTAATAAGTATAAAGCATTTCGCTGTCTGTGGACAGAGCCAAGAGCCTTGCCCTTGACCTATAAGCCTTTGAAAAAAGGCTTGTAGCGAAACTTTTAATTGCCGCAAAATTTCTAATATTGATTAAACTAATATGCACCCTGAAAGCAAGTTATACTTCCACGGTGCATATTAAAAATCATTTTTATTTATTATTCTTTCTTAGAGAATAGCTCTTAATTGTTGCAAAAACAAGCAAACCCGCAATACAGAACATAAATATATATGGTGTATTATTTGAGTCGTCAGAAGTTTTTACAGGTGGTGTTGGTGTAGACGGAACTGAACTATCTATAATCTCTTTAGTATTAACAACTGTTAATTCTGCAATAGTACCCGCTCTACGAACATAACGGTCATTTTCGAGCTTGACTGAACCGTGATTTGATAATGTAAATTCACGAGGAGTTGAATCCAGTACATATCCGATTGGAGCTTGAGTTTCTATAAAACGATATGTTCCAAATGGAAGTTTCTTAATAACTATCTGTCCTTGTGCATTTGTAGTTAAATCCGAAGCGTAAGACTTCCAATAATAATTGCCCTGAGCATCTGAACCCTTCTCGGTATTATCTGGAATGCTTTCGGTATTATTATAATAAATTTTGCTCTGGAAGCTGAAAGTTGCTCCAGCAAGAGGCTCTGTATTATCGCCACGCTTATTCAAAATTACTGCGGACTGGCTGAAAATTGAATTATCTGCAAACTTTGCCTTTATATTGACATCATATATTTCTTGATTATCGCTCATATAAGGCATAACTGTTATTGACGGCTGAATTATATATTCATCATCTTCATCAGGCTGAATTATAAGATATACCTTATCTACTGAAAGATTTGTGAAATATGCCTTTCCGTCAGATTGAACTTCGTTTACTATGCCAGAAATATTATTGCTTTTTGCATATTCTTCAAGTGTATAGCTGATTTTCTTAGCTGTACTTGTATCTGACCAACCTTCAAAAGAAACTTTGCAATCTTTGAAATTATCATTCATTACATAGCTTCCATTGACATAATCGGCAACATCAATCAACTTTAGCTGTGTACCTTGAAGTATTTCGTTTACCTCAACGGTTATTGAGCCAAGCTTTGTATCGGCTGCATTAACACCTATAACCGAAAAGCTTATTGCAAAGGCACATAACAGAAACATTGCTACGATTTTTTTCAGATATTTATATCTCATAAAATTTCCTCCTGCTAAGATTTTTGTTTTTCTTTGCTTGCTCTTTTTTTATTTTTGCGTTCTTTGCCTACTGGCAAGAAAAGTATCAACAAAATTATTGCTATAATTATTATAGCAAGAACAATCACTGCAATAATTACTATAACTTCTACTGAAAGCTGTTCTTCTCCGTCATCTTGTATTGGCGGTGTGGTAGCAATTTCTTTTACTTCTTCTTCGTATGGAATACGAGTTCCACGAACAAGAAGTCTATGGTCATTTATGCCATATGGTGTACAGGTTAAAAGTGTGACATAGTCTTCGCCTTTGACAATCTGTATATCACTATCGTCTTCGGGCAAAACCACCTTAATCTGGTCAACCTTATATGCAAGAACCTTTCCAAGAACATGAATATAAAATACATCGCCAAGTTCCATTTTATCAAGGTCTGTGAAAAGCTCCGCAGATGGCAAGCCTGTGTGTGCCGGCAAAACTGCATGTGTGCTTTTTCCACCAACTGGAAGTGATGTTCCCTCCATATGACCTACGCCCTTTTGGAGAACCTCATCGGACATATCGTGAAAAATCGGCAGATAAATATTTATTTTAGGAATATCTACATAGCCGATTGCGTCTGTGACGGTTAGAAGTGCTTCGTAGTTTATTACTGAAAGTGTTTGCGTATCTTTTTTTGCAAGGGCTTCGTTATAATCATTTGCTTTTTTTTCGAGGGCTTCAATTTGTGAGTTGTCCATTTCCTTGACGGCATTATTATATGAGCCAATTTCTACACGAGATGTATATACCGAAAGCCAATTACTAACTTTCGGGTACATAAAAATTGCAATGCCAACAAGTAAAAATAGAAAGATGAACACAAGCGGAAGCCTGCGTTTTGCACGCTTTTTTATTGTTCCCATTGCTATTCCTCCTGTTTTTCATCTGATTGCTTATCTTTAATGCGTTTTTCCGCTTTTTTACGGTCATTATAAAGTATTATACAAGCAATAATGAAAACGATAATAGCAACAAGTACAATCGCACCGATTACGAGAATCTGATTGATAACATTTTGAGAGAGTGTGTTATCAGATGTAGGCGGGTCGGGAATTTCTGAAGTACTTCCGCTATTTTCATCAGGAGTATATGGAACACGAGTTCCACGCACAAGAAGTCGGCGGTCATTTATGCCATAAGGTGTGCAAGTTAATAGTGTGACATAGTCTTCGCCAGAAACAATCCTAAGAGTATCTGTTTCATCTGGCTTAACATCTTGAATTTTATCAATCTTATAAGCAAGAACTTCGTTCAAGATATGTATATAGAACATATCGCCTACTTTGACTTGGTCAAGCTGTGTGAACATCTCTGCACTCGGCAAACCCGTATGTCCTGAAATTACACTATGCGTGTTTTTGCCACCAACTGGCAAAGAGGTATTTTCGAGATAACCACAGCCCTTTTCAAGAACTTCATTAGAAGTTCCGTAATATACTGGCAAATAGATATTAACCTTTGGTACATCTACATAGCACATTATGCCATCTGTGCGGTTAAGACACTTTGCGTCTATATCGGTTTTCGAGCCACTATAAAGGCTTTTGTTATACTCATTAGCCTTAGCGAAAAGCTCATCAATCTCTGATGTATCGAGGTTTTTAACCTCATCATCATAGCTGCCGATAACAACATTGGCGGTCATAACCGAAACCAAATTACCCACGAATGGATAAAGAATGGACGCAACACCAACGATAAAGAGTATTGCCATAACAAAGAGCGGCCATTTCTTAAGCTTTTTGTGTTTCAAGTTTTTACGCCCTTTCGCAAAGTTTTCCGAGAGGTTTGCCCCATTTTTGAGCCAAGCCCCTTGGAAAACCTGCTCCGTCCAAAGCGGAAGCGGAGCAGATTTTAACGATTAGCTAAGTGAAATTAAAGAATAAGTATAAATTATTCCTCAATCTTTCTCTTCTTCATATAAACGATGAGCATGATACCAGCTACGAGTACTACGCCTGCACCAGCAACTGTGAAGATGATTGTACCCATTCCACCTGTGCCTGGGAGTTCCTGACCCTTAATATTTACAATTGTCTTCATATTATCATTTTCAGTATCTGAAATTTTATCAGTACCTGTAAATTTATATGCACCTGTGTACTTATTAGAAGCAGTATCTTTAATAGCCTCTATTGTAATAGTGACATCATCAGCCTTTTTATAGTTAGCAGGTACAGTGGTTTCTGAAATTATGTATGTGCCAGCTGGAAGGTCTGTAATTGTGATTTTACCTTCAACATCTGTAAATCTTTCCGAACCAATAGCATCACCCTTTGTTACGCCAGCATCAGTAGCAGGATTCGTCTTGTAAACTGTAAAGCCAACACCTGCAATTGGATTACTTGCTTCATCAGTCTTATAGATTATAAGGTCTGTTCTATAAATGTCTGTTTCATCTTTAAGTTCACCATCGCCGCCACCTGTTGCATAATCATTATCAAAATTAAGTATAGCGTCATTAGGAATAGCAGTCTGAGAAGCTGCATTTGAATTAACATCAGCGTTGAATGAAACTACAACTGACTTATTCTGATTATTTACAACATAGGCATCAGCAAATGTAATTTTAAACTTGTTCCTCCATTTGTGCCTGTAGTAACATTTTTATCAATGACATAAGCACCAGCTGATTCCTCTACTGCTGTGCCATCAACTTTAACTACAATATCTTTAAGGGTAATACCACTGCTTGGATCATCGGTAATAACAAAGTCTGTAATATTTAAAGGATTGACATCTTTTTTAACAGCTGCTACAACTTCGTCACTATATGAAGGGAAGTTTGTTTTAATTTCGTATTCAACTTCTGAACCTATAGCAACTTCAGCAGACTTATGTTTATCTGCAGTACCATCGACAGTACCATTGCTAACACTTACAATATTTTTCTCAAATGTGAGGTCAGATGATTTTGCTGTAAGTTCTTTAGCTGCATTTGTAACAGAAACAAGCATAGGAGCAGACTTCATTTGTGTTCCTGTTGTTGTAACAAGGTAATAACCAGGAGCAAGAGTTAAAGAAGCACCACTTCCAAGGTTACTGCCACCTGTAACAGCAGTAGCACTTGAACTTGCTGTCTCCAAAGCATCAGCAAGATTCTTAAGATCAGAAGCAGATGTAGAAGTGCTAAGGACTGAACCATTATAAGTTAATCTCTTATTATCAGGATTTACAGCAAGACCTGGAACACTAGTAAAACCAGTTTCAAGGGTATACTCATATACACCACTTGCATCACCAGTCTTATGAGCCGCAGAGGCTACAAGATATACATTGTATTTTGCATTTGATAAAGTAGATGGCATTGTAACTGCTTGATCTATTAAATCATCATAACCTGGAGCAGCAGCAAAAGCAGTCATTGGTACCATAGAAGCTGCGAGAACAGCAGCAACGGCAGCAGCGGTCATTCCTTTGAAAATTTTCTTAGCTTTCATAATTTTTTACCTCCATATCGGATAATATTATTTTGTGCGATTTTACTCTTTTTAGTTGCTTGCTGTCCACTTCGCACTCAGAAGATAGCTTGCAACATATTCTTTGGAGGATTATCGCACCTCCTTTGATGACTTGCCTATATGCACAAAGGCATATTTTTTATTTAATAGCAACAAACCACCTGCTAATACTATGGCTATTGCTCCAAATAAAACGAAGTTAAATTCGTTAGGGCTTCCACCCTCACCACCAGTTTCTGGCATACTGATGTCTTGAACTATACGAGTATTATTTACTATCAAACCAGTAGTAATATTGGAAGAAGTACTAGTAGTATATTCAACTTTATAAGTTACATTACCACTTGCAGCGGTGATAGTAGTCGTATTTTCATTCTCAATAAGGTTACCATCTTTGTCTAATTCTCTTATAGTATATTGCCATTGGTAGCCATTATCATCAGATGTTTCAAGCTTAGTAATTGTCTTTTCCCAGCTGGAATCTAATGTAAAACTTTCATAGTTAGGAACTTTACTCCAAGAACTATCAGTTGAACGACGAAGCAAGCAGAATCTTACTGCATTAGCAGCAGGAATATACTTATCTTTATCAGCTTCATCTACATTAAACCAATTTTTACTAATTTTAAGGTCCATTGTAGCTGTTTGAGTATTATAGAAAGTATATGAATACTCAGTTTCTTTAGCAACAACTGTTCCTGTTACTGAATGAGTAGCTATTCCATTAACTGTATTCTGGCTGATAAGTACATCGTTACCGCCAGTTGTAACTTTCTTAAGCACTGCGTAATCAGAGTTTTCATCAACCTCGTGGATAATATATTCTGTGCCTACTGGAATACCTGTGATTGTCTTGCTCTCACCAACTCCAAGCTCAATAACATTAGATACTATAGAATTAGCACCCTCCAAGCCAGAACCGCCGACATTCTTAAACTCAACATAGAATTTATATTTACCTACTAAGTTTACATTACCAACCTTATCTTTGGTAATCTTGATGCTTCCGACATTGACTTTATTATTGAATTGAACCTTTAACTTTGTGCTTTGATTTGTTCCGTCTGGGTTAGTATACGAACGGAAAACCATAGTATCTGCATCAGGCTTAGTACCTGTATAGTTAGCTAATGAGGAACTACTGTCTGGCTTTTCTGTTCTTCCGTCATTTACGGCTGTGCCAGTAACATTTTTCAGATTCGAGATACTGCCGTTGGTTACTGTACTTCCACTTGCCATACTTGTTACAGCAGAGCCATCTTCGTAAACAGTATATGTAGTCGTATAGAGCTTCTTCTGAGATGCACTAAGATTTTCTTTTAATGAAATATAACTTCCTCTACGGAACTGGTCATAGAAAGTAACTAATTGCTTATTCTTTAAGTAGAAATTACCACTTTCATCAACTAAATCAAGTGTACCCTTTGAAGATGAAGAGCTACTATCCTTTTTATAATACTGTGCATTTTTTGTATTTTCGAGATTTCCGCTTGTAGCTGAACCATAGTCAGGAATGTTTTCTTGAGCAGTAGTAAAGCCTGTACCTATGGAAGTAGCATCATTTTTAAAGATGAAATCGTCAAGGTAAACATCGCACTCAATATTATACTGAAAACTTATAGTGCTAATTTTAGTCTTATCAAAACCACTTTCCGCAGTAAGCTTATCTAAGATTACAGTTACTTTTGACCAAGCATTACCACTAAGAACAGTATCCTTAACCTTATTAGCATCTAAGAAACCATAAAGCTTTTTGCCGTTTACATCAGTTAATTGAATATACATATTATTTAACGATGCAATATCATTGGCAATATAGGCTTTAAAGTTAAGATAAGTCATTTCGCTTATATCTTTCGATTGACTATCATCAGCACTTAAATTACCTAATCTTACTTGTGTATATTCATTATTTTCATTTGAGTAATTAGCAAACCAATGTACAACATTATCTTGTCCATTATAGCTAGCTACTTTTTCAAATATATTACCTTCAGATATTACAGATAAATTACCCGTGAAATTCTCAGCGAAGTTAAGCGTTGTCAATCCTGTGCTACCATTAGCAGCTTTTGTGCCAAAGTGTGTTACACGATTCTGAATGAGGAACTCAAAGTTTTCGTTTTCATCAAAGAGATTAGAGAACATTGTGTTAACATCACTCTTATCAACAGTTTTCTCAACTTCAAGTTCACTGCTGTCAGGGAAGTTAAATGCAACTTTCATATTTGATTCCCACATACCACGTTCCATATAGTACATGGTAAGTGTATGTTCGGCAGAATTATCACCCTCAAGAGTGAACTCTTTCTCCTGATGGAAATCATATGGTTTATTTATCGTGCCGGATTCACCATCAGCATGATATGTTATTGACCTTACTGAAGAGCCTCCCGATACATCAGAGTTATTAGCTGATTTTTTAACCCTGCTTACATAAGCTTTTTTATTAGCAAAGTCTAACATACCTGTAACCTGACCATGGTCACCACCAACATCAAGTGCAAGCTTTCCGTCGATATAAACCCAAACATCATCATCACCAGAGAACAGGAATTTAATATCTACTAGGTCTCCATTACTATTGAGTACTTTTCCATCATCTGTAAGACGGAATTTAAACTCAAGCTTTGCTCCATAACCATAATTATATGTAGAACCATTATTGTTTTTCGCACTGTTATCACCATAGTTAAATGGGAACAAACCATATATGTTGGAAACACCATCACCGCCATCATATATACCACTACTATTTAAGTTTTTACTCCAATTTCTATTGCTATCTGAAGAATGATTTGCTAAATAGTAATTGTCGCTTGCGGTATCCTTTTGCATTGCAAGAGTTGTGCTTGCACTATCATACCACCAGTAATCAACTCCCTCACCAAAGACATCTTTCTTTGTAAATGGGAAAGCAACATTGTTATATACCTTACCTAATTTTGTGTTTTTGCTATTGTTTCCGTTTAGGAAATCCTCGTCAAAATAAGGTGAAGCTGCTTTGCCGTCATGCGTTTTCAGAACACCGTTATCCAAACTACTATTAACGATACCCTGTGTTGCATACATATAATATCCATCTGACCCTATCTTTACCGTACCATCTGAATTTACATTAGAGTTATTATTTGAAATAAAAGTATTATACTTGCTCCAACCATATAAATCCATAGTATCAGCTATCGCTCCAAAAGGAAAACCCCAGTCACTATGTGTTGGCTGAAAATGACCTGTATAAATTGCGTCGTTGACACTTACACCTTTATTTTTATAATAATCACTAAGAGCTTGGTCGAACTGTCTGAAATTTACCCAGTTTCTATGAGACGCTCCACTTTGCAATCCTGATTCACCATTATAATCATCACGGTTGCTGCCGTTCAACTCAAAATCTGTATAGTAATCATAGAAAGTAGAGTTTACATAATTTACTTCAGTACTTCCGTAATTGCTCTTTTCGCTACTAAAGCTTGATGCTTTAATATCTACTACTGGGTTATTTTTGCCTGATTCTGCATCACGAATGGTATAGACCTTATCCCAGTAGCCTGAACGCATACTATTATCATAAATACATTTATCACTTGAATCGGCATAGAAGCAAGTCTTATTTGTATTTTTAGGTAAATCTAAATCTTCTGTTTTACTTGCATTAGCATTAGCATTAGGCCATGTGCCTTTATTAGTACTACTATAAAAAATCACCTTACTATATTTTTCAACATCTTGCTTACTGATATTTACAAAATAGACATCAGACCATGTATTAGAATCAACTGTCTTTGAAGATAATTTTGTCATTTCATAACCAACTGTTGAACCATCTGTTGCTCCAAACAAATGAACAAACATCTTTGCATTACTATCTTGTATAGGCATTGTAGCATTATTACCCGTTGAACCTAAATATGATAGCTTTGAAAGGGTTGCATCAAAATATAAATCCAAGCCATCACTATTGCTATAAACACCAGAAATACTTGCTATACTTCCATTAATACTCAACTTGTTTTTAGATAAATCGCTCCAAAGGAAATTATATCTCATATTATTATATGTAACGCTTATAATATCCTGCTGTGTTGCGGAAGTATTTATTATATAGCTGTAAGTACTATCATCATCTGAATCTTTTGTAAAAGTTCCATTAGAATCTTTTATTGTAATAGTTGGTACAACACCAGAAGTTGTATCAAAAAAGAATTTATCAAGATAAAGTTTATTGTTATTTATAGAATCACTTGCTGTTGATGGCTCAGCTCCCCAATAAGAAATCACCGAGTTGTTAGAAAGATTTTCTGTTGCACCATAGTAGAATGTATTACAAGTATTTTCATCATAACTTATCGGTGTAACACCACTGCTGTTTTCATTAAATAGATTATATTTTCCAAGAGAAGTATCACCATTTTTAAATTCTACTGTTGTATAAGGTTTGTCATTTATATCATTAGGAATTGTTATTTGATTATTTGTAAGACTTGAACTTGTTTCTGTAACTTCAGCTCCGGTAAATATAGCAGTTATATTTCCTGCAAGTTTACCTGTCATATCCTTGAAGTTTATTGTTTTGCCTTCTAAGCTTTTTGAAATCGGCGTATCTGAAACACTAATTGAATATACTGTTTTACTGTCTATTATAGCTGTAGAACTTCCGTCCCAGTAAAAATATTTGGCACCCGCATCACTTAAATTGATTGATGTCATAGTAGTTCTTCTATAATCTTGAGCTTTAATATCGCTCCAATTATCAAAGCAACTGAACCCAAAGATATGTCCAATATTTCCCCAACCGCTCTTATCCCAACGAATTATATCTGTACCAGAAATTTTTTCACCTTTCTGTAAAGTACCCCAAGTATCAACAAACATATAGACATTATTATTCCATTCATCAGAAAAGTTTGATATATCCAAATAGACATATTTCGATTCTAAAGTTATGCTTGCCGCATCAGCTTTTTTTCCGCTGAAAAGATTCATAGGAAAAATGCCTATGAGTATCATTAAGGCACATAAGATTGCCACACTTGATGTTAGTTTTCGTTTAGATGTTATTATCATAAAGCATAAACCTCCATAAATCTTTTTGCATCTCATAATGGAATGTAGCCTACTGTTTACATGAATTTTCTTAATCTTTTTTCGATTATAGCATTTTTATGCAAAATCGTCAAGATTTAGGTAAAAAAAGTCATTATTTTACA
>OHKP01000972.1_pt1 | contig 13496 bp, 14 predicted proteins | sample 1568861 | NCBI WGS metagenome assembly OHKP01 (sample SAMEA3879524, study PRJEB24766) | human gut metagenome | biome: human-associated habitat; feature: feces | place: USA | collected 1985/1987 | reverse complement strand
AATTTCGCCAAATTATCTGCTTGGTGGCGCACTTCGTGCGCTTTTATACGAGCGAGCAAATATCAATAAGGAAGATTTGAATATTCCTCAACTGCACCTACGGTGCAATTTCACTGTGCGCAAGCACAATTTCACACGAGCGAAGCGAATATTTCACCGTTGCGAAAGCTACGATATTGTTGCGCCGTAGGCTCTGCATACGGCAAAAAAAAACGGCACGCTGTTGCGTGTCGCTTTTTTTATAAATAAGAGGATATTCTTATTTGCTTACGGTGTACCAAGTGTGCGTACCGTCGGTGGTTTCGGTGGTCTTGCATCCTTCACCGAGAACAATTTTGCCAGTGTTTGCGTGATCTGTGTCAACAACTGTAACTGTCGGATTGTAATTCTTGAACGTGCCACCGTTTACAGTAATCGTGCAACCTGCACTGCCTTTAAATTTTGCACCATCTTCATTGTTCAATACATAATAAGTCCCGTTTTCCGGACTTGCAGTTTCAAATGTACCGCCGTTAATCACAACTGTTGCTGCATTTGCCTTTTGATTATTGGTGCTAACAAAGATGCACGAAGTACCTTCGCTCGTTCCGTAGAAGTGACCGCCGTTGATTGTCAACTTACCATAGTTGCCGGCACGCACTGCACAAGTCACTTTTCTTGCAAACGTTTTATCAGAACCGATAACTTTACCCGTTTGATCTTCACTGCTGTCGTTTATCGTCAAATGGCTTTTCTTGCCTGCGACGTTGAATACGCCACCGTTGTTTGGGGTAACACCCTCTGCATACACAAGCGAAACGGTATGACCATTCAAATCAACTGTGCAAACTCTGCCGGCATTTATTTTAAGTTCATTTGTCGCAACGATGTCGTTTGCAATAACGATGTTGTTTACACTTGTATCTGCAAGCAGTGCAGTGAGTTCTTCTTCGGTTGAAGCAGTAGCGATTGTCGTTGTTGCTACCTTATATTCAGAATTGTTGGTGATTGTTGCGGTGTTGCCGTCGTATGAATAATATGCAATTTCCTTTGCGCCGGAAGCCGCTTCGCACTTGACGTCTGCGCCGATTGTCACGACGGGATTTCCGCCCGGATAACCGCACGCTTCGATGATGATTGCGTCGCCCGTTGCATAAGCGCCATTACCGTTGTGAACGAAGCCTGTTACAGTTTCCTTTGTGGAAACGAACGTGCCGCCCTCGATGTTGCAAACGGAAGATTTGATGTAAAGAGGTGCGTCGGATTTGACAACTGTGCCCGCTTTGACCGTCATAGACTTGGAATTCGGAATGTAAATACCGATATCTGCACCTTCGAGTTTTGCGTTTTCCGCGATTACAAATGTTGTTCCTGCATAATTCTTACTTCCGTTGCCAGCCACCAAATAGCCGATTTTATTGTTGCGCACTATTGTGCAATCAACTGTCAATATGGTATTTTCTTCTACTGCAACCGCAACACTGTCGCTTGTTTCTTCGCTCGTGCATGTGACTACGAGGTCTTTTTCAAGCGTTACGTTTGCGCCTTGTTGCGCCCAAACAAACCATCTTGCCGCGACCGCTTGACCGTTTTTAATCACGAGGCTGTTGTCGTAAACGTCGAAGCCGCCTGCATTTGTTGTAATTGTGTGTCCGCCAAGATCCACAACAACGTTTTTGTTGACAACAACAATGTTGTCGAGCGTGATGTCGTTTGCAAGCAAAACGTATGCATTGTCAACGGTGACTGCCGCTTTGAATTGATCTGCGGTGGAAACAATGAAGCCTATGCGACCCGTAGCACCCGTTGCGCCGGTTTCACCTTTGTCACCCTTGTCGCCTTTCTCGCCTTGGATGCCTTGCTCACCTTGTGCGCCTGTTGCGCCGGTTTCACCTTTGTCACCCTTATCGCCCTTCGGACCTTGGATGCCTTGTTCGCCTTGCGCACCGGTTGCGCCGGTTTCGCCTTTATCGCCCTTGTCGCCCTTCGGACCTTGTGCGCCGACGAGGCTTTCGAGCCATTGCTCTAACGTGAGAGTGCTTTCGGGATTTGCTTCTTTCCAAAGTTCGTATGCGGACTTGCCGTCCACGCCGTTAGTACCGTTCGTTCCGTCAGTTCCGTTCGTGCCGTTTTGACCGTCAGAACCTTTGAGGCTTTCAAGCCATTGTGCCAAAGTCAAAGTGCTGTCGGGGTTTGCCGCTTTCCAGAGTTCGTATGCGGATTTTCCGTCTACGCCGTCTACGCCGTCTTTGCCGTCGTCTCCTTTGTCACCCTTCTCGCCCTTTTCGCCTTGAATACCTTGCTCGCCTTGTGCGCCGGTGTCACCTTTTGCACCAGTAGCACCCGTGTCGCCTTTTGCGCCCTTGATGCTGTTGAGCCATTCTTCATAAGACAGCGGGGTTTCGCCCTTTTCCGCCGCGTCTGCAACGTAACTGTTGTAGATTGCGACAATTTGCGGATCTCTTGCGTCTTGCGAGTCGTTGCAAGCCGTGAACAAGCACGTCAAACACACAATCACCGCAACAAACAATGCAATCAATGCTTTGTTGTTTTTCATAACTATGATCCTCCAATATAGTCATTCTATTTCATTGCTTTCGCAACAAAATATCATAAATTTTCACCGATTTTCCCCTTGCGCACAATGTTTTACACCCCAAACGGAAAATTGTCAAGCATTTGAAAATTTAGATAGTTATACACTTTTTGATTTTTGTACATCAATATTATGTGGAAGTATCTAAAATTTTCGAACGTATTATATCCTACATTTTGTAGTAAGCCAACAATTTGTTGGAAAATTCAAATAAACTACATACGATATGCAAAACAACATTTTCGGAATAACGTTAAAAAGGTTGCGTTTAGAGAATCACCTCTCTCAACGGCAACTGGGCGACGCTTTGGGGGTATGCAACCAAACCGTCAGTTTTTGGGAATCGGGAAGCAGAGAACCCGATCTCGATATGGTACGCAAAATTGCGGAATATTTCGACGTTTCCTGCGACTATCTTCTCGACAGATAACTTTTGCGCGTTTCAATTATAACAAACGAAATATTGTTGATTTTATATGAAAAAAGACGAACTCTGTCGAAGTTCGTCTTTTTTTGTCTTTAATTATCGTTATTTGTCTATTTGCTCGGATATCAGTCCTGCCGAGCGATTTTCGGCGTTAATATCCGAGCGAACGATTCGTTCGATTTTTATATTATTCTATAAAATATATAATATAACCAAACAATCCTGTTTTCTATTGCGGTTTAAGCATTGCTTATGCTTTTGCGGTTTACGCAAACCGATTCAGGAGTGCTTTGACGTACGGTCCGAGCAAATCCCAGTCCACGCCGACCATACCGTGATTTTCGCCGTCGAGTTCTATGAGTCTATCTCCGAGTGCGGCTATGTATTCTTCCGTTGCCGTGTTGCCGCCGATTGAACTGTAATACGGCACGGTGCCGTCGCCCCACTTGTCTCGCGCGCCGCCTGCCGTTATGAGTTTGTAGGTGTACTTCACGCAACCGTAATCGTCGTAGAGCACGTTGCCATCCTCGTCCTTTTGCGTGGTGAGTTCGAGATTGGTGATGGTCGCGCTTCCGCCCGTGCCGAGGAAGTAGTAGGAATTGACCTTTTCGCTTGCAATCTTGCCGTCGATGAACATATTGTCAAAGTATTCGTCGAGGTTTGCGGCAAAGTCTTTGAGTCGGTCGCCGTATTTGTCCGCAGGTTGATTCCCTTCCGCCTTGACTCTTGCATACTCTGCGCCGTCTTCGGATTCTCTGATTTCCTTTTTGGTGCGAGGCAAGAGGTATTTTGCCCAGCGCATAGATTTGTAGAGGTCGTAAAGTTCTTCTTTGGTTTCGATTGCCTTACCGTCAACGGTGATTGCGGGGTTTTGCTCGTCGTACTGGTCCGAACTTATCAGTTGCCAAGACGGAACGAGGGACATAAGCCCGATATTGTTGCGGAAAAAGTCGCCGAGTTTGCCGTTTACGACGTCGTCCACGATTGCGTACACGTCAACGGGAAGTCCGCTCAAATCCATACCGCCGAGGAAATTGTCAACGTACACGTCGGGGCAAGCCATAGCCGCCAAAGCGTCGAACGAACCGAGCGTTGCGGGCGCAAATCCCATATACAGTTTGACCTTGTTGCGGTTTGCCTCGCTTCTTGCAAGATAGTTGTTTACGACGGGCGCGCCCATACTGTGCGACATAAATATGACTTCTTTGTAGCCGCTCGATTCGATAAAACTTTCAAGTTCCGCCGCGCTCTTTGCAGGTGACATACGCCAGTCTTGATTGTATATCATAACGTCGTAGCGGTCGCCGTAGTCTGCTTGAATGTTGTCGACGAAATTCTTGTAAATTCCGAACGCGCCGTAACTTACGTCAAGCACCTTTCCGTTTGCGTCTTTTGGCAAACCGTTTGCAGGAACGATGTTCGGATTGTAGGAATTACCGTCATTGTCGAGTGTGAGATTCCAAAGCAAACTACCCTCTTTGTAGCCTACTGCACTGCTCACCAGTTTCACGATGTCGGTCAGTTCGTCTTGAAAATGCGTTGCCAAATCGGGCATCGACATCTCGCCTTTCATAACTTTCACTGCGTCCACTTCGGTTTTGAAAGGTTCCCAAACCGCTTCGCCCGTTTGCTTGTCGTAAAGTCCGCCACCGAACAACGCCGTGACGTATATTATCGCTTTGTCGTTTTTTTGCTCGCCCTTATCGTTGCACGCAAAAAGCGCAAGCGCAGACACGAGCACGCACACAATCAAAGCACTCGCGATCGCGATTCTTTTTGTTCTCATAATTTTCCCTCTTTTATAAAAATACGGGTTTTATCGTTGCAATCTCGCAAGATAAAACCCGCTTTCCGTATATATCGTTATTTAGTGACGAGATAGAGGCGAAGCACCTCGCTCGTCTTATCGACCTCTTTCGCGCAAAGTTTCTTTGCGTTCAAAGCCTTTTTGAGTCCCGTCCAAATCGCCTTTATCATAAGCGAATCTCTTGCGTCGAGAGCCGCCGCAAAGCCTTCGAGCATAACCATAAATTCCGCTCTTTCGCTCTCGTCCATATCCGTTTCCTGAAGCGTGTTGTACATCGCGACGATGAGATATTCCGTCTGTTGATGAAGTCCGCTCGAAGCAAATTCCACCGTGCGTTCGACGGCTTGCGGCTCTTCCTCTATGCCGTCCACGACCAGCGATACGAGCGCAAGTTTGAACGGCTCGACCACTCGCAAGCAGAACTGCTCGAAACTTGCCTGTTTCGTTTCTTCGGGGAAATACTTGGCCGAAAAACTTACGATATCCATACCGTCGGCGTCAAATTCGACGAGCATATTCGACACGAGCGCAACGAGCGTTTTGGGATTTTTGGGAAGTCTGAAAACGTCGCTGTCGCCGAGTTTTGCGCAGGCTTTCTTCTTTTCCGCTTCGTAGTCGAAACCCTGACTGCACTTTGAAAGCACCGAACGGAATTCGGGATAAAACGCCAGACATTTCAAGACGGGTTTAAGTTTTCTGTCAACAAAAATGAGGTTTGAGTTTGACAAGTCCTCAACCGCGCACACGAGAGCGTGTACTCCTTCGCCATTGTAGTTCATATGCACCTACGATTATTTTAATGATATCGCCTAAGGCGATGATATCACTTCGTGATGAAATCGCGCGTTTTTGCACGATGATATCCAAACTTCGTTTGGGTTATGGAATATTCAAATATTCCGCAACTGCGGCTCAGCAGCAGTTATATTTTTGAATGTGCGTACACTCATTCAAGGCATACTTATTAACGGTATGTGTTTCTTCACAGACGGAACACGAGCCGCAAGGCGGCGAGAAATGCGAACGCCGAGCTTGACGGAAAGTACAAGCGACTGCGCCGTTTGGGTGCGAAGCTGGCGCACAAAGCGCAGTGACACAAGTAGAGAAATGTCCCTATCTATGCGAGTGCTGAGTGTTGCCCCACGCGAAGCGGACGCCGTGGGTTCCCTCAAAGTATGCAGAGGGGGAACGGCGGGCGGGGAAACACGTGAGGAAGGGGGAAAGTTTTATTTAGAGTACTTGCCTTCCGTCCGTCTGACGACGTATCACGCCAAATAGTGCGTTTGTAAAATGTGATATTGAGATGAAGAACAAGGAAACAATGCTTGAATGGCAACCCTAATTTACAAATCGTAAATGAGTTGACAGGCAGGCGTTGTTGACGATGTTATTCGCTCAATAGCGCATTTTACCACTTGTTGTGGACTTTTTCGGCAAAACCAAGTTCGTTCTCCAACTCGATAACCGTGCCGTCGTCGAGGACGCACTTGCCGGATATGTAACCGAAAACTTGGTGGGGTATCATACACATAACTTTGAGGTCGAAGGGTTCGTAACGGTCAATGAGAGGATGGAAAGTGCAATCGAGACGTCCGTCGTCGGATACGAATTTCCAGTCTTCCATATAGCGAGGCTCGCCTTCTTTGTCGCCGGGAATGATAAACTCGGTGCGGCCGATTTTGTGGGATTTTCCGTTGTAGAAGAACATATCTTCGCTTGCGGCGGTGGTGTCGCCGAAGCCGTAGCCGATGTTCCAACCGAAAGTCGAGCCGTCTTTGAGACGAGTTTGCAAACTGCCCCAGTACCAAGTGTTGTCGTACGTCCATACGCCGCGACCCCAGTCGAGAGTTGCGAGGCTGTCCGCGCCGTCGAATTTGCATTCCTTATCGCCGAGCCAAAAACTGCCTTCCGCTCTCATACAGTTGATTTTTTGGTTGAAATAGAAGTGACCTTTCTTGTTGAACGGCGTTGCGATGACCATACTCTCTTCGGGAACGTCGGTGATTACAACGTCCCATTTGACGTCCGTGCCGAACTTGTCGGCGTTTGGATAAACGCCCGTAAGGTGACGTTTTCCGCCGTCGTTTTCAAACTTCATTTCCACTTTGCCGATTTTGAAAGCGCAATCGCCCTTTTCGCTCGTGCGAGGCATATTGAACTTGCCCATCGGGAAAAGGCATATTGCGGAATTTGTGAATTGCGCGGGAGTGACGAAGTCCATAACCGTAAGGCTGAGCGCGCCCACGAAGCCCATATCGCTGATGGTGAGGCAAAGAGCGAACTCTTTGTTTGAAATATAGTAATAATCCCACTCTTTGAGGCGGGTTTTCTTTGCCGTAACGTTTTCGCGATTGTAGTTGTAAAGCATTTTTTTGGCAAAGCCCGGTTCGGCAATATTGCCTTCGACGTTCAAAAGGTCGGTGGGTTTGGTGATTTCGTTTTGCATAATATACCCCTATAAATATTATTGTAAGAGTATTTTAACACATTTATCTCGCCAATTCAATACGAAAAAGCGGCAAATACCACAAAAATCAGTCTATTTCGCGGACGTAGGGTTGCGACTCGTAACCTTTTTTCACCGTAAGCCGAGGATTGTAGCGTTTAAGCACGGCGTACGTCACGAGCGAGCCGACCACGCACCAACTGCAATCGGTGGGCAAAAACACGGCGCAACCCGCCATCCACGCCTTTGACATAGACATCGCAGTCCCGACGTAGTAGTTGAGCATAAGATACATATAAAACACACCCACCGTATACACGATTGCGAGTGAGCAGAACGCGCCGAGCAAAAGACGAAAAATATTCAGGCGCGCGTCGTTTTTAAGACCTCTCGCCACGAATCCGCCGACGGGCGCGGCAATCAAAAATCCGAGAATATACCCGAACGTCGGTTGCAAAACGTACGCGAATCCGCCGCCTGCCGAAAACACGGGTATGCCGATAAGTCCCATAACGATGTATATCGCAACGCATGCGAACGAGTCGAGTCCGCCGAGCATAAGAGATGCGAACATACAAAACGCAAACTGCATAGACACGGGCACGATTCCTATGGGAAACTTAACGAACGCGCCCACGATTATAAGCGCGACAAACACCGCTATGCGCACTATACGCAACGTTCTCGACACGGCTGTTTTGCTCGATTTGGATTGTATTTTTTGCGATTTTACCATTTTATTCTCACCTCGCCCGAATCGAGCGTTTCTATTTGTCCGCCTCGATACTCAACCACAAGTCTGCATTTTTCGTCTATATCGCAAACTTTCGCCGTCTTATCCTCTTTTCCGACTTTGCATACGGTCACGGTTTTGCCGATAAGCATAGAACGCCGCCTGTACTCGTCCGCTATCCTCTGCTTGTCGAAATTTGAAAGCAATTCGTATATATTGTCGAGGGTTTTGGCGATAATTCTGTTTCCGACGTCGAAAACGCCCTCGCCCACGATTCCTATCCTGTCTTTTACGCTTTGGTCGAATCCGCCCTTAGGCTCGAAAAGGTTTATGCCTATGCCCATAACCACTCTGTCGATATTTGACGAAATCTCGCTCGCAACCGCCTCGCAGAGTATCCCCACGCACTTTTTACCGTCAACAAGCACGTCGTTTACCCACTTTATCTGCGCGTTTTTGCCGCAAATATCGCAAATTGCGTTTGCCGTCGCAACGGCGCAAAGAGGGGTGATATATTCCAACTTTTCTTCGTCTACGTCCGCGACCGCGCTGAAATACGCACCGCAGTCCTTTGGCGAAAAGAATTTGCGCTCGAATCTGCCTCTGCCGCCCGTCTGCTCTCTTGCAACGACGACAAAATTAGATTTTTTTGTTTCCTTTATCTCGTCTTTTGCGGTGAGATTCGAGGATTTTAGCGTGGCAAAAACCTCGACGTCGAACGGCGAGGTAAGATATTTGCATATTCCGTTTTTTGTCACGGCTTTTTTCATCGACCAAATTGTAACACGACTTTGACGCTAAACGGTCGATTTTATGAAATAAATTTTCCTTAAAAAGCAAAAACGAAAATCATCGAACAGATTATACCCACGAGCATACTTACGGCAGGCACTCTGCCTTCTTCCATAAGTATGGATTGCGGCAAAATCTCGCAGAAGGTGACGTACAGCATTGCGCCGCCCGCAAGCCCCATACAAATTCCGCTTGCGAGTTTGCTTATGCCGCCCACCGCAAGCCCTATCACTGCGCCCAGCACGGTTGCCGCGCCTGCCAAAGCGGTGAGAAGAACGGTTTTCCACCCCTTCACGCCGCCGCTTGCCAAAGGTGCGGAAATAGCCATACCTTCGGGGATATTATGCACTGCGATTATGATTGCGATAAGTATGCCGGTTTGCGTGTTGCCTGCTCCCGTCGCGCCGATTGCCATACCTTCGGGCAGATTGTGAAGCGCGATTGCCAACAGCATAATCACGCCCGCTTTGAGCAAGGATTTTTTGTCCACTTCCTGCGTTTTGACTGTCTTCGTGCCGTCCGAAATCAAAGCGTCGTTTGCCTCGATAACTTTCGTTTCGTGGTGCAATTCCTCGATGCTTCTGTGCGTTTCGCGCATATTTTCTATAACGTCCAAAAGTTTGTTGAGTCCGTATATGACCAACATACCCACAACGAGCGCGGAAACGGCGATAAGTATGCCCGACTGCTCTATCGAGTTTTCGATTGTCGAATAGGAAACCGCTTCGGGCAACATCTCGAACGTCACGACGCCGACCATAACGCCGCCGGCGAAACTCAAAACTCTGCCCATAATCTTGTTGCCCTTGTTTTTGAGCAACACTCCTATAACGCCGCCCAGTCCCGTTCCTAAAACGCCCGCGACAAGCGACAAAACCAAAATTAAAGTATTCATATCATTCTCTCTCTGCGCACCAGTATACACTATATAAAATAGTTTGCACAACTATTACACGCAAAATTTCGCCGAAATCCGACTCTTTTTCAATGGATTACGCATACTATGCGTATGAAAGCCAAACGAATAACAAGCGCGGCGGCGGTTTGTTTCATACTTGCCTTTTGCGCCACGATAACAATAGGGGGACTACGTATGCCCGACAAAGTTTTTGCAATCGACGAGGAAAACGAGGCGTATAGGCTCATCGCGCATTTTTCTACGTACTACGGCGACAGCAAGCAGAACAGAAAAGACAACATAGCCCTTGCGGCTCGCAAAATAGACGGGTTCGTGCTTTATCCCGAAGACGAGTTTTCTTTCAACGACGTCGTGGGAAAACGCACGGTTGAAAACGGATTCAAAACCGCGTACGTCATTCAGGACGGCGATTTCGTCGAGGGCGTGGGCGGCGGCGTATGTCAGGTGTCGAGCACCCTCTACAACTGCGCTTTGCTCGCAAACCTTGCGATAACTTGCGTAAGGGCGCACTCTCTGCCCGTAAGTTACGTCGCTCCGAGTTTTGACGCTATGGTGTCGAGCGCAAGCGATTTGAGATTCGTCAACACGCTTTGCGCGCCTATAACCTTGCGTATGAACGCAAACGGAAAGTACCTTCGCACAGAAATTTACGGCATAGGCAAATTCGACATAAAACGCAGGTCTATGACTCTCGACTCGATACCTTTCGAGGTGGAATACCGCGACGACGACACCCTCGAACAAGGCAAAGAGTTAATAGACACCTACGGCAAAGAAGGACTCAAATCGCAAGGTTGGCTCGACTACTACCAAAACGGAAAACTCGCAAAATCCGTGCTCGTGCGCTCGGACAACTACGCGCCCCAAAAACGCATTATTCTCAAAGGAACAAAAACATCACCATTGACAGACGCACCCTGATGGCAGTATAATTCAATCATCAAAATAGGAGTATTAAGGGTATGGATTTTGAAAAGACCTTTCTGCAATGGCTCGCGTCAAGCGAATTGACGGATGCCGACAAGGCTCGCCTTGCCTCTCTGACGCAAGAAGAAAAAAAGGAAATGTTCTACTGCCCGCTGCAATTCGGCACGGCAGGCATGCGCGGAGTGCTTGATTTGGGAACAAATCGCATGAACGTGTTCACCGTCAAACGCGCAACGCAAGGTCTTGCTCGCTACATAAAAACTCTGGGAGCAAAGGCGATGGAAAGAGGCGTTGTCATCTCCTATGACACTCGTCGTTTTTCAAGTGAATTTGCAATCAAGGTTGCAAAAGTGCTTGCCGCAAACGGCATAAACGCATTTTTGTTCGACACCGTTCACCCCGTGCCGATGTGCTCTTTTGCCATCCGCCATTTGGGCGCGATAGCAGGCGTGATGATCACCGCTTCTCACAACCCCAAAATCTACAACGGATACAAGGTTTACGGTGAAGACGGAGCGCAGATGTCACCCGAATCGACAGATAAAGTGGTTGAATTCATCGACAAAGCCCCTTATTTCGGCATAAACGAGGTTGACGTCAACCTCACGGCAGACAACATAAAAGGACTTGACAACCAAAAGGTTCATCCTCACATCACCGTGATAGGCGAGAGCGTTGACCACGCTTATTACGACGTCATAAGCAAACTTTCACTCTCTCCCGAAGCAGTTGACAAATTCGGGAAAAACGTCAAAATCGTCTACACACCCGTTCACGGCAGCGGCTATGTTCCCGTCACAAAAATTCTTTCGAGGATGGGCATCACCGTCAATGTCGTCAAAGAACAGGCATGGCCCGACACAGAGTTTTCAACCGTGCGCGTACCCAACCCCGAAGAAGCGGACACCTTGCGACTCGGCGTCGAACTTGCCGATAAAATCAAAAGCGACGTCGTCATCGGAACAGACCCCGACGCGGACAGAATGGGCATTGCAATTCGCAACGACGAGGGCAAATTCGTGTTGCTCAACGGCAATCAAATCGGCGTGCTTCTTGCAAACTACATCTTCCTTCGCAAAAAAGAAACCGGCACTATGCCCAAAAACGGCGCGCTTGTCAAAACCATCGTCACAACCGAACTTGCTCGCGCTTTGGCAACGAGTTACGGCGTAACCACTTTCGACGTGCTGACCGGATTCAAGTTTATCGGCGAAAAAATCAAGGAATGGGAACAAAGCGGCGAATATACCTACCTTTTCGGATTTGAAGAAAGTTACGGCTCATTGGTAGGTACTCACGCACGCGACAAGGACGCGGTCGTTGCAAGTATGATGTTTGCCGAAATGGTGTGCTACTTCGACTCTGTCGGCAAACGCGTTTACGACGTATTGCAAGACATCTACAAACAATTCGGCTACTACGTCGAGAAAGCGCGTTCGATAACCTTCGGCGGACTTGACGGAATGCAAAAAATGGCCGATATTATGGCGCAAATCCGCTCGACTCGCTTCGACGAAATCGACGGCACGAAAGTGCTTGCGCAAAGCGACTTCGTAACGCGCAAAAAGACCTATGCGGACGGCAAAGTCGAGGACATCACCCTTCCCAAAACCAACGCTTTCAAACTTCACCTTGAAAACGGCGATTGGATTTGCGTACGTCCGAGCGGCACTGAACCAAAACTCAAATTCTACGTTGCGACGAGCAAACCGAACGAGTCTGCCGCCACCGCAAAAGCGGAAGCCTACCTCGCCTATATGGAAAATTCGGTAAAGTAAACTTTCATATCCCGACGTTTGCGCAAATTAAAACACAACTGAAATTCAACGGAAAATCAAAAAATAACATCGAAAAAGCCAACGGAAAACCGCCGAAAATCGGCGGTTTTTCATATGCTTTTTATATGCGATAACGTCTTGAAACGATTCGTTTTTATTCCCCGCCCCAAAGATATTTTGACAAATCGACATAGCCGTCCTTGTCCACTTCCACACCATCGGCGCGAAGAAGATTCGCTTGTACGTCGGGTCCGCCGAACGCGAACGCAGGCGCACATCTGCCGAAACGATTGACCACTCTGAAACACGGAATATGCTCGGGGTCGGGGTTGAAATGCAATGCATATCCGACAGCACGCGAAGCGCGAGGCGAACCGCACAAACACGCGATTTGACCGTACGTCGCAACCTTGCCGTGCGGTATCTTTTTGACTTGTTCGTACACTACGTCGTAAAAACTCATAACCTTATTGTTTGCACAATCAAGCGTTTATATGTCGGTTTTGCAACAATAAACGTTTGTTTCTGTCGTCAAATTATATTACGTTCTTTGAGGAACGCTTCGAGAATCTCGGCGGCGTCACCGCACATTCTGGCGCAAGGTCTTGTCTTGTAATACTCGGGCGTGCGCTCGTCGGGCGTGGGATTCGTGGTCGCTCTCGCGCCGAGAATCTCACGACATATTATGGACGTATTGCGCTCTTTGAAACGGCGAGCGAGTTCTTGTATACGCTTGTAGTGTTCGGCTTTTTGCAACTGCGCGTTTTCTGCCGTCGGGTCGAAATAGCCTTCCAAAAGTCCTTCCACGATGAACATACCACTCACCGCGCCGCACACTTCCCTAAGCCTTCCCATTCCGCCGCCGAAAGACGAACATAGTCGCATTGCCTGTTCGCCGTCAAAACCGGTTACGTCCGCAAAGGCTTTGACCACCGCTTGCGCGCAGCTGTAACCTGCAATGAAGTTTTGTTCTGCTAATTCGCGTCTTGTCATATATAGATTTCAGTAGGGTTTATAAAGTTTACCCTAAATACAATTTTCCCCCTTCCTCACGTGTTTGGACTTCGGCGTTTGCAAAGCAATCCGCCTCGT
>OHKP01000962.1_pt1 | contig 13596 bp, 8 predicted proteins | sample 1568861 | NCBI WGS metagenome assembly OHKP01 (sample SAMEA3879524, study PRJEB24766) | human gut metagenome | biome: human-associated habitat; feature: feces | place: USA | collected 1985/1987 | reverse complement strand
AAAGTTTCCCCCTCTAAGACGTGAATCTCGGAGGGGGAACGACTTTCTTGATTATTGCTTTCTTGATTATCTTCTTTGCGGTGCGGGCATGTCGATATGGGGCAGGTCAACGCTTTCGTATGAAGACTGCCAGTTCCGACTCCGTGAATTGGGCAAATTCCTCAGTATCGGGGTTGCGCTTCCTCGTAAGCCTTTCGGATGGATGCTAGTGTTGGTTAATCTCTTGTTTCATTTCTTTTTTCTTACTTCCCAATGACCGCTATAGCCGCTACCAATATACACAATATGAGGCATTTTGGCGATACGACGCTTAATAGTTCTTAATCCTTTTCCTGACAAAGAAGCCAATTCTTCCGTAGTTATTTTAGGATAAACAGCTACTTGATATTCTATCCATTTTTCTAAATCATCGCCTTAAGTGCCACCTTGAGGGACATTTTGAGGGACATTTTGAGGGACACCTTGAGGGACATCTTCGGTATCACCTTGAGTATCACCTTGAGTGACACCTTGAGTGACACCTTGAGTGACATCATCATTCTCCATAATATTTCCCTCTATACCTGGATGAGATTCCTGCCAAGCTAAGATCATATTGGGGAACGTGACAGAAAACTGGGCACGATCGGAGAAGAAGGATGGAAGCATCTTTTCCTCAAAGTAGGGAAGGGTTTTAATCGGATAATAATCTTGCCCATTCCCGAACCTTTACGCTCCATATAACCCAACTGTGCAAAGATGTCGGCAATAACCGGATTGCGTCTTACTGAAGGAATGCCTTCTGTGTCGAGAACATCAGTTTTATAACGTTTACCATCTTGTGCCAGAAGTTTCAGTTGGTTAGTGGCACTAACCAACTCGTTTCCTTCCTTCTTCAGTTTTGTTTTCAGATACTTCCAATAGTTGCGGTTCTTGGTATAATCGTCTTGGTTGTTGAGCACACCAACGACATCCAAACGGAAAACCACCATTCGGATAGTGTCTCGTCCCAAACGGCACGCACTTCGCGGTCGTTGAAGAAACGGATGGATACCTTCTGTATATTGTTATTGCACATTGCTTTCTGTCTTGATTTCTTCTTTATCGGCCACTCACTCAGTACCACTTTTAGTACCGCTTAACTGGTACTGGAGTTTCACTTAGGTAGTACTGGAGTATCAAGTAACTGACACCGAAGTAACACTTATGTGGTACTGACAAGGGACTTTGAAGGCCTGAATCAGGCACTCCAATTGATGTGTTCCTCGTATTTATCGAAGTCCATTTTGGAGTCTGCCCATGCGCGACAGTAGAGCGGCTGCTTCCAGGGTAGCAATGTGTTTTCTCACCATGCGTTCCGACATGCAAACGGGCTGAAAGCCCAATGAGCGCATAGCCCAGGGCAAGCGAAGCGACACCCTGGGTATTATCGTATTATCATTGGTACGCCCTGTAAGGGCAAAAGCATTAATCCTTAAACACATATTCCTTGTTGTATTCTACTCCATAGGATTCTAAAAACTTTTGGTACTCATCTTGAAACGACATTTTTTTGTGATGTATACCTTGATTCTTTACATATTCCAATGTTTTTTCGACGACAGACTGGCTGACAGAGAAAACACCATATCCGTTCTGCCATGCGAATGTTCGATAATATGGTTCTATTGTTTTCATCCATCTACTACTGTTGCGTTTTACCTCCTCCACCACATGTGATATAGTGACATCCTTTGACAATAGAAATAATATATGTATGTGGTCGCAGATGCCGCCTACCTGTATTACTTTGCAACCTGTGGCATTCACCAATTGTCCTATGTAGGAATGAATGCGGTCGAGTTCTCTTTCACGAATAGGAGGACTCGTGGTCTTGATGTGGAATATCAAATGTATGTAGAGTTTACTTAATGACTGTGCCATGTTTTTTACGCTTTTGCCCTTTCAGGGCGTTGATGATTTATTGTTTGTTACCCAGGGTGTCGCTTCGCTTGCCCTGGGCTAAGAGCTTATTGGGCTTTCAGCCCGCCTAGGGTGTCGCTTCGCTTGCCCTGGACTAAGAGTTTATTGGGCTTTCAGCCCGTTCCTGTCTGAATCCGAAGCTCCTGTTTGCTGTTTTCTTGTTTCGGGATGCCTTCGGGATTCGTTCGGGATGGGTTTACATTTAGGAGCTATGGGTGCTCACAGACAATCCATTTGCCGTTTTTGTTGCTGCTCATGCGTGACAGTAGACCGACTGATCAGAATCTGTTATATTAGGATATTTATCGTGAACTTTATCATGAACTTTATCGTGAACTTTTTCATGAACTCTGTTCAATTCTTCTCCTTGATGACATTCTTCACTTCTGGCATTTCCCTGATGGGCGCAACGATGTTTTTGCAAAATTATCTTTCCTTGCCAGCGAAAGTGCGATAGAGCAAATTCAATGGCTGATGGTTCAATGCGGACTCTATCAGTTCGCCCAAGAACTCTGTTCCCTTCAGCAGATCATTGTAGTCAAACGATACGATATTCTCTGTATTGGGCTTGACACCAAAACGGTATAGTAACGACATTGTCCTGTCTGATAAGGCCGTTCATGTCGGCTTGTTGGTTAGCATGTGTTCTGTAAGCATCACCTTAATCCGATTTAGAGCTTGTTTCTCCATATTTTTTGTCCTTATATAATCAATATGCAAAAATAAGTTTTTTTTTCTTCGGAAACGGACGCTTTTTATAAAAAAAAACACTCCTCAAGCAAATAAATAGAAACAGGCTACGCAGTCTTTTTGCGCTACACAGAAAAATCAGTGAAAACGATGAAAAAGCGCATTTTCATCTACCGCGCAAATAGACTGCGTAGGAAAGGGGAGATCAGTCGATGTCGATCAGTTGGAAATGCTTGTTGAAGGTGAATTCCATGCCGTTGGCCAGTTCCACCTCATACTCCTTCTTGCTCATCTCCAGTTTCTTGACAGACTTTCCGGGATAATGGAGGCGCAGGTAGCTTCGGATGGGGTAGGGGATCAGCTCCGCAGGCACCGAACCGCGCTTGCAGTCGATCTCTGTCAAATTGCCCCTTTTGTCAAACTCGAGTTTGGTGCCATTGCGCAGCACGACGTCATAGCTCTTGCCGGCTCCCGACTCCTTCTTGGCCAGCACCACTCTTTGGTGGCTGAAATGGCGCGTGATCACGGCCTGGGCCTTGGCGGGAAGCATGGCGACGGAGATGGGCTTGTCGTTGTCCACATGGGCAGAAATAGTGCAGGAGACGATGCAGCATATGGCGATCATCAAAAATCTCATTGTTCTTTTCATAAACTTCAAATCTATTGTTTTATTATACCTATATACGGATCGTGCCGAGACACGATACACTGTTTTGGACGGCTAAGGGTCGCAATGGTTTAAGGCTGCGCTCCACCTTGACAGAAAAAAACCACCCCCGGGGACGGCGAGGGTGGTAATGGTCAGGTCATTGGGCTTGGCGTGTGGCAAGAAAGCGCTCCGCCTTGTGGAGGTCTTCGGGCGTGTCGATGCCGACGGTCTCGACATCGGTCAGTCCGACCTTGATCTTGTAGCCGTTTTGCAGCCAGCGCAGCTGCTCCAGGCTCTCCGCCAGTTCGAGCGACGACTGGGGCAGACGCGTGACCTCGCGCAGCACGTCGGCACGGTAGGCATAGAGGCCGATGTGCTTGAGGAAGGGGTAGGCCGCCAGCCACTCGCCCCGATCCTTGCCCCGGACGAAGGGGATGGGAGACCGGGAGAAGTAGAGGGCGAAGCCGTCGTTGTCGAGGACGATCTTGGGTGAGTTGGGATTATCCACCGCCTCGATGCTCTCGAAGCGCTTGCCGAGGGTGGCTATCTGCGTGGCGGGGTCGTCGAAGGCCTCCATCACCGTACGCAGTTGCGAGGGCTGGATGAAGGGTTCGTCGCCCTGAACATTGATGACGACGTCGGGAGATCCGCCGACCAGGTCGAGGGCCTCGCAGATGCGGTCGGTGCCGCTCTTGTGGTCGGATCGCGTCATGACGGCCTGGCCGCCAAACGCGGTGACGGCATCGTAGATGCGCTGGTCGTCGGTGGCGACATAGACGCGGTCGAGGACCGATCGTACTTGCTCATAGACGCGCTGGATGACGGGTTGGCCGCCCAGGATGGCGAGCGGCTTGCCCGGGAAGCGCGTAGGGGCGAAGCGCGCGGGGATGATGGCTATATACTCCATGGCGTGATTACTTGATGATGTGGAGCCACTTCAGCGGCTTCTTGACCAGTTCGCTGAGCTTGCTGTCCTTGTTCTTCTGCGGCAGCGCATAGTCCTCGCGAATGTCGTACTTCGTGGAGTGGACGGGGGCCTGGTCGCCCCCCTGCTTGCCACGGCCACGGCCGCGCTTGCGCGAACTCTTCTTCTTGCCCTTGGGGGCGTCGGCCTGGGACTGGGCCTGCTGGCTGCCTTTCTGGCCTCCCTGCTGGCCTCCCTGCTGACCGCCACCCTCGGTGCCCTTGTCCTTGCCACGTCCACGGCCGCGGGATCTGCGTTCCTTCTGGTCCTTTCGTTCCTTTTGGTCCTTCTGGTCGCGGCTGGCGTCGCCCTGCTGCTGCGGCTGCTGATCGCGGGCCTCACGAGGCTCGCGCGGCTCACGGCGCTGGCGTCCACGGCGCGGCTGCTTCTCCCTGGGCTGCTGGTCCTGGGGCTGCGCCTGCTGCTGGCCGTCCTTGGCCACGGGCTGATCGGCCTTGTCGGCCTCACGGGGCTGCGGCTTGGCGGCCTTCTCTGCGCGCTGCTTGTTCTGACGGTTGCGGCTCTTCTTGTCCTTGTGGCTCTGCTGGTCGCGGGCCTCGCGCCGGCGGCTCTTCGCACTCTTGCCCTTGGCGGGGCGCGCCGACTGGCTATATTCGGGTGCCTCGCCGACGTCCTCGGGCAGGGGCACCTTCTCCACCGTCTTCTCCAGGAACTTCTCTATCTGCTGGAAGTAGTACTGGTCCTGCTCGCTGACCAGCGTGATGGCCACGCCGTCGCGGTTGGCACGGGCCGTACGGCCGATACGGTGGACGTAGTCCTCGGCGTCGCGGGGCACGTCGAAGTTGACGACCATCGCGATGTCGTCGATGTCGATGCCGCGGGAGATGATGTCGGTGGCGACGATGACGTCGAGCTGGCCGCTCTTGAACTGGAACATCATCTCGTCGCGCTCGGCCTGGTCGAGGTCGGAGTGCATCTCGCCGCAGTTGACCTTCATGCGCTTCAGCGAGGCAGCGATCTGCTTCACCTTCTGCTTGGAACCAGAGAAGATGATGACGCGGTTGAGGTCGCCGGCCTTGAAGATGTCCTTGAGGATCGCCATCTTCTGCGTCTCGTAGCAGACGTAGGCCTTCTGCTGGATCTTCTCGGCGGGCTTGCTCACGGCGAGCTTCACCTCGACGGGATTCTTGAGCAGCGTCTTGGCCAGGTCCTCGATCTTGTCGGGCATCGTGGCCGAGAACATGATGGTCTGGACGTTCTGCGGCAACTTGCGGGCGATGGTGAGGATATCCTCGGAGAAGCCCATGTCGAGCATGCGGTCGGCCTCGTCGAGGATGAAGAAGCTCACGCGCGAGAGATCGACGTTGCCCAGCGACATGTGGGAGATGAAGCGGCCGGGGGTGGCGATGACCACGTCGGCACCGAGGGAGAGGCTCTTGAGCTCCTGGTCGTAGCGGTTGCCGTCGTTGCCGCCATAGACGGCCACGCTCGACACGCCGTCGAGATGGTAGGCGAAGCCCTGCATGGCCTGGTCGATCTGCTGGGCCAGCTCGCGCGTCGGCGACATGATGACGCAGTTGATGGCGTCGGCAGGATAGCCGCCGTCGGCCAGCTTGGAGAGGATGGGGAGCAGGTAGGCTGCCGTCTTGCCCGTGCCGGTCTGGGCGACACCCAGGATGTCGCGGCCTGCGAGGATGTGGGGGATGCAGCTTTCCTGTATGGGAGTGCACGTCTCGAACTGCATGTCGTCCAAGGCGTCGAGCACATAATCGTTCAAATCTAATTCGTCAAAATACATCTTTTCTGAAAGATAAAAATGGTGAGTGATACTACCTTGGCGCGTGCCTATAGCAGAAATAGGCTATGAAGGCAAAGATAAGGTTCGGAATCCATGCGGCCAGCACGGGGGGCGTGCCGGCATTGATGGCAAAGGTCGAGGAGACGGTCTGGAGCATGATGTAGCCGAAGCTCAGGCCCAGGCCAATACCCAGATAGAGGCCCATTCCTCCCTTTCGCTTTCGCGCCGAGAGCGAGAGTCCGATGATGGTGAGGATGAAGGAGGAGAAGGACATGGCGATGCGCTTGTGGAACTCCACCTCGTACTGCACGACATTGCCCGAACCGCGGCTCGTCTGCTTGGAGATGTAGTCGAGGAGCTCGGGCGAGGTGAAGGTCTCCTGCTGGCCCTTGGAATAGACCAGGTCGGTGGGCTCCATGAGGATGACCGTGTCCTTGACGTCGCCGGTGACGATCCGTTCGCGCAGGCCGACCAGCGTGCGCGTCTTCCAGTTGGTGGCCTTCCAGTGGTACTTCGCGTCGGCGATCGTGTCGTACTGGATCTCCATGGCCGTCATGTGGCTGACCAGCTTCTTGCCCTCAAACTTGTCGAGGGAGAAGCCGTAGCCGCGCTTGTAGCGGTCGTCGTAGTGCTGGATGTAGGCCACCGTGCCCTTGCCCACCTGCAGCTGGACGTTCTCCGCCGAAGTGTTCTTCTTGGAGTTGCGGTAGAGCGACTCGAAGTTTTGGCGGATGACCGTGCCGTGGGGGATGACGAAGCTGTTGAGGTAGAAGGTGACGCTGGCGATGAGCACGCACGAGATCATGTAGGGGCGCATCAGCCGCCGGAAGGAGACGCCCGAGGAGAGCATCGCGATGATCTCGGAGTTGCCGGCCAACTTCGAGGTGAAGAAGATGACGGCAATGAACACGAAGAGCGGGGAGAAGAGGTTGGAGTAGTAGGGGATGAAGTTGGCGTAGTAGTCGAAGACGATGGCACGCCAGGGCGCATGGTACTTCGTAAACTTCGAGAGGTTCTCGTTGAAGTCGAAGACCAGGGCGATGGAGATGATCAGCACGATGGAGAATATGTAGGTGCCGATAAACTTCCGGATGATGTACCAGTCGAGACGACCGAAAAGGTGCTTGGGCGACAACTTGCGCAGCACACGCGCCACCCTGGCCCCCGCCCGGCGTATCGTCTCGGGCTGGGGCATCCTGCGCCTCATCTTGTCTATGGTCTCTCCCATCTGCATGTCGAAAAATTTGTTTTTAGAGTATGTCCTGCGAACGTAAAGGAGCCGGGCCTATATCCTCCGCCCGAGCTGGTCGATGACGGAAGACTTCCACTGGGTGAAGTCGCCCTGGAGAATGTGGGCCCTGGCGTCGGTGACGAGCCGCAGGTAGAAGGCGAGGTTGTGGATGCTGGCTATCTGCATCGCCAGCAGCTCGCCCGCCTTGAAGAGGTGGTGGAGGTAGGCCTTGGAGGTGATGCGGTCGATCTCGCAGCCCGTGGGGTCGAGGGGCGAGAAGTCGGCCTCCCAATTCTTGTTGCGCATGTTCATCGTGCCCTCGTAGGAGAAGAGCATGGCGTTGCGGCCGTTGCGCGTGGGCATCACGCAGTCGAACATATCGACACCGCGCTCTATGCCCTCCAGCAGGTTCTGGGGCGTGCCCACACCCATGAGGTAGCGCGGCTTGTCCTTGGGCAGGATGGCGTTGACGACCTCGATCATCTCGTACATCACCTCGGTGGGCTCGCCCACGGCCAGTCCGCCAATGGCATTGCCCTCGGCGCCCTGGTCGGCGACGTACTTAGCCGCCTCGCTCCGCAGGTCGGGATAGGTGCAGCCCTGGACGATAGGAAAGAGGGCCTGGGGGTAGCCGTAGAGGGGCTCGGTCTCGCGGAAACGCTTGAAGCAGCGGTCGAGCCAGCGCTGGGTAAGCCCAAGGCTGTTCTTGGCGTAGGCGTAGTCGCTCTTGCCCGGCGGACACTCGTCGAGCGCCATGATGATGTCGGCACCGATGACGCGCTCGATGTCCATCACACGCTCGGGGGTGAAGATGTGCTTCGAACCGTCGATGTGGGATCGAAACTCGCAGCCCTCCTCCGTGAGCTTGCGGATGCCCGTGAGAGAGAAGACCTGAAAGCCGCCGGAGTCGGTGAGGATCGGGCGGTCCCAGCCGTTGAAGCGATGGAGGCCACCAGCGGCCCGGAGCACCTCGCAGCCGGGGCGGAGGTAGAGGTGGTAGGTGTTGCCCAGGATGATCTGGGCCTTCACCTGCTCCTGGAGTTCGCGGAAGTGGACTCCCTTCACGCTGCCCACCGTGCCCACGGGCATGAAGATGGGGGTGAGGATCTCGCCATGGGCCGTCTGGATGCGGCCGGCCCGCGCGTCGCTATAGGCGTCGGTGTGCTGCAGTTCGAACGTCATTGGCCCTTCTCCTCCTTTTGATTCGTAGTCTCCTCGACGACGAGCTGGACGGGGTGGGCCACCAGTTCGTCGGTGAGGGCGAAGTCCCACACCTGCTGCACGTTCTCCACATAGTGGAAGGTGACGCCCTTGCGATAGATCTCGGGGATCTCCTCCACGTCGCGCTGATTCTCGGCACACATCACGATGTCGGTGATGCCGGCACGCTTGGCGGCGAGGATCTTCTCCTTGATGCCGCCGACGGGCAGCACCTTGCCGCGCAGCGTGATTTCGCCCGTCATGGCCGTGTTTTTGCGCACCTTGCGCTGGGTCAGCGCCGAGGCCAGGGAGGTGGCGATGGTGATGCCCGCAGAAGGGCCGTCCTTGGGCGTGGCGCCCTCCGGCACGTGGATATGGATGTTCCACTGGTCGAAGAGGCGGTAGTCAACGCCCAGGGCGTCGATATGGGCCTTGACGTACTCCAGGGCGATGACGGCGCTCTCCTTCATCACGTCGCCAAGATTGCCCGTGAGCGTCAGTTTGCCGGCCTTGCCCTTGGAGAGCGAGGTCTCGATGAAGAGGATCTCGCCGCCCACGCTGGTCCAGGCCAGGCCCGTCACCACGCCCGCGTAGTCGTTGCCCTGGTAGATGTCGCGGTAGAAGGGCGGTTTGCCCAGCAGGCCCGGCAGCATGTCGGGGGTAATCTTGTTGGAGGGCAGCTGGCCGTCGGTGGCCTGGCGGAAGGCGAGCTTGCGCAGCGCCTTGTTGATCTGCTTCTCCAGCTGGCGCACGCCGCTCTCGCGGGTGTAGTTTTCGATGACCTTCTCCAGGGAGGCCTTCGTAAACTTCAGCTTGGACTCCACCTGGTCGAGCCCCGTGTTCTCCAGTTCGCGGGGGACGAGGTGGCGCTTGGCGATCTCTATCTTCTCCTCGGTGATGTAGCCGCTGACGGGAATCACCTCCATGCGGTCCAGCAGCGGACGGGGGATGGTGTTGAGGTCGTTGGCCGTGGCGATGAAGAGCACCTTGGAGAGGTCGTAGTCGGTGTCGAGGTAGTTGTCGTGGAAGGCGTTGTTCTGCTCCGGGTCGAGCACCTCCAGGAGGGCCGACGCGGGGTCGCCATTGACGGTGTTCTGCGTCACCTTGTCGATCTCGTCGAGGATGAAGACGGGGTTGGAGGAGCCAGCCTTGAGGATGCTCTTGATGATGCGTCCGGGCATGGCGCCGATATAGGTGCGGCGGTGGCCGCGCACCTCAGCCTCGTCGTGGAGGCCGCCCAGCGAGACGCGGACGTATTTTCTGCCCATGGCCTCGGCAACGCTCTTGCCCAGCGAGGTCTTGCCGACGCCCGGAGGACCGTAGAGGCAGAGGATGGGGGACTTCAGGTCGCCACGGAGGCGGAGCACGGCCATGTACTCCAGGATGCGCTCCTTCACCTTCTCCATGCCGTAGTGGTTGCGGTCGAGGACGCGCTGCGCACGCTTCAGGTCAAGGCGGTCCTTGGTATATACGCCCCACGGCAGCGAGACGAGCGTCTGCAGGTAGTTGAGCAGGACACTGTAGTCGGGCGACTGGGGATTGATATTGTCGAGCTTGGCGAGCTCCTTGGCAAAGAGCTTGCTCACCTCGTCGGGCCAGGGCTTGAGGAAGGCCTTCTTCTTGAGTTCCCTCTTGTCCTCAGACTCGCCGCTGTCGCCCAGCTCCTCGCGGATGTTCTTGATCTGCTGGTGGAGGAAGTACTCCTTCTGCTGCTCGTCGATGTCGGCGCGCGTCTTGTTCTGGATGTTCTTCTTGATGTGCAAGAACTGGGTTTCGCGGTTGAGGACCTTCAACAACTTGAACAGTCGCAGCTTCATGTTGTCCTCCTCCAGCAGCATGATCTTGTCGTAAATGTTGCTGACGATGTTGGAGGCGACGAAATTGACGATGGAGAGGTGGTTGCTGATGTTCTGCAGGGCGACCATCGCCTCGTTGGGGATGTCGTCGTTCATCTTCACATAGATCTCCACACCCTGGCGCAGACCTTCCACGGCCGCGGCAAACTCCTTGTCGTCTTCTGCGGGGAAGACTTCAGGGATCATCTCCGTCTCGGCGGTGAAGAAGTTGTTGGCGTCGTCGAGCGACTTGAGACGGCAGCGCGCCGAGGCGATCACGATGGCCGAATGCTCATTGTTGGATCCGGGCACCTCAAACTCCTTGACGAGCTTGGCATAGACGCCCACTTCGAAGAGATCCTCCTGGATGGGGTAGTCCACGCTGGCGTCTTTCTGTGCGAACACGGCAAAGGTCTGGTCGGGATGATCGCGGAGGTAATCCAGCAGCTTCAAACTCGGCTGGCGCCCGATGAGAATCGGGGTCATGACGCCGGGGAAGGGGATCAGATTGCGGGTGATGAGGACGGGGATGGAACCATCCACGGGACCGACCTCCTTGGCCAGCGCCGAGGGGTCGCCGTCGTAGTCCGACAACATCATCCGTATCGTTGTATTTTGCTTCATTATCTTATTGTCTTCTGTGTTTTGGCGTGCAAAGGTACAAAGAAAATTCCTATTTCATGGAAAAATCCGTGCGAAACCTTGACTTTGCCCGCACAATGCGGCATTAGGTTGGCCGCAAGGCAGGCAATGGGGTGGCTGCAAGCGCGGGCGAAAGGCTGGCCGCGCGCGGGACAGGATCCACAAGGCAGGCGATGGGCTCAGTCTAAAGTCTGATCACCTGCTTCACGCCCTTGACCGTGCGCAGCTTCTTGATCAGCAGGTTGAGCTTCGACTTGTCATCGAGCTGCACGACAAGATTGCCCGAGAACAGACCGTCATGGGAGTCGATATTGATGGATCGCATCACGATCTTCTCGTCCTTGCTGATGATGTTGGTGATGTTGCTGACGATGCCGATGTCGTCGTTGCCGATGACGCGCAGCGTGATGTCGTAGTGGGAACTGCCCTTGCCGCTCCACTGCGCACGGACGATGCGGTAGCCGAAGCGGCGCTGCATCTCGGCGGCGTTGGGACAGTCGGCACGGTGGATCTTGATGCCGCCATTGACGGTGACGAAGCCAAACACCTTGTCGCCATAGATGGGGTGGCAGCAGCGGGCGAGCGAGAAGTCAATGCCCTTGAGGCTCTTGTCGATGATGAGCACGTCGTCGTTCTTCTTGGCCTCGGTGGTGGCGGGGTGGGCATACTCGAAGTTTTCCGCGCTCTCGGCCTCGCGCTCCTTGACCTGGCTCTGGTCGACCAGGGCCTGGTATTCGTCGAGGACGCGGGTGGGGTCGAGGCGGCCTTCGGCGATCTGGTGGTAGAAGTCGCTCTGCTCCTTGAAGCCCATCTTGCGGATGAGGTGGGCGACGGTGGCCTCGTCGTAGTCGAGCTTCTTGTTCTTGAGGCGGCGCTCCAGCAGCTCCTTGGCGTAGAGCCCCTGCTTCTGGCGTGTTTCCTTGAGCGAGAGGCGCAGCTTGGCGCGGGCACGGGAGGTGACGAGGATGCGCAGCCACTCCGGCTTCGGAGTCTGGTTGCTGGCCGTCAGGATCTCGACCGTGTCGCCACTGTGGAGGGGCGTGCGGAAGGAGACATTCTTGCCGTTAACCTTGCCGCCGACGCAGGTGTCGCCGACGCGCGAGTGGATATGGTAGGCGAAGTCGAGCACGGCGGCTCCCTTGGGAAACTTCAGCAGGTCGCCCTTCGGGGTGAAGGCATAGACCTCGTCCTCGTAGAGGTCGAGCTTGAACTGGTCCATCACCTCCAGGTTGTCGCCTGCCTCCAGGGCGGTGCGGATCGAGGCGAGCCACTCCTCCATGCCGCCACCGTCGGCCTTCACGCCCTTGTAGCGCCAATGGGCGGCGAGGCCGTGCTCGGCCACCTCGTCCATGCGCTCGGTGCGGATCTGCACCTCCACCCACTTCTGCTCAGGACCGAGCACGGTGATGTGGAGACACTCGTAGCCATTGGACTTCGGCACGCTGATCCAGTCGCGCAGGCGCTTCGGGTTGGGCTGGTACATGTCGGTGACGATGGAGTAGGCCTGCCAACACTGCATCTTCTCCTTCTCCAGCGGGGAGTCGAGGATGATGCGGATGGCAAAGAGGTCGTAGATGCCATCGACGCCACACTTCTGCTTCTTCATCTTCTGCCAAATGGAGTGGATCGACTTGGTGCGGCCCTTGATATGAAATTTGAGTCCGGCCTCGGTGAGGTGCTTGCTCACCGGACCGATGAAGCGCTCGATGTAGGCGTCGCGGGAACGCTTCGTGGCGTTGAGTTTCTCCTTGATCAGATAGTAGGCGTCGTGCTCGAGATACTTCAGCGAGAGGTCCTCCAGCTCGCTCTTGAGCTGGTAGAGGCCCAGTTTATGGGCCAAGGGGGCGTAGAGGTAACTGGCCTCCTCGGCCACCTCGTGCTGTGCCTCCTTGTTGGGCGTGTCGCGTATCTGGCGCATCAGGCAGACGCGGTCGGCGATCATGATGAGCACCACGCGCATGTCCTCGGCGAAGGAGAGGAGCAGGTTGCGGAAGTTCTCGCTCTCCACAATGGGAGTCTTGCTGTAAAGCTCCTGGACGCGGACGAGGCCCTGGAGGATCGTCGCCACGCCCTCGCCGAAGTCCTTGCGCGCCAGCGTCGTGTCATAGTGGCCGCGAAGCACGCTTTCGTAGAGCATGATGGCCAGCAGACTGTCACGGCGCAGGCCGATGTCGCCGACGGCCACCTTCGCCGTCATCAAAGCCTTGAGGACGGGATTGAGGCCGAAGCGGTCGCGCTCGATGTGGCGAGCCTCGATCTCAGAATGGATATGGGTGCGCAGACGCTCCACGTCAGTACCGGTCAGGGTGTCGTTGAGCATCTCGTGAATCTCCTTAGTAAGTGCCTCGCAGGCGTGCTTTTCTTCCTCGGTGAAAACGAATTTTTCTTCCATTGGCTGACGTTGCTTTGATGAATGATGCTACAAAGTTACGAAATTTCATCTGAATATTTCCCGATTTAAGAAAAAGTAAGTATATTTGTGCATTGGTTAGAGGACAACAAATAGACCACCTTATTTATAATATTAATATCGCAAAAGGATATGCTGACACAACAAGACTTGCAACAGATTGCTGCCAAGGGCATTGCCGAAGAGCAGCTGCAGAAGCAGATGGATGATTTCAAGCGCGGATTCCCCTTTCTGAGGCTCGACTCCGCAGCCACCGTGGGTCATGGCATCCTGGC